>Ga0213835_100488_pt1 | contig 37451 bp, 51 predicted proteins | sample SWPATP01_FD_160576 | JGI IMG/M metagenome (GOLD analysis project Ga0213835, IMG submission 160576) | Coastal seawater microbial communities from Marineland, Florida, United States - SWPA TP0 #1 | ecosystem: Environmental > Aquatic > Marine > Coastal | place: USA: Florida | collected 2016-08-05
TTGGTCGGGGCGAGAGGATTCGAACCTCCGACCCCGTGCACCCCATACGGGAACGCAAGCCGCTGAAACCCGCATGAATACTACCTCTCAGCCAGCGACCCGATAATATACAGTTCTTTCTTTTGCCACAGTTTGCGGGGCTTTACGCACATTCTTGCGACCGATATTATCGGCCTTTCCAGGGCAATTTCATGTCGAGCGCCGATGTCGTCGGCACCGCTTCCTTGATGTAGATCTCCGACGTCTTCACGCTGGTGTGCACCAGTCTATCCCGAATCGCTTCCTTCGCACTGCCCTGCTTCGCGGCGTCCGTGGCGCCCAGCGAGCGGAGGTCCTTGAACTGGATCATCTCGCCGAACTCCCGCCCTTCCTTCTGCGAAATCGCCGCAGCGCGCTCCCGCGCACGGTCCCACATCGATATCAGGCCGGTCTTCGCGTACGGCGTGCCCTTCCGAGTCGGAAACAGGTACGGGCTGATCAGCTGCCTGGCCCGCTTCAGCGCCCGCGCGCGCTCGATGACTTCCCGGATCTCGGCCGTAATAGTGATGTCCAGCTGCAGGCCGCTGCTCTTTTTCGTTTTCGACGGCTTCAGGCTGATCAGGCCGCCACCGCCGGGCAGATCCTCGATCTGGCTTTCCTTCAGCGTCCGGATGTCGATCGCGCGCGCCCACAGCAGATAGGTCATGTCGACGATACAGGCGAACATCGGCCCGCTCTGGGTGGGCTTGCCGTCGACGCCCGTGAAGCCGGCCGCGCGGATCGCCGCCACCTGGTCGTGCGTAGCTAGCACCGTGCGGCGCTCAACCTCGAATTCTTCCAGGTCGATCTGATCCATGGGATTGTCCTGGCGCAGGCCGAGTACGCCGATCGCGTAACGGAACAACTTGCCCAGCAGCGCGCTGTACTTGCGCGCCGTGTTCGCTTTCTCGGCGAAGTTATTGCGGAGGAAGTCGGCGCAGGCCTTGGTCGTCACCTGGGCGACACTGAAGGCCTCGAAGTCGTTGGCAATCACGTCGAGGAAGCGGGTGTACTGCTCCTGCGTATCCTTCCCATACTTGCCCAGCTTCTTCGCCTTGAACTCGGCGCACAGGTGCACCATCGTCCCTTCGGTCGCCAGCTTGTCGCTCTTGAGGGTGGACAGCGCGGACAGCATAGCCGCCTCGCCCTCTTCCACGCTGGCCAAGCGGATCCAGAATTTCAGCTTTCCGTCCGCTGGATCGCGGATCTTCTCGGGCGCCATGAATTTGTAGGCGCCGTCCTTGATGTACACCCGGGCGGGCAGGCCGCGCCCGGTCATTCGTTTTCGATTCATCTTCTCGCTGATTTCAGTTGCGGCCCATCGTTCGCCGGCGCGCCTGCGCCCGGCAGCGAAGCTGGGTTGGTGACGTACATCCGGAGAACGCACACCGTATTGTCCACGCGCCGCGTGGCTGGGATCCGCATGCGCGCCAGCTCGCGGAGCTGTTCCTTGGCGCGCTTGCAGTGCGTGATCTTATAGATCTCGTCTGGCGACAGTGTTGGGTCAAAGTTTTCCATAGCTAATCCACACGTTTGAATTCGATTGCCCACACCCACGGGTTGGCGGCCCAGCTGCCGGCGCCGTTGATCTGCTCCCACAGATCGCAGTACCAGTCGCGTGCCGCGTCCGCGTGCACCTCAGGGTCGTCGGACATCTCGGGCCGGCGCTGCCACCCTTCCGCCGCTGCGTCGGCCTCGCTGATCTCCTGCAGCCGCTCGACGCGCACCGAAACGATTTCGAGCAGGATCCGGCTGGCCGTGCGGGGCATATGAATGCTGGGTTTCCACCCCGTCCATGCGCCGTCGAGATGGGGGCGATCAGGCTCGCCATCTGCACGGTACTTCCATTCGATGTGCCAGCGCTCGGTGGGCGCGCCGGGCATTTCAGGATGGTCGCACCAGTCATATACCTCGCCGAACGTCTCGCGCACGTAAAGACGGTCGCCTGCCAGACCGTGCGGGCACTTTGTCACCAGGTTGGCCAACTCGCGCGCCGCTGTCTCGTCGCCGTGGGTCCGCGCATCGATGGCGTAAAGCCCGGTGTTGGCCACGCGCCGCGTCTGCGTCTTCGTGCCATCGAGCAGCGCGCGCACCATCGGCGCGCTGAACAGGATTCCTCGTTCTTTCATGCGATACCTCCTTCCTGGCCGGCGGCCGGCTTCATTGCGTCGAACACGTCGATCGCCACATTGCGCCCTATGGGCTGGCCGTGGTCGTACTTGACGGCGGCGCCGGCGGCGATCTGCTCACTGGCGAGGTAGCCGACTGGCTGCTCGTCGTCCTTCAGCAGCTTCCCGATCGTCTCGGCAGTGCCGATGACCACATACCGCTGCGGGTCGGTGCCTGGGATCTCGATGACGGCGCTGTCGATCCGTTCGTGCTGCAGAAGCTCCAGGGCGGTGGCCAGCAGGCGTAGGCGCTTGCCCTCACGGAGGGCGTCGGTTATTTCGGTCATGGTATTCCTCAAGTTCACAGTTCGTTTTCGGAAAACAGCCGCGGCTGCACAGCGCCGTTCTGGTAGACCACATCCATGATCGTGGTAGCGATCGGCTCGTCGCCCTCCCAGCCCTGCGGCCAGGTCTCCAGCGCGATCAGCTCGCGGATGCGCGCCTCCTCTTCCGCGTTGATCAGGTCTATCTCCGGCCGGCCCAGCGCCCGGGCAGCGGCGTTCACCTCGTTCTGGATGCCGAGCACGCGCTCCAGGCCCATCAAGCGCGCCTCCAGGGTGATCGGTCCCATGCGCTGCGGATTCTTCGCAATGCTGCCGTCTTTCAGGTGCTCAGCGCCGGCCTTGCGCAACCGGTACTGCGGCTCGCGCAGCTCGCGCCACAGCGGACGGAGGCGCTTGAGCGGCGCCAGGTAGGACCAGGCCGGCAGCTGCAGCACGCTGTCGAGGGCCTTGTCTTCCTGGGCCAGCGCGCAGCCAATGCAGCCCGTGCGCGCGTTGATCTCTTCCGCCTCGTCGCCGCCGTAGGCATCCGCGATCATCGCCGTGCTCCAGTCGCCGAATTCAGCGGCGGGCGCCCAATGCTTCAGCCACTCCCACACGTGGCAGACACGCCAGTGCAGCAGAGGCGCCAGGGTGGCCAGTCGACCTCGCAGCCCCTTCGCGTTCGGCAGCACTTGCTGATACCAGCCCTGGCCGCACTCGGCGCCATCCTTCCCACAGCTCATCTCGATGCGGCGGTCGCGGATCGCACTCTCGCCCTGGCGCACGCCGGTGATCATCAGGATCTGGCCGTCCAGCTGCTCGAGGCGATCGCGCAGCGCCTGCTCCATCGGGTCGATCTTGATCTGGCGCGTGCACCAGCGCAGCGTGTTGTTGTTCGGTGGCGGCACGCCGCGCCCCAGGATGTAGACCATGAAGCGCTTGTCCATCGGCGCCGTCACCACCTCACAGCGGATGCCGCGCTCCTCGAGCTCGTCCATGATCTGGCGGGCGGCCACGGCCAGCGGCGGAAGCTCCTGGCGCGTGTCGGCGTAGAACACGGTCAGCGACTTCGGGCGCTGGATCTTGCCGGTGTCGAGCAGCCACATGATCAGCGTGAGCGTGGCGGAGCTGTCCTTCCCGCCGGACCAGGCCAGACCCCAGTGCTCGTGCGTGGCGCCGTAGGCTTGCAGGGACTGGATCGTCAGCTCGATCGATTCGGTCATCTGCAAGCGGCGCGCGCCAGCGCCGAAGATGTCGGCCTGGTTCATTACCGCATCCTGTGCACGGTCGTGCCCGTGATTCCCGACGGCAGCTGTGCCGGAGCCGGTTCCATGAAGCCGCTGCCGTCACTGCTGGTCGCTTTGACGAATTCGACCTCAACCTTGGCAGAATTAACCATCACCTGGGCCAAATCCGATACAGTCCTCGCCCGATCAAGCGGCATGCTGCCGTCCCTGACAGATGCGATGGTTTCGAACAGCACGGCGCGCAGGTCCTCAATTGTTTTATGCTGTGACATCTTTTTCCTTTCGATTGATACTTCGTGTCAGGACACCGCGCAGGCGTACCAGGTCGACCAGTTCCTTCGGCATGTTGTGAACGGTATTGCGACGCATGTTCTCGGCCAGGCTGATGCACTCGACGCGGTCGACCGTGATCTCCTCGAGCACGTTGGTGCGCATGCCGGGCTTGAAGACGACGATGTGCTTCGGCGGCAACGGCCCATTCACTTCAGTCCAGACCAGTTCGTGCACGCCGCGCCATCGAGCACTGTTGTTTCCCGACGCGTTGCTCACCTTCCGCTGCAGCGTGCCATCCTTGTCGAGCTTCAAGCTCCCGATCGGCAGCGTGTTGTGGGGTGTCTGCCCAGGCTTGAAGTGCGTGGCGCGGCAGGCCTCCTGCACGCCGGCGACGCCCTTGACGCCCTTATTCCACGGCACCAGACCCTTCTGGAAGCGGCTTTCGCGTGCCGGATGATCGGGCCGATTCAGCTGGCGGGCCGACTCTGCTGCGATGAACTCGGCCGTTTTCTTCAACCCCATACTGTTTGCCTTGCGGTAGACAGTCTGCAGGGGCTGTCCGATCATGAAAGCAATGTCCTCACTCCTGTAATTGGGGTAGAGGCGGCGAAGCGTCTCGATCTGTTCGTCCGTCCAGACGGCCTTTGGTGCGTTGATGCCGCGGGACTTGGTCATGCTGGTCTCCAGCTACACGCCGGCGGCTCGCAGTACGCCAGCGACTGGTCGCCGTCGCTGATTCGCAGCGTCGTCCTCGAGCAGCCGGCCGCCTGCAGGAGCGCGGCGCCGGCGGCCTCAATCTGCACGCGGCGCGCCGGCTCGAAGTTCAGCACGTTGCGCCAGGCTCCGGAATCCTTCACCTGGAGCTTCATGGTCAGGCCGCCTTCTCGAACAGCTCGCCCATGGTCTGCGGCGCCGGCGGCAGCAGATCCAGCCCGATGTCGCGCTGCATGAATTCGCACAGCTTGCCAACGTCCTCGGTCTCCGGGTGGGCGATGATGCGGAAGGTGATCACGACGGATCCACCGTTATGCGCTTCGATCTTGAAGTGGTCGACCTTGCAGTCGTTCAGCACGATGTTGCTCTCGCCGCCCATTCCATAGTCGACGGTGGCGGTGTAGCCGGTGCCTTCCCAATCCCACTTGATGGCGCCCATCTTCGGGTAGCGCAGCGCGGTCAGCGCATCGCTGTCGGTTGCCTGGTCGACCAGGTCAGGCGACTCGTCTTTCTTAAACAGGTGCTGGCGCAGCTCCGGGTGGAAATAGGCGAGGATGCTGCTCGAGCACGTGGCCTCGATCTTCAGGTCGAAGGCGGGCTTCGGGTCTTCGCCGTGCATCTCCGCGCGCGGGTTGACGTTGGCCAGTTTGACGGGCTGCTTGAGTTCGAACATGGGTTACTTCTCCTGGGTGGTTTGATTTTTAGGGTCCTGCAGGTACTGCTGGTAGCGCTGGCGGATCCGCTCGTTCCAGCGCGCCTGGGCGGCTGCGTCGCGATCCAGCTCCGCGCGGGAGCCGACTTCGCACAGCTCCTTCACACGGCTGGCGGCGGCTTTCTCGTCGGTGACGCCGAGGAACTGCTGGAACGGCTGCTCCTTGCACCGCAGGACGGTCCAGGTGCATGGACGCAGGCCGGCCATTTCAAGCGGCCTTGGCCTGGGCCACGGCGGTGACGTGACGGATCAACGCGGCGCACATCGATGGGAAGTCGGCTTCGCGGTACAGCACCGCGGCACGATCGCGGCCGGTAGCGGCGAAGCCCAGGGACGCGAGGAAGTCGGCGGTGAGGCTGAAGCCCAGGCGCTCGGCGATCTGGCCGAGGCGCAGGGTCGGCGCCGTGGCCTGTGCTGCTGGGCGCGCTGCGGCGATTGGCGTCACCTGAGCCGGCGCCGCTTGCACTTCCTGGAAGTCCGGGTCATTTTTCGGCGTCTCGGCAACAGGCGCCGGCGCGGCGCTGGCTTGCTGCGCAGCCCGTGGGGCAGCTTCCTCGCGGGCGCGCGCCGTGGCCTCTTCCTGCGCCCGGGCAGCGGCCTCGGCACGCTGGCGCGCTTCCTCCTGCTGCTGGCGCGCACGCTCCGCCTTCTCGGCCTCTTGTCGCTTGTGGTTATCGATGCGCGTGCGCACCACCAGCTGGAAGTCCTCGTCACCCTTCTGGATCACGCCCTGCAGGTCGGCAAACAGGAACTGATGATCAGCGGCATGCTCGCGGTACCAGGCCAGGCGCCCGCGCACCCCGGCGGCGATCGCGTCGACGGTGATCTTGGCGTTGGCCAGCTCGGTGTCGACGGCATCCTGCAGCGTGGCCAGCGTGCGCTTGTTCTTCATGGCGCCGGCGAAGTCGCGGGACTGGAACACAAGGCGCAGCGGCGAGATCTCGCGCTCGAGGCCAGCGACGTGCTCAGCAAACGCCAGCTTCACCTGGTTCAGGATGCTCGCCTTGATCAGCTCTTTCTTGTCCTTCACCGTACGGGACAGGGTCAGGCGCTTGGCGCGCAGCTGCTCGCTGATCAGGTCGATGGTGCGCATCAGCTCAGCGATGTCGGCGGTCTGCTCGAGCGCGGCGCGCTTGGCCTGCTCGAGGTCGCCCTCGGCCTTCTCGCAGAATTTAACCGTGGCCTCAGCATCGGCGAAGTCCTGGTCGGTGACCAGGTCGGTTTTGATGCTGGCAATGAATCGCTCGGCTTTCGCCTGGAACGCTGGCAGGTTGCTGGTGGCCACCTCGCCGCGGATCTGGATGACGAGCGCCGGCAGGGCCATGATCGGCTCGCTTTCCGGTTTTGCCGCGTATTCCCGAGGCTGGTAATTGGCCAGGTCGACCTCGAACTGGGCCCAGCCGGCGCGGATGCGCTCCTGCCAGGCGGGATCTGGCAGCACATCCATGTACAGGAAGTTGTCAGCGGTACCGTCCGACACTACGAACACGACCTTGCCGCAGCCGGTCACCATCATGATCTGCTGGCACTGCGGCTGGTATTCGTCCGGCAGCACGTGGTTCGCGACCGACTCGGCCAGCGCTGCATTCCACTGCTTATGCTCGAAGGCGATGTCTTCCGCCATGGTCAGGCCGTCGCAGGAAGCCGACAGCAGGCCGTCCGAGCAGGTCACCGGATAGAGCTCGGTACCGATCAGGTCTTCGACCAGCGGGCGCGCCAGTGCTTCGACGTGGTGGCCATGGTCGAGGATGTTGGTCTGCACCCAGTTGCTGAACTCCTGGGCGGTGCCGGTTGCCTTCATGTGCAGCAGCTCGGTGCGTGATACGCGCGAGGAGATGCCCAGCATGGCAGCGGCTTCGCTGGCGCCACGCATGACCAGGCGGTATTCCTTCCACTCCGGACTTCCCTGGACGAGATTATGGATTTGCATTTTCGTTTTCCTTGATGGGGTTGAGGTGGTGCCCCGCTTGCGCGAGGCGGCCGGGGGATCAGTCGTTCTCGTGAGCCCAGCTGTCGATCGTCAGCTTCTGGTCCTGGGTGAGGATCTGGCGGGTTTCGATCATGGCCACCAGTTCGGCCACGGTCTTCTTCTTGTCGACGATCTGCTGGCGCCACCCGGCCTTGTTCTTGTCGAAGTTCTCGGCCGTGCACGTCGGGAGGTCGCCGCGCGCTGCCGGTACATTGCTGACGGCCGCGCCTGTGCTGCGCACTTCGCCGGTGTCCTGGTTCACTTCGTCCTCGCGCTCATCTTGGCCGTTATCGATCACCACCATGTCGCTGTCGATCGTGAAGCCCTTGCCGGCGTCTACCGCGGTGGCCACGTCGACGGCGCGCTGCACCTCGATCGATTTCGGCATGTACTTGAGCACCTGGAGCAGCACCACCTTGCGGGCGTACATTTCCATGTTCTGGCCGTTTTTCTCCAGGGCGTAGTGGCGGCCGCCGACCTTGTTGAACTTGTTCAGGTGCTTGACCACGCGGTCCATGCTCCACACCTCGAGCACCGGGTATTCGCTGCCATTGACGCGGCCAACGGCGTAGACGTGCGTGATATCGCGGTAGCTGTCGCCGCCGGCGCCGGGCCGGTGCTTGATGAAGGGGCGATCGCCCAGCGCCCAGTCGAACTCGTCGCCCACGTAGACGGCGCCGGTCCAGACGGTGGCGCGGCCAGCGCGCGAGACCAGGTCGACCAGACCCTGCCAGCCCGGGACGAAGGTGGCCTTGGTACCGTACGGGACGAGATAGCCCTGGCCGCCGACGCCGATCTCCAGGCCCAGCTGCGCTGCAACGACGACCGACCCGAAGATCGTATGCAGGTCGCACTTCTGCAGCGCAGGGTTCTGGCTGAACGCGGTCATAGTCAGGCGGACCATGCGATCGGCCGTGATGTGCTTCGGCAGCGCGTTGGCGATTTGGCCCTTGTATTTGTCCAAGAATGTACTGAGGCTCTTGGCCGGGCTGGCGACTACTTGATTCATGGGGTGATTCCTCTCTGGTTAAAAGCCGAAAATGTAGGTGCGCAGCGCGCGGCGTGCGGCCTTGCGCGGGCCAAAGCCAGCGCGCAGGGACAGCAGGTATTGCGTGCGGTAGTGCTTGCGGAAGCGGGCGATCATGATCACCACCCGTTGATCCGGCGGCGCTGCAGCTGCAGCTTCACCTGGTGGTGGTGCACGCGTGCGACGCCGCGGGCGTTGCCGACCTCGGCCAGGCGGGCCAGCTCGAACTCCGATTGCTTGAAGCGCCAGGCGTTCAGCCAGAGCAGCGCCGGCTTGGCCAGCTTGCGGAACATGCGGCGCGGGACGCGGTACAGGGTGGTGCTGGTCATGCTGGTTCTCCCGTTGTTGGCGCCGGCGCGGCCGGCTTCGTTGTTGGTCCCGGCCTTTCACCGGGTGGCGAGCTCTAACCGCGCTCGTCGCGGGCCTATGCGCAATCAGGCTAGCGAGTGGTGGCCAGCAGGCCGCCGGTACTTCAGAAAGCGGTGCAGGCGCTTGGCGGCACCGCTGACTACCACACAGAGGGCGGCTGGTGCAGAAACCTTAGAGAACGGACTGCACCCGAACTCAACGTCATCAACCGCCCTCTGTGTGGTGCCTGTCTGTTCCAGGCTGCCAGGGCATTCGAGATCCCACTCCCTCTATTTCCTGACCCGAGATTCAGGGCAAAGCGCACGTTGTGTTCCGAGGCGCGCCGCTTCGGTAAATCGGTCAGGCGTTCTCGCGATTCCAGATAGCCGCGTCGATCCGGGCTTCGTCGGCGTCATCAGCGCCCTCCTTCTCGAGGCGGGCCAGCTCCTGCTCGGCGCGCACCTCGGCTTCGGCCCACACCAGGTCGCCGAGGATTTTCGTGAAGGGATTGCCGCCGGCGGCGGTCTTCTTCAGCAGATCGAAGCGCGCCTGGTCGTCCTGCATGAACTCGCCCAGGGCTTCGTCGATCACCGCCATCATTTGCGGCAGGCCTGCGGCGATGGCGCCGTTGATGTTGTCGGCGGCTTCGCGGGTCAGCTCGGCCAGGCGCTCGTCGCGCTTCTCGTCAGCTTCGGTTGGGTCGTAGAGGGCCATGGTCAGGTCCCCCACTGTGGGTTTTGCTGCACGCGCTGCGCGGCGACGATCTGCAGGTCTTCCATGTTCAGCTCGGTAACGTCGGTCCAGCCAGCGCAGCGCTCAGGGACGTTCGCAGGGTCGACCCATTCGGCTTCGCGACCGTCAGGGCTCAGCAAGAAGACTTGGCCTTCATGTACAGGTGGGATAGGCACGCGCATCAGTATTCTCCGATCGCGATCAGTAGCCGAGCCAGCCGAGAACTTCGGCGCCCTGGTAGACATCCTTGTCGCCTACATCGGCGAAGAACTCGCTCTCGCTGGCGCCGTGGCGGCGCACTTCGGCGAGCGCCTGGCTGCGGGTAACTTTGGTGGTGACTGCGTCTTCGTAGGACATGGCGTTCTCCAGTTCGCTGCTCGGCGGATGCTGAGCTCGTTTCGATGGAGAGACTATACGTAATCGTATTGATCTGGTCAATACGAAAACGCATAATTTTTTGCGAGGCGAAAAAAAACCCGCTCAACGGCGGGCTCGATTCCGGTGGCTTACCTGCTTACAGCTTCCACTCCACGGGGGCGGCGGCGGAACACGACGTGATCCCCGAGAGACCATTCCGTCCGATGGAGATCTTGATGCGCTGCTCGTTCACCGGCAGGATGTCCTTTCCGCGTGCTTTGGCTATGGCCCAGGCAGTGCTGGTCAGTGCAGCTTTGCAGGCTATTGCGACGGCCCCGCTCTCCGGAATGAACTGGTAACGGGAATAAGAAACGGCCAAGTCAAATCCATCGGACCTTTCGGCGATCGAATACTGCGTATCCTTATCGATCTGCGTCATTGGTCCGCCGTTATGGTTTACAGGCGCAGCGCATCCGGCCAGTAAGGCCACAGCAATTAATACAGCGATACTCTTCATTCGAAGCTCATTTCCGATTAAGTAGATCAAAATGGCACTTCTGGCTCACCGGGCAGTTCAAACTCACGCCACACTAAATCTTCGTCGGTCGCCAATTCCTCCGAGACGGGCGCGCCGTGCGTCCTGAACTGACCGGCGGCATCCCAGCTGACAAGGGCGACAGGTGACATGAAATGCTTCTCGAGTGCGCGCACCAGCTCGGCCGCGGCGCTATCCGAGAGATGCGCTTGGTCAGGCTGCACCGCAAACGTGGGCGGCGCGGTCGGGATGATCGTGTAGAACATCAGGCCGCCTCCTCGAGGATCAGGCCGAGCTCGGCCCATTCTATCTCCCGGGCTTCGAGCAGCGCATAAAGATATGGCTCTGCTTCGAAGTTGGCGTGCACGCGAGCGCCGGCCCAGACTGCCTCATCCCTCGCTACCAGCATCACGGGGACCGATAATTTTTCCTCGACAAGCTGGATAAGCCGTCCCGCTCTGGGGGCGACAAAATCACGGCGCTCGACTAATACAGCTGCAACTCGCACTTCTCCACTGCGAACCATTGAATACTGAATCACAAAGCCTCGCTGTGTTTCAAAACTGCTTGTCCAACAATAATGCATTCGCCATCTTTGCATTGGCGACGATAAAACTGTGGGTCAGTGTTATCTGAACTCAACCACCACTGCCCTGCATCCCTGGTGAGCCGCTTGATAACCGGCTCGCCATCGAAATTCACCGCGAATATTTTCTCGTTCCTCGGTTCAGTTTGCCCGGTGTATATCAGCACCCAGTCGCCATCGAATAGTGTCTTCTCCATGCTGCGGCCGCTGACGCGCACCCACATCAGCCCCTTCGGGTCGTAGCCATGGCGATCGGCCCACTCGCGAGAGACGGTCATCGTTGCGCCATCAAATCGCTCAGGTTCGGTTTGAAAACCGGAGATGCCGGCAGCCACGCGTAGCCGCACCTTCGGCACGCGCACGACGCGCGGATCATCGGCGCCGACTACCTCGGCCGGCCGGAACGTCGCGTTCGATTCAACTGCCAGGCTCCCTGGCGTAGTCAGGTCACGATCGCGCAGATCCGCAACGGACACATTGAAGAAATCAGCCAACGGCTGGAGTGTCTTCGTTCGGGGGTCGCTACTTTCTCCCGTCAGGATCCGATGAATAGTGGGCTGGGGCACGCCGGTCGACTTCTGCAGTTCGTACGGGCTCGTCTTCCTCTGGGCTATCAGCCACTCCAGATTCTTCTTAACAAGTAGCTCAGGGGTATTCATCCCGAGAATATGCGTCAACGCATACATGTTAGCAATCCTTTATGCGTCTTCGCATTGACACCAATACGTTTTCGTATAGAATGACCGAAAACAACTAACCCCTGACGACCATGACCCTTCGTACCGCTCAAGAGGCTGCCCAGTCTCTGATTACTGCTGGCTTCTCGCAAGCAGCCATCGCTACGCGCGCCGGCGTAAAGCAGCCGACGATCAGCCGCATCATTTCGGGCGAGCTGAAAGATCCTGCTGGATCCATCCTGGTCAAGCTCAACGAGTTCGCCGACGAGGTCGCGAATACTCCCCTCCCGCTTGAGTCGCAGCCGCAGTAACACCGCGGCTTTTTCTGCGTCTAAAAAGTTGCCCGTAGGAAGTTGATTCCCGTCGATTCAACTGCATCACCCCGTCCTGAACCATCCTCGTAACCCGCACCACCAAGGAGAAATCACATGAGTTTGAACCCCGCAGTACGCACTGAGTGCCTGGAAACTCTGCTGAATCCGGCAGAGATGAACGGCTTCACCGCGTTGAGCAAGCTGCTCGGTCTATCGAAAAGCGCCCTCAATCGCAGCCTCATCAACAGCGCAGTACGCACGCATGGTACGGCGTCGACTAACGGCAAGGAATCCCGAGGATGTCCGGGTCCTGGGCGGCCAGCTGGTCGCGGTCGCGGGGTCAGCAATGGCCGGAGGCACCTTTAAGGGGTTTCGGCTGCGCGGCCAGGTAATGGCCAAAAGAACACCCCGGGGAGAAGCCGGGCCATGAAAGGTAAAGAGGCAATGAACGAATTATCACCAACATGCAAAGCGGCGACCAAGGTCATCGCCAAGGCTTGCAACTGGGCGGCGCGGCGCAAGGCTGTGCAGATCGCTCCACCTGGTCAGCAAGCACGAGAAGCAGGCCGGTATGAGGCAAGCGGTAACGAGCTGGCCGAGGCCGTCGAGAAATACCAGCAGAGCGGGAAAGCAGGTCAGCCATGACGGAATCCATCATCTCCCGCGAAACCATCCGCGCCCGGGCCCGCGCTGCATTCCAGCGTGGCGCCGGCCGCAACGACCACAAGATGAATCCCGACGCAGCTGCTGTCGCCGACTGGCAGACCGAATGGGATTGCTGCGCCGCTGAACAGGTGCAGGACCAACGCCGCAAGTCCGGTACTGTGCTCCAGCAGCTGGAGGTTTCGCCGCCATGACAACGACCGCCAATCTCCCGGCGCCGCTCACGCCCGCCGACTGCAACCTGCAGGACTTCACGTTTATGCCGCTCGATGTCGCTCGCCTTCGTGACAGTGACATGGCGGCATACGAATCACCCGAGGCATGCTGGGCCGCGGTGCTTCTCTGGAGCGCTGCCTGGCACCAGGTGCCCGCCGCATCCCTTCCAGACGATGACCGCTTCTTGGCCAAGGCCGCCGGCTACGGCCGCGTGGTCAAAGAATGGATGAACCTGCGCGAAGGCGCGCTGCACGGCTGGATCAAGTGCGCTGACGGCCGGCTCTATCACCCTGTGGTCGCTGAGAAAGCGCTGGAAAGCTGGAGGGCAAAGCTGCATCACGCATGGAAGAAAGAGTGTGATCGCGTTCGGAAATCCAACAAACAGCGCGAGGCTGAAGGCCGTCCGCCCCTCCCTCTTCCGCTGGAACCGGGTTCATCTTCCGACAACATTCCGTTGGAAACTGCGGGAATTCCGCTGGAAATTACAGGAGGTTCCGGTGGAAATGAGCAAACGGGCGACGGAATTCCGCTGGAAAAAGCTCTTAAGGGACAGGGACAGGGACAGGGACAGGGACAGGGAGAATTAAAACCTAAGTCATCATCTCCTCAACCGCCAACCCCGGACGTCGAACCGCCCGAACCCGAATCGTCTGCCGACCTCGTACAGGGCATGGCCCGCAACGTGCAGATCTCGCTGCTGCTGCGCGCCCAGGGTGTCATCGCTACGGCGCAGCATCCGATCGTGGCTGTGACCTGGGCACAAAATCCGAAGGTCACCGACGAGGTGCTGAACGTCGCGATCATCAAAGCGAAAACCGCGAAGCCGGACAAGGCAATCCCCCTCGCCTACCTGGTCCCGATCGTGGAGCAAGAGCTGGAGACCCAAGCGGCTCCACCGCCAGCACCAGCTGCATCACGGCCGGCACCGGACTGGGCCTGGAAGCGCTCGCCGCAGGGCATCGAAGCAAAAGGCCGTGAACTGGGCATGTTCGCTCGCGGTACCGAAACGCACGCCGACTTTGCCGCGAGGATCCAGGCGGCGATCGACAAACGCAAGGAGGCAGCCTGATGCATACCCACGAAGACCGCGTGGCTGACCGCCCTGGCCACCTCTGCGCCGCCTACGGCTGCCCGCTGATCGGCTCGATGTGCAGCAGCACTTCGGGCTCAAGCGAATGGTGGTGCTTCGCCCACTTCGGCGCCAGCGCCGGCCGACTCCAGGCGATCACCTCCGAACTCACGCGCCTGCGCTGGCTGACGATGGCAGTGCACGACGTGCGGTTCCATGACAGGCCTGGCACGCAAGCATCGCGCGCAGCGTTCAACCTCATCGAGAACGAGCTGAAGGCGCATAAGCGGCCCGACCTGCTCTGGCGTCGACCGGACGCTGATCGTCCGATGGGGGAGAAGCGATACCTCTGGCTTGAGCGCCTCGAGAACGAGCTGCGCGCCCAGCTGGCCAGCGTCATGGATCCGTCCTCGTTCGAACCGAAGCTGGCACTGCAGGACGGGAAACCCAGCACTTTCACCCAAGTCGGCTTCGACATGCCCGTCTAACAATTCGAAAATTACAGGAGAACCATGAACATTCTTGCAATCGATATCGGCACCACCACCGGCTGGGCCCGCTGCGCACGCGACGGCAAGGTCGCCAGCGGCAGCGAGTCGTTCGCACCACGCCGCATGGAAATGGCCGGCCAGCGCTGGCTCAAGTTCCGCGCCTTCCTCAACGAGCAGCGCATCGGCGCCGGCGAGATCCACGCGATCTACTACGAGGACGTGAAGAACCACGCCGGCACGCTGGCCGCGCACGTGTACGGCGGCTTCCTCGCATGCCTGGAGATGTGGTGCGCATCGAACAACGTGCCGCTGCGCCCGGTCGGCGTGGGCGTCGTGAAGAAGCACTGGACCGGCAAGGGCAACGCGGATAAGGACGCCATGATCGCGACCGCGCGCGCCAAAGGGTTCGCACCGGTCGACAGCAACCACGCTGACGCGCTGGCAATCCTGTCGCTGGCGCGCTCGATCGAGCTGCTGCCCGTGGCCGAAGCGCCGGTGCCGTTTTAAGGGGAGAAGATGCCGGAAAAGCGCCGTGCATCCCTCCTTACGCGTGCGCGCGCGTTTGGGCAGCGATCCAGCGACGTTCGCGTCGACTGGTTCCGCCTGCTCGGCCACCTCAAGGACGAGGGCTACAGCCTGTACGACGTCTCGTTCTTCACCGAAATCCCGAAGAGCACCCTGATCGGCTACAAGAACGGTTCGCAGCCGTCGTACCACCAGGGGCTGTGCCTGGTGCAGTTCTGGGCCGAGGCTACGGGCGAATCCATTGCCGACGTGCCAACGGTCAGCCAATTCTCGTTCATGGCCTGAATCGATTTAGTCGGGATTCCGACCGGCCGCCGCGCCGATACTCCGTGACGTTGCCACCGATTAACGTCCTCCGGAGTCCGTCATGCCCCCAAAGAATTCCCGCGTCACCAACGTCCTCGTGCCAGGCGAACAGCCAGCCAAAGCCCCCGAAGAGCTCACCGGCACCGCCGGCAATACCGCTGACCTGGCCAACGCCGGCAGCACGCCACCAGCTGGCGGTACCGACCACGGGACTCTCCTCGAAAGCGATACCGGCGCTGCCGGCGCCACCGCAGCACCGGCGCTCGACGTCGACGCGCTGCGCGCCCAGATCCGCGCCGAAGAGATGGGCAAGCTGCAGGACGAGCTGGCGCAGCAGCTGCAGGCGGCCAGCACCGTCGTTGGCAACAGGGCCACGCCCGCCCCGGCCGCGCCGCGCTCGAAGTCCGACTACCGCAACATGCGCGCCACCGACATCGATCCCACCACCCTCACCGCCCCGGTCATGACGCTCGACGGCTACCTGTGCCCTGTGGCGCCGGAAAAGAAGTAACCGATCAACCATCGCAACAACGCAAGGAACCCCATGTGCGGAAGCTCCCCAGATCTCCCACCGGAGAAAGACCCGAAGGTCGAGCGCGAGAAGGCGGAGGCTGACGCTACCGTCGCAGCCAACGCCAAGAGCGCGGCCAACCGCCGGGCCAAGCGCGGCCAGACCCTGCTCGCAGCCGGCGCCCAAGGCGCAACCGGTACCGCCACGACCAGCAGCGTGCTGGCCCAGGGCAAAGACCGGCTGGGAGGCTGACCATGTCCGATCTCGCAGTGCAACTGCTTCGCAGGAAATCGTCGCTCGAGCAGCTGCGCACGCCGCATGAACAGCTCTGGCGCGACTGCTTCGACTACTCGTTCCCGGAGCGCGGCGACGGCTTCAACGGCGAGAAGAACGATGCGCCCGCGCTGCAGGCCAAGCGTGCGCGCCTGATGGACTCGACATCGACCGACGCCGGCCAGATCCTGGCGGCCGCCATCATGTCCGGCGGCACCCCGAGCAACTCGCGCTGGTTCGGCCTCTCGACCGGCCAGGACACCGACGAGGAGAAGCGCTGGTTCGACCTGTGCGCCGAGACCATCTTCGAGAACATCCACGGTTCGAATTTCGATGCCGTCGGCTTCGAGGCCTGCACCGACATGGTCCCGGCCGGGTGGTTCGTGCTGTTCATCGACGTCGACCGCGACCAGGGCGGCTACCACTTCGAGCTCTGGCCAATGGCATCGTGCTACATCGCAGCGTCGAAGGCTGGCGGCCTGCCGGACACCCTGGTGCGATCGTACGAGCTCTCGGCCGAGCAGGCGATCAAGGACTTCGGCCACGACAACGTCAGCGAGAAGGTGCGCAAGCTGGTCGACGAGGGCAAACCTGACGAAAAGGTCAAGTTCTGCCAGTCGATCTACCCGCGCAGCGCCGAGGCGACCGGCGTGCGTGCGAAGAACCTGGCGTTCGCCTCGGTGCACATCGAGGTCGACACCAAGCACGTGGCGCGCGAATCCGGCTTCCACGAGTGCCCGTTCGTGGCGCCCCGCTGGGCCAAGCTACCGAACAGCGAGTATGCGATCGGGCCGATGTTCCGCGCCCTACCCGACGTCAAGCAGCTCAATCGTCTGGTCTACCTCGAGGACACCAACCTCGACATGGCCGTCTCGGGCATGTGGATCGCCGAGGATGATGGCGTCCTCAACCCGCGCACCGTCAAGGTCGGCCCGCGCAAGATCATCGTGGCCAACAGCGTCGACAGCATGAAGGCGCTGCAAAGCGGGGCGAAGTTCGACCTGTCGTTCACGAAGAAGGAGCAGCTGCAGGCCGCTATCCGCAAGACGCTGATGGCCGACCAGCTGGCGCCGCAGGATGGCCCGGTGCGCACGGCCACCGAGATCCACGTGCGCACCCAGATGATCCGCCAGCTGCTCGGCCCAATTTACGGCCGTATGCAGGCCGAGTGGTACGCCCCGATGATCAACCGCTGCTTCGGCCTGGCGCTGCGCGCACCTGGCGTGCTGCCGCCACCGCCGCAGTCGCTGGCCGGCCGCTCGTACAACGTGAAGTTCGAGTCCCCCAACGCGAAGGCCCAGAAGCTCGAAGAGGTCAACGCGGTCGAGACCTCGCTGGCGGCCGTGGGCCAGATCGCACTGGCGACGCAGGATCCCACCGTCTGGGACACGATCGACATCGAGGAGAGCGTCAGCGTCATCCTGGAGGGCCGCGGCGCGCCGGCGCGTGTCGGTCGCTCGAAGGAAGACATCCAGGCGATCCGCGACAACCGCGCCAAAGCCCAGCAGCAGGCGCAGCAGCAGCAACAGCAGGCTGAGATGGCCCAGAAGATGGCGCCGCAGATGGCCAAGAACATGGCGCCAGCATGAGCGAACAGCTCCCCACCCCCGAGGAATACAGGGCACTTTTCGAGGACGACCGCCGCGGCGTGGCCATCCTCGAACACCTGACCCGCACCTTTGCCCGCCCCGCCGTCGTCAAGGGTGGCATCGATGCGGTGCTCGAAACCTACCAGCGCGACGGCCAGCGTCGCGTGCTCGAATTTATCGTCAACCAGATCAACCGCGCCCACGGCGTGGACGTCAACAACCAGGAAGGATAGACACATGTTCATCAAAGGACTCATCAGGCGTTACATGCAGGAAGCCGGCGCCGAGGGCGCAGCGGGTGGCGCGGCGGGCGCAGGCGCCGATGCAGGCGCCGCCGGCGCAGCAGCTGGTGCCGGTGCAGATGCTGCCGGCGCTGCGGCCGGTGGCGCTGGCGCGGCTTCGGTGCTGGCCGGCGGTGCGGCCGCTGCTGCCGACGGTGCACCCACCACCGACTTCATCCCCGAGAAGCTGCGCGTGCTGAAGGAAGACGGCACCCTCGACCTGGACGCCTCGTCGCGCAAGATGGCCGACGCCTACGGTAGCCTGGAGAAGCGCTTCGGTTCGGGTGAAGCGCCACCGAAGGACGCCAGCGAGTACAAGATCACAGTGCCGGAGACGCTCAAGGAAGCGTTTGACCCCGCCACCGACGCCGGCATGCAGGGCTTCCTCACCGGCGCGCACGCCGCAGGCCTGAACCAGGCACAGGTCGACTTCGTCATGGGCAAATACTTCGAGATGGCCCCGACGCTGGCCGCCGGCGCCGTCCTCCACGACGCCACGACCGCGACCGCCGAGCTGAAGAAGACCTGGGCGACAGACGCCGACTTCACCCGCAACGTCAAGAACGCGTATGTCGGCACCAACGCGGCCGCACAGAAAGCGGGCCTGAACGTCGACGAGATCATGAACGGGCCGCTCGGCAACAACCCGCAGTTCCTGCGCTTGATGGCCGCACTGGGCCCCGAGTTCCAGGAAGACGCCGGCGCCGGCGGCGCGAGCATGATCACCCAGGACGATATCACCACCATGCTCAGCTCGGAGGCATACACGAATCCACGCCACGCCGACCATGCGAAGGTCAGCGCGAAGGTCAAACAGTATTTCGAGCGCAAGCACGGCACTGAAGCCGCCGGCTGATCGCCTCGTAACCCCCACACGGCCCGCCTTGAGCGGGCTTTTTCGTTTCCGATTGCAAATAGTCGGGATTCCGACCGGCCAACGGCGCAATCATTGCCAGCAATCAAGGCCTGCGGTGGCGCGCAGACAACCTTCAAGCCCGTAACCCCGCATACAGCCGTGCGGGGCCCGAAAAACAGGCCCGGTAACGGACAACCTGACAGGCGAAAAAACAATTCAACTACTCAGGGATTCCTTATGACCGCAACCATCACCCAAGCCTTCGTGCAGCAGTTCGACACCACGATCCGCACCCAGGCACAGCAGAAGACCTCGCGCTTCGAATCGCGCGTCACCGACCGCGGCAGCATTACCGGCGAATCGTTCACCGCCAACAAGCTCGGCATGGTGGAAGACACGCCCGAGAACAACGTGCGCCACGGCGACACCCAGTGGAGCGAAATCGCCCACGCCACGCGCGTGGCCCTGATGCGCGACTTCTACCAGGCGCTGCCGGTCGACCGCGCGGACGAGCCGAAAGTGCTGGCCAACCCGACCGGCGACTACATGTCCTCGCTGCTGGCCGCCTGGAATCGCCGCAAGGACGCGATCATCTACGCCGCCGGCCTGGGTAACTCGCAAACCAAGGAAGGCGACCAGATCGCGCTGCCGGCTGGCCAGAAGATCGTCGCCGGCGGCACCGGCTTCACCAAAGCCAAGCTGATTACGGCGAAGAAGATTTTCCGCGCCAACGAATGCGACAGCGAAGCGGATGATCCACAGGAGCTGTACATCACCTACACCTCGGAAATGCTCGAGGACATCCTGGCGGACGCCACCCTGACCAGCGCCGACTTCATGGCGGTGAAGATGCTCCAGGAAGGCAACCTGGCTGGAAAGTGGATGGGCTTCAACTGGGTGCCTTACGAGAAGGTCAACAACGTCGGCGGCACCTACAGCGCGATGGCCTGGGCGAAGAAGGCGATCCACTTCGGTACCGGCTTCTTCGAAGGCAAGAGCCAGCGCCGCGGCGATAAGAAGGACACGATGCAGGTCTCGGCGGCCGGCTCGGTCGGCGCAGTCCGCGTCTGGGAAGACGCTGTCGTCCAAATCGACTTCGTCTAAGTCGCCCCGTAGTGGCCGCCAGCCCGGCGGCCGCATCGAACCCACCTCATTTCATAGGAGCCAAACATGGCTGAAGTAAATACCACCCAGGGCGCTGCCCTCGCCGCACGCAAGAAAGTGCTTCCCCATGAATCGCAGGGCCGCGTCCGCATCCTGGCTTCGAAGATGCCGGCCGTGCACGCCGGCGCCGCCATCAACGACACGATCTTCCTGGGCCGTCTGCCAATCGGTTCGCGAATCCTGTCCGACGGCATCGTCAGCTGCGCAGCCGGCACCGCAACTTCCGTGCTCGACATCGGCCTGCGTAAGACCCGCGATGGCGCGGTCATCAACGCGTCGGGCATTGCTGCCGGCGTCGATATCGCTGCTGCTGGTACCAAGGCCGCCACGAACGGCGCGCTGATCACCAACGGTGCTGAGTACGTCACCCTCGAAGAGGTCGACGTCTACGCAACCGTCAAAACTGCAGCCCTTGCCGCCAACCAGGCCCTCAAGGTCGAGCTGCAGTACGTCACCGACTGACCGATTCACGGTTGTCTCCTACCCCTCGGGGTATTTCGCCGGGGCCTTGTGCTCCGGTTTTTTCTTGAAGGTCCGATATGCCAAGCTCAGTTTCCGTTTGCTCCAATGCCCTGGTGATGCTCGGCGGCTCGCCGTTCAGCTCCTTCGAGGAGCCAAAGCCGCACGTGCGCATCGCCGCCAACCTCTATCCGACCGTACGCGACGACGTGCTGCGGCTTCACAACTGGAACTGCGCCACCGACCGCGTCATTTTAGCGCCCATGGCCACCCCGCCGGCGTTCGACTTCCCCTACCAGTTCCAGCTCCCGGGCGACTGGCTGCGCACGCTCCAGGTCGGCAAGAAGGGTGAACCCCTGGAATACCGCTCCGAGCGTCAGCGCCTGCTGGCCAACGTCACCGCCCTGCCACTGGTCTACTGCTTTCGCAACACCGTCGAGGACACCTGGTCGACCAACCTGATTCGCGTGGTCGAGCTGGCAATGGCCGCCGAGATGGCGTACGCCGTGACCTCGTCGACGTCCGTGCGCGACAGCTACCGGGACGCGTACGCACGCCTGCTCAAGGTAGCCAAGGCGATTGACGGACAGGACGACCCACCGGAAGAGTTCACCGCGGGCTCGTTCGCCGAATCGCGCTTCTCGTAAGGACCAGCCATGCCACGCGTCACCGTCAACCAAACAAACTTCACCGCCGGCGAGATCTCCCCCAAGTGCTACGGCCGCGTCGACGTCTCTCGCTACCAGAACGGCGCGGCGGCCATGCCCAACTGCGTCGTGAACATTCATGGCGGCGCGGAGCGCAGGCCCGGGACGAAATTCATCGCCGAGACCAAGGACTCCTCGAAGCGCTCGCGCTTGGTGCCGTACATCTTCAACACGACGCAAGCCTACATGCTGGAGTTCGGGCACCTGTACATGCGTGTCTATGCCCAGAGCGCCGGCCAGGTCCTCGCCGGCGGCGTGCCGTACGAGATCGCCACGCCCTATACCGAGGACATGCTGGCCGAGATGGACTACACCCAGGGCGCGGACACGATGTTCCTCTTCCACAAAAGCGTGCCGGTCCATACCCTCAAGCGGATCGGCGCCACGCACTGGGCCCTGGCGCCCGCCCCCATCACCGTCGCGCCGTTCGACGAGATCGGAGACACGTTTCCGGTTTTGCTGACGCTGTCGGAGGCGACCGTGGGATTCGACCGGACAGCCACGGTCCCGTCCTCCATCTTCCTTCCCGGTGACGTGGGACGGCGTATTTCCTACCTGTCAGGTATCGCCCTGATCACCGCGTTCGGCAGCGGGACCTCGGTCTCGGTGAACATCCAGAACGAATTCTCGCTCGCGGCCTTACCCGCCAACGCATGGGAGCTGCTCGACTCGCCCCAGGTCGGGATCACCCCATCCGCGAAGAGCCCGGTCGGGCAATACTGCACACTCTCCACCGGTACCCGCCTGGCCAACCCCAAATTCCCGGACCCGGAAGACCCGCCACCGAGCGACCTGATCGAAATATGGCGTCAGCAGGATGTCGGGAAGTTCGTCCGTATCAATGGCGGCATGGTGCAGATCACCGACTTCATCAGCGCCGAGGAGGTTTACGGCGTCATTAAGGAGGAGCTGACAGCGGTCGTTGAGTCCCCGCCGAGCGCATGGACCCTCGAAGCCTCGGTGTGGAACAGCAACGCCGGCTACCCATGCACCGGCGCCCTGTTCGAGCAGCGCCTGGCCGTGGCCGGTTCGCCGCGTTATCCGCAGACGGTCTGGGGTAGCCGCTCAGGCCTGTTCTTCGATTTCACGATCGGCACCAACGCCGACGACGCCTTCAGCTTCTCCCTGCCGTCGACTGGCCAGATCAACCCGATCCTGCGCATGGTGACGGCCAAGGCGCTAATGCCGCTGACCTACGGCGGCGAATACACGATGGAAGGCGGGAATGGCGAACCGCTCACGCCGGCCAGCGTCAAGGCCAACAGCCCATCGGTCTATGGCTGCAACCACGTCAAACCCCTGCGCGTGGGTAACGAGGTGCTGTTCGTGCAGCGCGCCGGCCGTAAGATCCGCTCGCTGGCCTACCGCATCGAGTCGGACACCTACAACGCGCCCGACCTGACCGTTCTGGCCGAGCACATCACCGTCTCCGGCATCACCGACATGGCCTACCAGCAGGAACCGTATTCGCGGCTCTGGTGCGTGCGTGCCGACGGCAAGATGGCCACGCTTACGCTCGACCGGGATGAAGGCGTGATCGCCTGGTGCCCGCAGCAGACCGATGGCATGTACGAATCCTGCGCATCGGTCCCGAACGCCACCGGCGACGAGGTGTGGTGCATCGTCCAGCGGAACATCGGCGGCCAGGTGAAGCGCTATGTCGAACGCTTCGACCCGGGCTACTACACCGACAGCGGGATTGTCGGTACCGACCAGGCAGGCAAGGCGGTGTGGGCGGGCATTGGCCACCTTGAAGGCAAGAGCGTGGCCGTCCGTGCCGACCGCGTCTACCTGGGTATGTTCACCGTCACCGGCGGCCAGGTCGAGCTGCCCCGTACCGCGCGCGACGTGCAGATCGGCCTGCCGTTCACCAACTTCGTTACGCTGCTGCGGCCAGAGATCCAGGCCGGTGACGGCACCAGCCAGGGCAATGCGCAGCGCGTGCACGAGGTTTCGGTGCTGCTCATGGAAACCGTCGGCTGCAAGATCAATGACGAAGAGCTTGCCTTCCGCGAGTTCGGGGAGGACGTGCTCGACTTTGCACCCGACCCGTTCTCGGGCTTCAAGCGCGGCGGCCTGACCGAATGGTCCAGGGGCAACGAGACGATCACGATCAAGCAGGACATGCCCTACCCCTTCCACCTGCTTGCCGTCGTCCGCAAGCTCACCGTAAACAGCTGAGGAACCCATGGGAATTCGAGTAGCCACACTGGACGACCTGCCGCGCATCCTCGAGCTCGGCGAGCTGCTGCACAAAGAGAGTCCGCGCTGGTCGCGGCTTTCGTTCAACCGGGCCAAGGCCGCCCACTTCATTGCCCACCTGATCCTCGAGGCCAGCGGCGTCGTGTTCGTGGCCGAACAGGATGGCCTGGTGGTGGGCGGAATCGCCGGCATGTCGTCCGCCCACTGGTCGAGCGACGACGTCGTGGCCCAGGAGGTGAGCTTCTTCATGGCGCCGGAAGCGCGCGGCAGCATGGTCGCGGTGCGACTGATCTGTGCGCTGCAGGCCTGGGGCGAGATTCGCGGCGCCAAGTGGCTGACGGCCGGCACGTCGACCGGGCTCGACCCGGAACGCACTGCCGGGCTTTATGAGCGGCTGGGATTTTCCCGCTGCATGATTGGACTGGAGATCGAATATGGGAATTGAAACGGCCGCTTTGGCGGCATACGCGGCGATCGCGGCAGCTGCGGTCGGCGCCACCGCTGCGATTTACTCGGCGGACACGCAGGAAAACACGGCGGAAGCGAATGCCGAGATGGCGCAGCGCCAAGGCAACCAGGAGAAAGACGCAGCCATGGCGCAGGCGGAGAAGATCCGCAAGGCCGGGCGCGCTGCTGCTGGCCAGGCCAACGCATCGATGGCCGCGGCCGGGGTGTCGATCGGAGAAGGAACGCCGCTGCGCGTCAACGAGCAAATCTACAAGGATTCCGAAGACGACGCGTACAGCACGCTGCTGACCGGCACCCGGCGGCAGCAATCGGCAAACGATCAAGGCATGCTCATGCAGGCCGACGGAGACGCGGCAAAGACCTCGGGCTACCTGAACGCTGGTGCAACCATCCTCAACGGGGTCAGCAGCTACGGCAAGTGGAAGGCAGGTAAAAAATGAGAATCCCAATGGGTAACTTCGGCAACATCGTCGCCGAGCCGCAACAGCAGGCCCAGGTGCGCAACAGCGGCGCCATCGGCCAGGCGTTGGGAAATGTGGCCAACGCGCTCGGCGGTGCCGCGCAGGACCTGCAGCAGGTCGACCGCGAGCGGCAGCAGGCCGAGCTGCAGCAGCAGCGCTCCCGGGCAGCTGCGACGGCCGCCACCCTCACCAATGAGCTGCATGACGTCCACGACCAGATCGGCAAGGATGTCACCGAGGGCAGGATCCCGGCCGCCCAAGCAGTCCTGGAATTCCAGAAGCGCATGGGCGAGCTGACCGGGGAGCGGACCAAGGATCTGACGGCCGACCAGCGCCTGGTAATCGACGAACACCTGACCCGGGCGAGCGGCACCCTCACCCGCAACCTCAACGGCATCGCCCTCAAGCGCACGCAGAACGAGACCGGCGCCAACCTGCTCGACATGAGCGAGCAGTTCCAGCGCGCGGCGATGCGCGACCTGCCCGGGTCGATCAACCAGTGGAACGCGGCCGTCGATACCATGGGTCCGTCCGCCGGCTGGGATCCCGAGAAGATCGCCACGGCCAAGCAGGCATTCAAGGAAGGGGCAACCTACAATTTTGCCAACGCCACGCTCGAAGGCGCCGGCGAAACTGGAAACGCCGACCTGGTGCGCGCCGCGCGCGCGAAGCTGGAAGGACCCGAGGGTGAAGCCATCGACCCGGCCAAGCGCACCGCACTGATCACGAAGGCCTACGGGCTCGAGCAGGGCATCGTGGCGGCAGGCGTGCGCGAGACCGAGCGTCTTAAGCGCGAGCAGGAAGCGCGCGAGAACAAGGGCCGCGATGCGTTCAAGGATGCGCAGTCCCTGGTGCTGAACGGCCGCTACATGTCGACCGAATACATTTCGGAGCTCTCGACCATCACCGCCGGCACCAGCGCGGCGCCGGCGGTACGCGAGCTGGTGCGCTCGCAGGCCGCCGTCGCCGGATTCGCCTCTCTCCCCCTCTCTCAACAAACCGCCACCATCGAGCGCCGGCGCGCTGCTGGATCGACCCGGGGCGTTGGCGTCTCGGCCGACCAGGAACAGATGACCGCCAGCATGGAGCGCATCCGCGAAGGGAGCGTCAAGGCCTATGCCGAGAACCCGTGGACGGCGGCGCAGGAGCGCGGCGTCATCCCGAGCGCGCCGGCCATGCAGATGAATGACGTCGCCGGTGCGCAGGCGGTGCTGGCCCAGCGCATGAAGCAGATCGGTACCGTGGAAGCGGCGGCCGAGCGTAAGGTATCTCCCCTGCAGCCCCAGGAGGCCGAGCAGATCGGACGCTTGGTGCAGTCCCTACCACCCGACCAGCAGGCAGCAGCACTGGCTACCTTCGGAAAAATGGTCGCGGATCCCGATCGCCTGACCTCATTGGCGCGCCAGATCGACGCCAAGGATAAGGTGCTCGGCACCGCGATGATGGTTGGCGACCTGCAAACCACCCAGGGGCGTTACACCAGCGAGCTGATCATCAAGGGCGCGCGTGCGATCAAGGACAAGGCGATCATGATGGACGAGCGCAAGGAGACCGGCTGGCGCGGCTCGATCGCGAAGGAGATCGGCGACGCCTTCCCGAATCAAGAGGTGCGCGACAAGATGATCGACGCGGCTTATTACGTGCAGGCCGGGTTCGCGGCCGAAGGCGGCAGCGCCGACATCAGCCGCGCGGTGCGCATGGTGGCCGGACGCATCGTCGACCGCAACGGCAGCAAGATCCCCCTTCCGATTGGCATGGAAGAAGGCGACTTCGAAAAACGGCTTTCGTCAATTAAAGCGGTCGACCTAGCGGCGCAGGCGCCCGGCGGCAAGGTATTCGTTGGCAAAACCGCTGTGCCGCTCGATCAATTCGTCAATTCCCTTTCCGATGCCGCCCTGGTCAACGCTGGCCAGGGCCGCTACAACATCCGCGCCGGCATGGGCCTGGTGACCAACAGCCAGGGCAAACGCATCACGATCGAGGTACGCAATGGCAATTGAAGACCTGTTCCAAGCCGCTACCGACAAGGTGCTGGACGACCGCGTAGCACGCCCACTGCAGGCGCCGCCCGCCCAGCGCTCGTTCGGCTCCAACCTTTGGGGCTTCCTGTCCGCGGCGCCGAAAGGCGTGGGCGCCGGCGCAAACGAGTCGGCCGGCTTTTTCTCCGACATCCTGGGCGTGTACGGCGAAATGCAGGCAGGCTATGCCCGCCAGCTCGATCCGACCCTGATGCTCGACTCGAAGGCGGCTGACAAAGCCCGGGCGGACGGCGCTGGCGCCAGGTCGCGCATCGACAGCGGCGAGGCCTTCAGCACCGAGGCTGGCACCAACTTCCGCACCACGGCGCGTAGCTTCGCGCCAGATCCACAAAGCGCTGGCCAGGCCGAGCAGCTGCTGTTCGGCCTCGGGCGCTTTGCCACGAAAGCGGTGGGCTATTCGCTGGCAGGGGGAGTGGTGCCGGGCGCAGTGATGACCGGCGTCGACGAGGGCATGACCGAGGCCGACCGCCTCAAGGCCCAAGGCGTGGATTTCGATACCCGCACCAAGGTGGGCGCGATCGCCGGCGCGGTGGCCGGGGTATCGGTGGCATTACCGGTCGCTGGCAAGACGTTGGCGCAAACAGCCAGCCTGGTCGCCGTCGGTGGCCCGGGCGGTTTCATCGCGCAGCAGGCGGCCAGCAAAGCGATTCTCGAACACGCCGGCTACGACAAGCTGTCCGACCAGTACGATCCGTTCGACCCTGTCGGCCTGGCCGTCTCGACCCTGGTGCCGGCCGGCTTCGGCGCCTTCGCCATGCGCGGCGCGCGTGCTCGAGCAGCGAACCCGGCCCCGGTTGATGCCGCTGCAGCGCGCGAATTGACCCGCATGGGCGGCAACGAACGACTGGCCCTGAAATACGACGATGCGCGCCTGGACGCCTACGCCGTGACCGCCGCGCAGCGCGAGGGAATCCCGCCCGAAGCACTGCTGGCGATCAAGAATGTCGGTGAGCGCTCCGGATCTGCCGCGGTGTCGCCGAAGGGCGCCAAGGGCGTGATGCAGTTCATGGACGACACCTGGGCGACCTACGGCAAGGGCGACCCACGTGACCCCACCGCCTCGATCGACGCCGGCGCGCGCTTCATGAAGGACCTGATCAAGCAATACGACGGCGACGTGCGCGCGGCGATCGCGCACTACAACGGCGGCGGCAAGGCCGGGAAGGCGGTCCGCGAGGGCAAGGCGCCGCCGGCGAAGGAAACCCGGGCCTACCTTGAGCGCACGGATGCCTACATCGCCGAGCGAAACGGTACCGAAGCCGGGCGCGCCGCGGCCGCCGACCCCGACGTGGTGGCCGCTGCGCGGGTGCAGCAGGTACGCGACACCATCGAATCGTGGAACCTGCGCGACCCGGCCGACGCCGCCGGCGCACAGCAGCACCTCGAGGCGGTCCTCCGCGCTTCCGACCAGATCGGCGCCGGCGCGCGCGTCGACGTCGGCGCCGCCATCCCTCTCGACACCCTCAGCCAGGCGCGACTGCTCGACAACATGACCACCCGCCTCGAGCAATCCCGCGCCGAGCTGCTGCCAGAAGCTGGCAACCTGGTCGACCCGGGCGTGGTGGCCCCGCTGCGCGCCGAGATCGCCCAGCTCGAGCAATCCCGTCCTGCTACTGGTGATCGGGCAGTGCGCGCGCTGGCCAAGGAGATCCAGGCCGGCCAGGGCATCAGCTACAAGGCCGCTCTGTCGGCTGCGAAAAAGGATGTCGCCACCCGCCTCGATGGTGTGGAGAAGCAGATCGGGCACCTCCGCCAGCAGCTCGACGCGCACCGCACCGCCGCCGAGACCCAGAAGCAGATTGCCGACCTCGATGGTCGGATCGCCCGGGTGAAGTCCGAAAGGGCCGCGATCGACGCCCCTACGCCGCGCCCTGCAGCGCTGGCGGTGAAGCAGGCAGTGGCCGGCCTGGGCGAATCGAAACCGGCGAAAGCTGCATCGATCCCGGAGGTTGCTGCATCAAAGCCCCAGGAAACCACATCAAACCCCGTCCCTGCTGCAACGAACCCGAAAGCCGATGCCAACCCGATGGCCGCGTCGCTGGAAGCGCAGAGCGCCGAAATCGCCAAGCTGTCGCCTGACATGATGGTGCAGCTGGAGGGGATGGATACGCCGATGCGCCTGGCCGATGCACTGGAAGCGGTGAAAGCGGAGGCAGCGCGCGACGTGCAGAATGCGCCGCTACTGCAGGTGGCGGCCGAATGCTTCCTACGAAGCGCCTAAGCTGGAAAGATAGAAGACGCCGGCGAGAACCAGGCCGGCGCCGTAGATGCAGCCCATGATCTTCAGGTAGGCAACGAAGGCCCGAAGGCCGTGGCGCCAATTACCCGAACCACCCCACACGGCCAGTGGAATGATGAGCGTCATGCAAAACACCGCCGCGAAGGCTTTTAATAAAGTGATCATAAACCGATGAAACCACAGTGCAGAGCAGCTGTCCAGCAGGCCGCCGGCCGGGCCTTGACCGATGCCGAAGTAAAGAAGATCGACGACCGGATCGCCGCCACCATGCGCAACATGGCCAGGGCCGACCCGGCCGGGTGGCGCGCTAGGTCATCCGACCAGCGCGTGCTCGACGCCGCACGCCAGGCAATGACCGACATCCAGGGCGAAGCGGCGCTCAAGGTGCAGCGCGCGCAGCTGCAGGTCGTGAAGACGGCATCGATGGAAACCCGGGTCGGCGACCTGATGGCGTCCTACGCGATCGGGCGTAACAAGGCGCTGGTCAAAGAGATGGAGCTGACCCACAACTACGCCGAGGGCATCAAGCGCGAGACGATGAGCAACCTGGTCGACCTGCTCGACGCGGTCGGAAACACCGACGGCACCACGGCGGGCAGGAAGGCCCTCATGTTCCTGTTCGACGCCGAGAACCCGGGCATGTCGCGCGACCTGGCCATCGAGATCTACGGCAACGGCGCCGGCGGCACCGGCAACGCGATCGCCCAGAAGGCAGCGGTGGCCTGGCTGGAGTCGATCGAGCAGCTGCGCCAACGCTTCAACGCCGGCGGCGGCGACGTTGGTCAGCTGGACTATGGTTACCTGCCCCAGCCCCACGACCAGGGGCGCGTGCGCGGCGCCGGCGATGCCGCGGCTCGCGACAAGTGGGTGCAGGAGATCCTGCCCCTGCTCGATCGGAACCGCTACTTGCAGGAGGACGGCATCCGGCTGACCGACCAGCAGCTGGGCGACGTGCTCAATGCGGCATGGGACACCATCGCTACTGGCGGCCTAAACAAAAAGACACCCGGTCAAGGCGGCGGCAGCGGCGCGCGGGCAAACGCCGGCAGCGAAAGCCGCCAGATCCACTTCAAGGATGCGCAGTCCTACCTGGCTTACATGGGTAACTACGGCGGCGGCAGCATGTACGACGCGATGCTGGGCCACATCGGCGGCCTGTCGCGCGACATCGCGCTTGTCGAGCGTTATGGCCCGAACCCCTCCCAGCAGATGAAGCTGCAGTTCGACCTCGCCGAGAAGACCGACGTCGGCGTCGAGCGGTCCTTCGGATTCACCCCCCAGACCTACTGGGACCTGATCAGCGGCAAGACCGGCATGGCCGACAACGGAAACCTTGCGCAGATCGCGCAGGACGCGCGCAACATTCAGGTGTTCGGCAAGCTGGCCAGCGCGGTGCTGTCGAGCGTGACGGACATGGGCAGCTATTTTGTGACAACCGGCTTCAACAAGCTATCGTACTGGGAGAGCCTGAAGAACATCGGCATGCAGCTCGATGGCGATACCCGCGACTTCCTGACCATGCACGGCGTGATCGCGGACTCGATGGTCTCGAACCTGAACCGCTGGAGTGGCGACAACATCCGGAACAACTGGAGCGGCCGCTTGGCCAACTCCACCATGAAACTGTCCCTGATGAACGCCTGGACGGACACGCTGCGCCGCGCGTTTTCCATGACCATGATGAACGGGCTGGCCAAGCTGTCGAGGACCGAATGGACAGCGCTCTCGGAATGGGACCGCTCGCACCTGACCCGCAAAGGCATCGACGAAGCCGACTGGGAAGTGATCCGCGCCGGCCAGCTCACGAACCACCAGGGCGCGGACTTCCTGACGCCCGAGGCGATCCACGCCAGCGGCCATACCCGCTCGAGCGAGGTGGTGGCCAAGGTGATCGGCCTGATCACGGACGAATCCGAATACGCGGTCATCAACCCCGATCTGGCCACGAAGGCGGCCGCCAGTGCGGGCGGCATGTCACGCGGTACCGTGCGCGGCGAGCTGGCCCGCTCGGTCATGCAGTTCAAAAGCTTCCCGATCGCGATGATCTCGCGCCACTGGCGCCGGATGCTGGACGCTCCGTCCGTCGACGGCGCGCCGATGATGGCCAACCGCCTGATGTATGGCGCAGCCATGATGACCTCGCTCACCGCGCTGGGCGCCGTCGCTTACCAGACCAAGCAGATCGTTCAGGGGAAGGACCCGATCGACATGACGACGGCCAAATTCTGGACCAGGGCCATGGCCCAGGGTGGCGGCATGGGTATCGTGGGCGACTTCCTGCTGACCGATCCGACCGAGAACCCGGGCGATGCGACCGCCAACGCGATCAAGAACGTGGCCGGGCCCACGGTCGGCAGCATCTTCGACGTGGGGTACAAGCTGGGCGTCGAGAACGTCTATGAGTCGCTCAACGACAAGGACACGCACTTTGGCGCCGAGCTGGTTCGCACCGCGCGCAGCCACCTCCCCTACGTCAATCTCTGGTACGCCAAGGCAGCACTTGACCATGCCGGCCTCCATGCTCTACAAGAGAACATGAGCCCCGGATACCTTTCCCGCATGCAACACCGCGCACAAAAGGACTGGGATCAGGATTACTGGTGGAAGCCAGGCACGGGCGCGCCGGAGCGCGCGCCGGACATGACAGCGATCGGAGGAAACTGATGCGGCAGGACCAATACGAGAAATTGCAGGAGCTGACCGAGAAGCTGACGGACGCCTTCATCGGCGAAGCGGATCCGGCCGTGTGGCCAGGCCACGGCGTGGCGATCGCCGCGATGGACCAGCAAACCCGGGGCGATCGCTACTGGTGCAAGAAGAACGCTGCGGCGACGCTGTCGGTCATCGTGCGCACCACCAACCTGATCGGCATCATCCAGATGCGCGGCGCCGGCGGCGGTGCGGGTGGCGTAACCGAACCCACGCAGGCCCAGGAGGAAACCAGCCTCGACTCCGACATGAAGGCCGCCGAGAAGGAAGCGACCAGGTTGCTCAGCCAACTGCAAAAGCGGACTGCGAAAGCCCATGGAAAATAAGGTCAGCTTCCTGGCGTTCTTCGTGATGTGGGCGAAGGTCCAGGGGTGGACCGTGCCCATGCTCCACGTGCGGATCTGCCAGTGGCTGGAGACCTGCGCCGACCCGGTGCGCGTGCTGATGGTGTTCCGCGGCGCCGCCAAATCGACCATCTACGCGGTGTACAAGGCGTGGCAGCTGTACCGCGATCCCACCTGGGTGTCGCTGATCTGGGCGGCCGACGGCCCGCTGGCCACGAAGCTGACACGCGACACCATCAACGTGCTACGCCGGCACCCGCTATGCGCCGGCATGCTGCCGACCAAGCCCGGCGCGCAGATGTTCTGGGTGGCCGGCGCCGTCGACGCGCGTAACGCCAGCATGACCGCGACCGGCGTGAACCAGAACGTCACCAGTGCGCGCGCTCGGGACATCGACTACGACGACGTGGAGGTGCCGAAGAACATCAAGACGGCCGAAGCGCGCGAGAACCTGCGCAACAAGATCCAGGAATCGACCTTCATCCTGGTGCCGGGCGGGCGCGAGACCTACATCGGCACGCCGCACACCCACAATTCGATCTATCCCGAGCAGGTAGCCGCCGGCGCGGCGCTGCTGAAAATCCCGCTGTTCGAATCGAGCGTGCGCTATGAGGAGACCAGCAAGCAGACCCGGTACCGCTTCGACTTCACACCTGGTGACGACGGCCTGTATGTGATGCTGGGCATCCACCGGTTCTCCCGCCTGCTGGTCGAAGGCACCGATTACCGGGTCGAGGGCAACGAGGTCGTGTTCGCCAACCCGCCGGGCGTGGTGTTCGATATCTACGCGCACTGCGCCTGGCCCGAGCGCTTCACCCGTGAGGACATCGCCAAGCGCCGCAAGAAGACGCGAACGCTCAATTACTGGGACAGCCAATACATGCTCGAAGCGAAACCGATTACCGAAAGCCGCCTGGATCCGGAAAGGATCAAGGCCTACGCGCTGCAGCCCACGCTCGAGCGCGCGAATCGCCAGACCCGCATGATGCTGGGCAAAGTCCAGATTGTGAGCGGCCGCGCGTATTGGGATCCGTCCCTCGGCAAAGCCAGCGGCGACGCGTCGGCTTTCTCCGTCATCTACGACGACAGCCTGGGGAATCACTATTGGCATGTGTGTGAAGGGCTGACCGGGGAATTCGCCGAGTTCAGCGATACCCGGAACACCGAGATCATCAGCGGCCAGGTGCTGCAGGCCTGCGACATCATCCAGAAAGCCAACATCCTGCACGTGTATGTGGAAACCAACAGCATCGGTTCCTTCGTCGGCAAGCTGCTGATGCGCGCGATCAAGCAGCGCCGGCTGAACTGCGGTGTGACGGAAATTGTGCAGAACGCCAACAAGAACGAGCGGATCCTCGGCGCGCTCGAGGCGCCAATGAAGTCGGGCGTGCTGTGGGCGCACGTCGACGTCCTCGACGGCCCGCTATGGGACCAGATGAAGGACTGGAACCCGGCCGTGAAGCAGCAGCCGGACGACTACCTGGACAGCGGCGCCGGCGCGATCGAGCAGGCGCCAGTGCGCATTAACCATTTGGTCGGGATTCCGACCGGCAATACACGCGAAGATTGGCGCCATTCGACGGGCGTCTTTGAGGTGACGCTCGAAACCTGAGCGTCGTGTATATAAGGCGGCGCTCCCCTCCAGGAGTCCGCCGTGCCCGTATCAGCTCAAGAAACCGTATTCCAGCATGTTGGGAACGGCGTTACCGTCTCGTTTCCCTATGGCTGCCAGGTCGCGCAAGCATCGGATCTGAAGGTCTACCTCAATGATGTAGAGGTGGCCACTGGTTATACCGTGAGCGGGATCGGCGTCCCTACAGGGGGCGCCGTTACGTTCGATGCCCCACCGTCGAACCTTTCCCAGGTGCGACTTGAGCGAGACATCGTCCTCGAGCGTCTCACGGACTACCAGCAGAATGGCGACTTCCTCGCCCGGGTCGTCAATCCGGACTTCAATCGTCTCTGGATGGCCTTGCAGCAGCACCTCGCAATGTTTCGCCGGGCAATTCTGATTCCTAAATCCGAGACGACCGGAATCAAGCCGCTGCCGAATATTGCGGACCGCGCAAACAAGTTGCTTAGCTTCGACGCCAGTGGTAACCCAGTTGCAGTCGCGCCGGCAGCGCAGAGCGCCACCGCCTTGCAGATCCTGCTGGCCACATCGTTCGGCTCCACCCTGGTGGGCTTCCTCCAGTCTGGCGTCGGCGCCGTCATGCGCACCCTGCAGGAGAAAACGCGCGACCATATCAGCGCGTTCGACTTTATGAGCGCCGTGCAGATCGCTGATGTGCGCTCGGGCGCCGTCACGGTTGACGTAACGGCCGCACTACAGGCGGCGCTGAATGCGGCGGCCGGCAAGACCCTGCTGATCCCTCCCGGCACCTACCGCTGCAGCGCCTCAGTTCAGGTCAAAGGCAACGTCGAAGGCTGGGGCGCAACCCTGAAATTCTACGCCGCCGGGATTCCCTACCTGGTAACGCAGTCGGTGCAGGCCAGTATGCGCGGGTTTACGATCGACGGCGCCAACGTCCCGGTTTGCAAAAATGGCCTGTTCGTCGACACCGACTTCGTGCAGACGGAAACCTGCTACTACGACCTGACGATCAAAAATATCCGCAACACCGACAACACGCAGGACTGCAACGGCGCTCTGTTCTACAAGGCGTCCAGCGCCGCCATCAACCTGAATAGCCGGCTCGACATCAAGATCGACGTGTTCGGCGTGACTGCGACGGCAAACGGGATCATCGGCGACAACGGCGGCGCCTGCACCGGCATCTTGGTGTCGTTCAACGGTCCGGGCTGCGACAGCAACGTCATCGTGCGCGACAGCACCATCAAGGACATTTCCTCGGGCGGTGCCGACGGTGCCGAAGACTCCAACGGCGTGCACCTGTACACCGGCGACCATACCCTGACGACCTCGCGCGGCGAGTTCATCGTGCGCAACGTGAAGGTGTATAACGCGAAAAAGCGCGGTTTCAAGGTGCAGGCGGCCAATACCGTGATCGAAAACTGTGTCTGCTATGGCCAGGACACCCGCGCCGGCTTTGAGACCTACGCGATCCGCACCACGTTCCACAATTGCGCTTACCTGCTGGGCACCTATTCGGGCTTCACCACGACGGCGCCGCACACGACGATCGAGAACTGCCGCGGCCAAAGCTCGGGACTCTTCGACCTGGCGCGCTTCTATGCCGGATCGCACCATGCCGTGGTGCGCGGCCTGCTGCTGGAGACGACCGCCAATTTCCCCTCGTCCGACTACTGCGTGATGGGCTTCGACGGTTCGGAAAACTCAAGTTTCAGCGGCGTCAAGATCTACGGCAGCACCAACACCGGCGCGGCCGTCATCGTGCGCAACAGCACCAACACGCTGGCATTCGACAAGCTGCACAGCAGCGGCATGTTGACCGGCTTCCTGCTGGCCTACAGCAGCGGCAAGCTGGTCATGCGCGACAGCGAGATCGTGGTGGCCAGCTACGGGTTCCACCGCCTGGGCAATACGGATAACCCGATCGTCGTGCATGACTCAACCATCATCGCCAACGGCATCGGCTTCTATACCGAAAGCAGCGCCGGGACCAACAAAGCCACGGTCGACGCCGACAACGTCAAGGTTTTCTCCAACAGCCACGGCGCCCTGGTGCCCCACGGCAGCCGCTTCGTGAGCACCGAATTTACGTCGACCGGCGTGACCGGCTACGGCATTTTGTGCGGCAACTCGATCGTGCGCGGCTGCCGGATCACCAAGTACGGCACCGGCATCGGCATCGCCTTCTCGACCACGGCCGAGGTGTCGGACAACGTCACGATTGGTACCGTACTCCCGTACGAAACGACCGGATTCACAGCGTTCGTCTATTCCAACAACTCTTCCAGGTAAGACGCAGATGATCGAGAAACCACCAAGCCCACCCTCAAGCGAATGGGCCGAAATCCTCCCCTGGATCTGGCTCGTCCTGATCACCTTGCTGGGAGGGATTGCTTCATTCGTGCGCAAGATGCGCGACAGCCATGTTCGCGTCTGGAATTTCACCGAGTTCGTCGGAGAAATCGTCATCTCGGGCCTGGCTGGGCTGATCACCGCAAACCTGTGCCAGTGGCAAGGATGGCCCATGCCGTTGACCTATGCCCTGACCGGCATCGGCGCGCACATGGGCAGTCGCGCCCTGTTCAAGCTGGAAGCAATGTTCGCCGTCAAGTTCCCCTCCACCGCAATGCCGAAGGACTCAACCGATGAAACCCGCTGATCTGCCTGGATCCGTTGTATCCCCTGCACAGCTCACAATCGACCAGCTGGCCCGCATCGGCCCCGTCGCGCGCGCGACCGCTAACCAGTTTGCCGGGCCGCTCGCCGCCGCGATGGCGCGCTTCGGCATCAGCAGCAAGGAAAGCCGGGCAGTCTTCCTCGCCCAGGTGCTGCACGAGTCGGGCAACTTGGTGCGCATGGTCGAGAGTTTGAATTACTCGGCCGAGCGCTTGATGACGGTACCGGGCTTCAAGGGCCGCTTCACGCAGGCCCAGGCAAACCACTACGGCCGCACCGACGCGCACCCGGCGGACCAGGAAGGCATCGCCTGCATCGCCTACGCGTATCGCAACGGCAACGGCGGGCCGGTCAGCCGCGACGGCTGGCGGTTCAGAGGTCGGGGCCCCATCCAGATCACGGGCCGTGCGAACTATGCAGCATGCGGTGCCGCGCTGGGTCTCGACCTGCTGAAGAATCCCGAACTGCTCGAGCAACCAGGTGCTGGCTGTTTGTCGGCCGCCTGGTTCTGGGATCAGGGCAACAGGACCGGTCGCAGCCTGAACGCACTCGCCGACCAGGGCAAGCTAACGGCCGTGAGGGCTGCGGTCAACGGTGGCGACAACGGGCTGATGGAGTGCTTGAACATTGCCCGGCGCGCGGCACAGGAACTGGCATGAGCCGCCTCGAGCGCATCCTGGTGGGCTTGATCGTGCTGGCCGGCCTGCTGGTGCTGGGCGCGCTGGGCGTGCGCTGGTACGGCGCCCACAAGTATTCCGCTGGCCACGCCGCGGCTGTCGGCGAGCGCGCCGCAGCTGACGCCATCGCCCTGCTGCGTCGCACCGAAGAGAATTCCGCCCTGGCCGTGCACCAGGGCGCCACCAACCTGAAAATCACCGAGGTCAAACATGAAGAAATGCAGCCTGTTCGCGAGCGTATTGTTACTCAGCGCGTGTACGTCGGTTCCGGCGTCTGTGGACCTGCCGGCGCGGCCGACGCCGAAAGCACCGCCAGCAGCGACGGCGCCAATCCACTCGGCCGGCTGGTTCGATCGGACGTTGAGCGAGATCTTGTCACGCTGAAGCTGGCTGTCGAGGAGGACTTGGCCACCGGCCGCGCGTGCCAGGCGTTCGTGCGAGAGAACGGCATGGTGCCGTGATGGACTTCTACCTCGCGACAAAGGAAGGCGATGTCTACCTGTTCAGTAGCGAGGATGGCCGGGCGTACCTGGCTCCACCGGCGTCCGCCGCGCCCCAGGCAGAGCCAGCACCCGCGCCGCCACCTCCGCCGGCACCCCGCTGAGCGCGAGCATGCAGGATGCCTCCAGCCAAGTGATGTCCGGCAGCAGGATCAGGGCCAGGTCGACCCGGTTCGCGGTGGTAGTGTCGGCGCCGGTTTGCATGTGCAAATGGTGCATCGAACGCGCCTCAGTGGCTTCGATGCCGCGCAAATGAAAATGGCCGGAGGCTCTGTTCGAGCGTTCCGGCCATTCTCAATATTATCGCCGCGATAATATACAGTACTGTTCGCACATACAGCTTTTGCTGTAAGCCTTTGATTTTATTGGTCGGGGCGAGAGGATTCGAACCTCCGACCCCGTGCACCCCATACGGGAACGCAAGCCGCTGAAACCCGCATGAATACTACCTCTCAGCCAGCGACCCGATAATATACAGTTCTTTCTTTTGCC
>Ga0213835_100492_pt1 | contig 37172 bp, 35 predicted proteins | sample SWPATP01_FD_160576 | JGI IMG/M metagenome (GOLD analysis project Ga0213835, IMG submission 160576) | Coastal seawater microbial communities from Marineland, Florida, United States - SWPA TP0 #1 | ecosystem: Environmental > Aquatic > Marine > Coastal | place: USA: Florida | collected 2016-08-05
CATGGCGGTCGCTGTAGTCGCGGTCATGGCGTGATCTCCCTGGCGGTTCCAGCCGCCGGTTGGGTGGGTGCAAGTCACCCGGAGATTACGCCGCCCTCAAATTTCCACCACCTTCGCGACACGACCCCGAGCCGCCGCCGAAGTTGCTGATCAGAGTCGTGCGCCGGTGGCGGCATCCTCGACCGCATGGTCGGTGTCGAAGAACGGTTGCCCGTCATGGCCGAACTCGGTGAAGCCGTCGCCGAGGAGGCCGAAGACCTGCTCCTCGACGTGCTGGGCCGCGGCGTGGCCGAGCTGGGCGACCATCGGCGCGTGAAGGCCGATCTTGTCGTCGGCGAAGGTGTCACGGTCGATCTCGACCGTGCTTTCGAACTTCCGGTTGCGGATCGAGTATCCGTGCGCCTTGAGCTTGTGCACCAGGCGCGGCCCGACCCATTCGCGCATCATCGGCCAGGAGCCGAGCCAGTGATACGTTTCCTCGGTCGTGCTGGAGGTGACGCGCATCGCGATGCGCTCGGCGTGCTTCGGCGCCGTGCCGGAGGCACGCCTGCGGCGTGACGCGCATGGTCGGCCGGGTGACCGCTTCGCGAGACGCGCCTCGGCATCCGCCTGGTCGGTGTTGCCCCGCTTGACGCAGGGCTTGACGCAGGACGGCGGCATCAGCCGCACCTCATGCCCGGGCGCGGCGAGCTCGCGCGCGCCCGGTGTTGCGCGCCCCGTGATGCGCCCCCCGGTGATGCGCCCCCCCGTGATGCGCCCCCGGTGATGCGCCCCCGCGTCGCCGGTGGTTGCTCGAACCGCCGCCATCGCTGCTCGAACCGACGGCGCAACGATGGCAACCGCACCCACCGGCAACCCTCCATGCCGATCGGCCAGGGCGACAGCCGGCCGAAGACCTCAAGCACCTGCGCCCGCCGCAGCTTTCGCCGCAGGACGACCTGCCCACGCGCCAGGACCCTGAAACACGGTCTTCGCCAGATCGACGCCGATGGTGACAGGCTGCTCCATGGATGGCTCCCCTCAGGGGGGACCGCACTGGCACCCAATGTGGCACATCGCGATGCCGGGAGCGGGAGCCCCCCACCTCATCAATGGCGCAATGGCTCGCCAAGGGCGTCCCGTGCCCCGTTGCAGGCGCGACAGAGGTATTTTGGGCGCACCGTCACCAGAACGCGAAACCGCGCGGGGATGACACCGAGCCGCTCGATCCGGCTCTCGCCCACCTGCCTCGCATCGCGCCGCAGCCGCGTCGCCGTTCTCGCTCGGAGTTGCCCAGCGGGCGCCATCGGTTCGCGCCCGATGGGCGACGGCGCTCCAATGGCGACCACAGGATGATGTTCTGGTCGGCATGGGCGTCCTCGACCTCGGACAGGCGCGTCTCGGCATCGACGCAGCCGCCGCTCGGGATCCGCCACACGGACGGCGCCGGTCCTGCTCGACGCCATGGCGCGAGGATGTCCCTCGTCGCGGTCGTGAGAGCTCACTCAGGTTCGCGCATCGCCATCCATCGACGCTTCCATCGCGATGGGCGTCATCTCGGGGGCGTCCCCGCAAGCGACGAGGGCCGTGAGCCGCCGCTTGCCGACAGTCTGACCGCGGGCGGTCGCGGGCGTGGTGGCCGGGCTCGATGCGTTCGCCGAGAGCGCCCGCGACACCGCTTTCGAGATGAACCTGGCCGCTGTGGGGCTGCGCGGTATGGGGCCGGATGATGGTCACGTGCGGAAAGCGGCGCCGCAACTCATCCGTCGGTCGGTGCAGGCCAGCTGCGCCGCAGGAACAAGGGCCGACGTGATGGATGGTCTCCTGAGCCGAGATCGCCGCCCATGCGCGCCGCATGCACCTTCCGCCGGCGCCACACCAAGTCGCGGTTATCCGCGACATGGACGATGTGGTGCTGGAGCCCTGACAGCAACGCACCTCCGGAGGCCGTGACGGCGCGTTGCAACGGCATCTCGACCGCGCTGGAGGCGTGGTCGCGCACACCGCGCCCGGCGCCGTTGCACGCGATGCTCGGCCGAGCGCGTGCCGGATGCTTGCCTGGCGCTGACCGCTTCGCCCCGTCGTTCGCCCAGGTGGTTGATTTTGTTTGGAGGCGAGTAGGAGAATCGAACTCCTGTACACGGATTTGCAATCCGCTGCGTAACCACTCCGCCAACTCGCCGAGGCGCCGACAGGCTTAGACCTCCCCTCGGACCCGGTCAAGAGGGTATCCCCCGGTGGCCTCGTGACCCGCGGGGTGCTCCGGTCCTGCGCGGCGGGCGCTTGCTGCGGAACCGGGATCCGGAAACCCTGCCCGGCTTGCTGTCGCCCGCAGTCCGGCTCGGCGGCATCGGCGCAGGGCAGCGTCACCATTGCGGGCCCCCGGCCGCCCGAGGGCATGGCCGCCACGCGCCCGCAGCGCCGGGCCGCGCGACCCCACGCGCCTGCGCCACCGCTTTCCCGAGGCCCAGGCGCCGTCGCTGCCCTGGACGCTGCCGGCGCGGCGGGACGACGGACGGCGCATCCCTCCCGAGGTCGCCGCGCATCTTTTCTCGGCCGAGAGCGACGCGCCGTTCGGCCCGGCGGCCCGTACCGCCGGGCCCCGAGCGCCCGCTCCTGTCGGACCGGATCGAGCGCAGGCGGTTCCTGGACGCGCGGCTCCGGCTGGTCACCGCGGGCCGACGCGGCCCGCTGGGCGGGCCCGCAAGGGGCCCCACCGCATCAGGGGGCGGCCTCGGTCACCGCGGCCCGGGCGAATTCGGGGTGGTCGGTCATCACCCCATGGGCGCCCATCGCCAAGAGCTCGCGCAGCCGCGGCAGCGCGTTCACCGTCGCCACCGCCACCCCGAGGCCGGCCGCGCGCAGGGGCTCGATCCGGTCGGGCGTGGCATACTCGTCATTCAGGTGGACCGCCTCGACCTCGGCCTCGGCCAGGAGCGCGGCGGGGTCGCGCGGCGGGCACAGACAGGCGAGGCCGAGCGGCAGGTCGGGCCGCAGCCGCCGCATGTGCCGCAGCGCCGTCACCGAAAAGCTGGTGACCAGCAGCGGATGTCCGGGCTGGCGGGGGATCGCCGCGGCGATGACGCGGGTGCACTCGGCGTCGATGCCCCAGGTGGCCTTGATCTCCAGCACCATCCCGAGGCCGAGCTCTCGGCAGAGCGCCAGCGCCTCTTCCAGCCGGGGCGGGGCGGCGTCGACGAGCCCGCCGCCGACGGGGTCGCGGCTGCGCAGCGCCCCGATCTGCGCGAGGGAGTGGCGGCCGACCATGCCGCGCCCGTCGGTGGTGCGCTCGAGGGTATGGTCGTGCATCAGCACTGCGGCGCCGTCTGCCGTCATCTGCGCGTCGATCTCGACCCAGCCGCAGCCGGCCGCATGGGTGGCGCGCAGGGCCTGAAGGGTGTTTTCGGGCCAGGCGGCCGAGGCGCCCCGATGCGCGATGACCGGGCCGGCCGCGATGGATGGATGCATGCGGGTCTGTCCTGACGGGCGGCCGGGGCCGCGTTGCGGGCAGGGTGCGGCGCCGCGAGGGGCGCCGCACCGCAGGGGCTCAGCGCTCCAGCGCCACGTTCTCGATGAAGGCGCGGGTGATCTCGCCGTGGAACGGCTGCGGCACCCACTGCGTGCTCCGGGCGCGCTGTTCGACGGGCACCAGCGCGAGGCTGTCGTCGGCCCCGGTGTTCATCGGCACGGCGCCGAAGACCTGGTTGAAGCGGGTCTGCGTCTCGGCCGAGCTGACCCAGTTCATGAACACGAGCGCGGCGGCCGGATGGGGGGCGTTGGCGGGGATGACGTTCATGTTGCCGCCCCCCGGCGCGCCCCATTCGGGGATGTAGAACTGGATGCGGCGGTCGACCTCGCCCTGGTTCTGGAGGTTGAAGAGGTGGTCCTCCCAGGCCGCCACGATGGCGAACTCGCCGGTCGAGATGCGGATCAGGCTGTCGGCGTTGGAGGCGGTGATGATGTAGCCGTCGGTATTCTCGAGGAACCACTCCCAGGCCGGCGCCAGCGCATCGAGCCGCTCGGGCGTGACCTCGCCCGAGGCGAAGTCGACATCCGGCACGAGGTTGCGCGCGACGCTCTGGATGAACGAGGGGCCGGCGCCGCCGCCCTCGAAGTTGAAGCCGAAGCGGCCGGGGGTCTCGGTCCACCACGCCGTCAGCGCGTCCAGCGTCTGCGGCAGGTCCTCGGGGGCGATCTGGTTGGGATCGAAGGCGAGGCCGGTCTGGTTGCCCCAGAAGGCCCAGCCGAAGCCCTGCCCGTCATAGCCGCCGAGCTGGTCGGTCATCGCCCCGGCATTGGGCAGCACCTCGCCCAGCGGGCCGAGCAGCAGCGCCGCCGGGTCGATCAGGTCGATCCGCTCGGCCCCCATGGCCAGCACGTCGATATCGCCCCGCGCGCGCCCGGCCTCGGCCAGCATCTTGTCGAAATTGCCCTGATGCGTGCCCTCGGGGATCACCACCTCGATCCCGTACTGCTCGGTAAAGGCCTGGGCGATCTCGCGATACTGGGGCTGGAAATACCAGACGAACCAGTTCACGCGGCCTTCCTCCTGGGCCTGGGCGACGATCTCGTCCCAGCTCATGGACAGAAGATCGCCCTCCTGCGCCAGCGCGCTCTGGGGCAGGAAGAGGGTCAGGGCCACGGCCGTGGCCATCATCGGATGTCGCATCGCGGGTCTCCTCGTTGGGGTTGGGGGCGGGTCATCCCTTGACGCCGGCTTGGGCGGGGTTGGCGGACCGCAGCAGCCGCTCCAGGAACAGCATCAACAGGACGTTGGGGATCACCAGCACCATCGCCACCACGGCGGCGTTGGGCCGGACGAAATTGAAGCCGAGATAGGAATAGAGGATCGAGGGAATCGTCGGGAAGTTCGGCGCGCCGACGATGAAGGCGATGGCGAATTCCTCGATCGACTGGATGAAGACGATGATCAGCGAGGCGAGGATGCCGGGTTTCAGCGCCGGCAGATAGGCGACGCGGAAGATCTCGAATTTCGAGGCGCCGAGGTCGCGCGCGGCGTCGATCAGGTCCTGCTGCACCTGCTGGAAGGCCACCGTCATGATCCGGATGGCATAGGGCAAAAACAGCACGCAATGCGCGAGCAGGATGGCGAGAAAGCGCGACTGGATCCCCAGCCGGAAGATCAGCGCCGAGAAGAAGATCGCCAGCACGAACCCCGGCAGGACCAGCGGCAGCAGCGTCAGCACCTGGGCAAACCCCTTGCCGGGAAAGTCGTAGCGGCCGAAGGCATAGGCCGTGGGCATGGCCAGGATCAGCGTCACCACCGCCACGCTGGGCGCCAGCATGTAGGAGTTGCCCAGCGCCTGCGGCAGCGAGGTGGTGTTCCACACCTGCACCCAGCGCTGGAACGACAGCCTGGGCGGCAGCACGTCGGGGTGCTCCCACCGCACCGAGGGGTCGACCAGCGACCACAGCACCCCCATCCCGAAGGGCACCACCAGCCAGATCACGCAGATCGTCAGCAGCGCGATCAGGAGCACCCGGTTCAGCCACTCGTAGCCGTTGGCGCGCATCCGGACGGGGCGCGCGGGCGCGTGCTCGGCGACCGCGGTCATCGGGTCGCCCTCGACAGGAGTTTCACCGCCGCCGCCAGCGTCAGCGAGCCCACCAGCGCCAGCACCATCAGCGTGACGCCCACCACCGCCGCCTGATTCCAGCGCCCGAAGCTGTCGCGCAGGAACAGCATGTATTGCGCCATCGACTGCACATTGGTGGGCCCGACCGTGGTCTGAAAGGCGAAGTCGCCCGCCGCCCCGATGAAGATGATGATCAGCGCCGCCTGCATGGCCGGCAGGCTCAGCGGCACCACCACGCGGCGAAACCGGGTCAGGGGCCCCGCGCCGAGGTCGCGCGCGGCGTCCAGCACATCGTCGCGGATGCCCTGCACCGCGCCGGTCAGCAGCAGCAGCGCAAAGGGCATGTTCTTCCAGATCTGCAGGATGATGACGCCCCAGGCGCCCGGGTCGTTCTGCATCCTCAGCGGCTGCTCGATCAGCCCGACGGCCAGCAGGCCCTGGTTGATCAGCCCGTGATAGGCCACGATGTTCAGATACAGGAACGCCGCCACCAGCCCCGGCACGAACAGCGGCGCCTTCAGCAGCGAGCCCGCCACCAGCGAGCCGGTGAAGGGCCGGCGCAGCCACAGCGCCAGCGGATAGGCGAGGATCACCGAGGCGATCGCGCTGACCGTGGCGATATAGGCCGAGTAGGACAGCGCCCGGCGGAATGCGCGCCGGCCGGTGACGTCCTCCCAATGGGCCAGCGTCAGGGCGCTTTCGCCGGCGAAGTTGTAAAGCCCCAGCGACTGCGCCACCGCGACATAGAGGACCGAGCCGATCATCACCAGGATCAGCCCCAGCCCCGGGGCCAGCAGCGCGAGGATGAGGAGCGCCCGGCGGGTGCGGGCCCAGGGCGCGCGGCCGGGCCGCGGCCGGGCGGGCGCCCGGGCGGCGGGGATCGCCTCGGCCGCGCTCATGCCCCGTCCCCGTGCAGGCTGCGCAGCCGCTCGGGCGGGATGGCAAAGCGCAGCTCGGCCCCGTCGGCATGGGCCGCGCCCTGCACATGCAGGCGCACCTCGGTGTCGCCGGCCGCGACATAAAGCTCGGTGAAGGAGCCCTGAAACGCCCGCGACACGATCCGCCCGGTCAGCGCGTTCACCGCCTCCTCGCCGGGGGCGAGCAGGCGCGCATCCTCGGGCCGCCAGCAGATGTGGCTCGCCCCCGCCGGCGCCGGCGCGGCCAGCGCCAGCTCGCCCAGCGGGGTGGCGACGCGCCCCTCGGCGGTGCCCCGCCGGATCGGGTGCAGGTTGGCCGCGCCGACGAAATCGGCCACGAAGACGGTGGCGGGACGGTCATAGATCTCTTCCGGCGTGCCGATCTGGTCGATGCGGCCGGCCCGCATCACCACCACCCGGTCCGACATCGCCAGCGCCTCGGCCTGATCATGGGTGACATAGATGGCCGTGAAGCCCGCCTCGCGCTGCAACAGCCGGATCTCGCGCCGGACCTGATCGCGCAGCTTGGCGTCGAGGTTCGAGAGCGGCTCGTCGAACAGCACCAGCCGCGGTTGCAGCGCCAGCGCCCGGGCCAGCGCCACCCGCTGCTGCTGGCCGCCCGACAGCCGGTTGGGCAGCTTCTCGCGGTGCGGCTCCAGCGAGACCTGCCGCAACAGCCCGTCCAGCCGGCGCAGCCGCTCGGGCCGCGGCAGCCGCTTCTGCCGCGGCCCGAAGTCGATGTTCTCGGCCACCGTCAGATGCGGAAACAGCGCATAGGACTGAAAGCACATCGCCGTGTCGCGCCGTTCGGGCGGCGAGCGGGTGACGTCGACGCCGTCGATCTCGATCCGCCCGGTGCTGGGCATGTGGAACCCCGCCAGCGTCTTCAGCAGCGTGGTCTTGCCGCAGCCCGACGGGCCGAGGAGGGTGACGAACTCGCCCTCCCGCACCTCCAGGTCGATGTCCTCGAGCGCGGTGAAACCGTCGTCGAAGACCATGCTCACGCCGACGGCGCGCAAGGCGGTCATGGCCGGTTCCCCCCTCCCTCTGGCGCGACCCCACCCCCCGGTCCGCGCCGCGTCGGTGCCTCCGACGCGCTTACATCGACGTCGTCTCCGGGGTCCCGTGGGGCGGGACCCTCGCCGGGTAACGGCTGCCCGTGACAGCTCCATGACGGGCAGCCGCGGTCACACCCCCTCCACCCATCGGAAATGCAGCCGGGCGGCGCCATCGTCGCCGAACTCGTGAAGGAAATAGCCCCGGGGATCGGCCGCCAGCGCGGGCTCGTCCCGCCCGCCGATCCCCAGCGCATAGCCAAAGGCCGGGCTGCCGCCGATGGTGGCCCAGGCCCCGGCCCAGCGCGCCTGCATCGGGCGGTGCACATGCCCGCACAACAGGTGCACCGGCCTACCGCAGCCCGCCACCAGCCGGCCCAGCTCGGCCGCACCCTCGCGCAGGCCCATGGCGTCCCAGGCCGCATTGCCGGTCGCAAAGGGCGGGTGGTGGATGAGCAGCAGCACCGGCCCGCTGCCGCCCGCCAGCGCCGCCTCGGCAAAGGCCAGCCGCTCGGGGCAAAGCGCGCCATGGACCTCGCCCTCGACCACGCTGTCCAGCCCGACCACCCGCAGCCCACCCGGATCTGTGGCGAACTGCGCAAATGGGCCGGGGGCGAAGGCGATCTGCCCGGCGAAGGCGCGGCGAAACTCTGCCCGGCGGTCGTGGTTGCCGGGCACGGCGAGGACCGGACAGCCGAGCGGGGCCAGCAGCCGGGCCAGAAGCGCATGGTCGGCCGGCCGGCCGCCGCAACACAGATCGCCCGTGATCGCCACGAGGTCGGGCCCCACCCGCTCCAGATCGGCGACAATGGCGGCCACGGCGGCGGCGATGTCGGCGCGCACCTTGGCCACCTCGGGCGCCTCGGCAAAGACGTGCAGATCCGAGAGATGCGCGACCAGCATCCTCAGCCCGCCCCCCGCTGCGCCGGATCGCGCTTGCCCGGCATCAGATCGACACCGCCACCGGCGCGCCCGAGGCCAGCGACGCGAGCGCCGCCTCGGCCAGCTCCAGCGCCTTCAGACCGTCCTCGCCCGAGGGGGACGGCGGCCTGCCCTCGGCGATGGCGGCGAGGAATGCCGCGATCTCGGCGGCATAGGCGGCTTCGTACCGCGTCATGAAGAAATCGAGCAGCGGCGGGGCGTGGAACCCCTCGCGGTCCGCCACCACGATATCGGCCGCGCGCTGGTTGTGGGCGGCGACCATGCCCAGCGCGCCGGCCACCTCGATGCGCTGGTCGTAGCCATAGCTCGCGCGGCGCGAATTGGTGATGACCACCTGCGCGCCGGTCTCGGCGACCATCACCACCGTCGCGGTGTCGACATCGCCCAGCCGCGCGACCTCCGGATCGACCAGCGCGCCGGCGACCGCATGGACCGAGACGATCCGCACCGCGCCCAGCAGGAACCGCGCCATGTCGAAGTCGTGGATGGTCATGTCGCGAAAGAGGCCGCCCGAGCGGGCGATGTACTCGGCCGGTGGCAGGCCGGGATCGCGCGAGGTCAGCAGGATCTGCTCGACCGGCCCCACCCGCCCGGCGTCGATGGTGGCCTTCAGCGCGCGGAAATGCGGATCGAACCGGCGGTTGAAGCCGACCATCAGCGGCACGCCGCTGGCCGCGACCACCGACAGGCAGTCCCGCACCCGCCCGGCGTCGAGGTCCACCGGCTTTTCGCAGAAGATCGCCTTGCCGGCGCGGGCGAAGCGCTCGATCAGGTCTGCATGGGTGTCGGTGGGAGTGCAGATCACCACCGCATCGATGCCCGCATCGGCGGCGATGGCGTCGATGCCGGCGACCTCGGCGCCATGGGTCATGGCCAGCTGCGCCGCCGCCCCGGGCAGCGCATCGGCGACCGCGACGAGGCGCGCGCCGGGCGTGGCGGCGATGGCCCGCGCATGCACGCGGCCGATCCGGCCGGCGCCCAGAACGGCAAGGCTGGTCATCCTGCTCCCCCCTCTCTCCCGCGACGGCCCCTCCCGGCCGCCGACGCATGCGGGCGCTGCCCGCCGGGGCGGCACCGCGCCTGTCCGAAGCCAGAGGGCGCATGCCGCACACTTGGCTTCGCGAAACAAATGTTCCATCCTGCGTATCGTCCCGACCGGGGGGCTCTGTCAAGCAGGCATCCGAATGACCTTCGTCACCCCACCGCCCAGCATCGAGACGTTCCATGACCGGCTGGCGCAAATCTCCGAGAGCCTGCCGAAGCGGATGCGGCAGTGCGCCGAGTATCTCTCGCAGCATCCGGACCTGATCCCGGTCTCGACCGTGGCGGAGCTGGCGCAGGGCGCGGGCGTGCAGCCCTCGGCGCTGATGCGGTTCTGCCAGATGCTGGGGTTCTCGGGCTTTTCCGACATGCAGCGGCTCTTTCGCGAGAGCCACCGCCAGCGCTGGCCCGATTATCCGACGCGGATCGCGAACCTGCGCGAGCGTGGCGCCGGCAGCCCCTCGGCGCTGTTGGCCGAATTCGTGGACGCCGGGCGCAAGTCGCTGGAAAATCTTGCGAAATCCATCGACGCGCGGGTGCTGGACGAGGCCGTGGCGCTGATGTCAGCGGCGCGGGTGATCCACATCATCGGGCTCAGGCGGTCCTATCCGGTGGCCAGCTATCTGGCCTATGCCTTCGAGAAGATGGAGATTCCGGCGCTGTTGCACGACTGCACCGGCAATCTCGACCGCCGCACCCTGATGGCCGAGGGCGATGTGCTGGTGGCGATCAGCTTTGCCCCCTATTCGACCCCCACGGTCGAGCTGGCCGAGGTCGCGCGGGCGCGCGGGCTGCCCGTGGTGGCGATCACCGACACCCCGCTCAGCCCGCTGCGCCAGCTCGACGCGCATGTCCTGGGCGTTCCGGAGGTCGATTTCGGCGCCTTTCGCGCGCTCTCGGCCACGCTGTCGCTGGCCATCGCGCTGGCGGTCGCGGTGGGCTCGGCCCGGGATGCCATGGACCGGACCTGATGCTCTCCGGAATGTTGACTTGACAGAATCTGGAATTTCCATTCCATCTTGATCACCCGCGCCGGGGCGTGGGCGGTCAGCCCGGCCGGGGGAGCGGCGGGCGGCCGGAGGCCGGGCCGACAGGCGGCCGACGAAATGGCCAGACAGACAGGGAGGAACAGCATGAAACGGACCCTCACAGCCGTCGCCGCGGGTGTGCTGGCCGCGGCCGGCTCCTTTGCCGCGCCGGCGCAGGCCGAAGGCGAGCGGATCATCATGATCAGCCACGCACCGGACGGAAACATCTGGTGGAACACCGTGCGCAACGCCATCGCGCTGGCGGGCGAGCAGATGAACGTCACCGTCGAGTATCGCAACCCGCCCACGGGCGACCTGGCCGACATGGCGCGGCTGGTGCAGCAGGCCGCGGCGCAGGACCCGGCCGGGATCATCGTCTCGATCGCGGATTTCGACGTCCTCAAGGGCCCGATCACCGAGGCGGTGGACCGCGGCGTCCCCGTCATCACCATCAACTCGGGCAACGAGGAGCAGTCCCGCGCCCTCGGCGCGCTGATGCATGTCGGCCAGCCCGAGTTCGTGGCCGGATACGCCGCCGGGCAGCGCGCCCGCGAAGCCGGGGTGACCGCGTTCCTCTGCGTCAACCACTTCATCACCAACCCGGTCTCGACCGACCGCTGCCGCGGCTTCGCCGAGGGGCTGGGGGTCGAGTTCGGCAACCAGATGATCGACTCGGGCCACGACCCGTCCGAGGTGCAGAACCGGGTGATGGCCTTCCTGCAGAACAACCCCGACACCGACGGCATCCTGACGCTGGGTCCGACCTCGGCGCATCCGACGCTGCGCGCGGTCGAGGAGCTGGGGCTGGCGGGCGATATCTTCTTCGGCACCTTCGATCTGTCGGAGAACATCGCGGCGGCGATCGAGGCCGGGACCATCGCCTTTGCCATCGACCAGCAGCCGTTCCTGCAGGGCTATCTGCCGGTGGTGGTGCTGACGAACCTCGCCCGCTTCGGCGTGGTGCCGGGCAACTCGATCAACTCGGGGCCGGGCTTCATCACCGTCGACAACCTCGACCTCGTGCGCGAGTTCGCCGGCCGCTTCCGCTGAGCCGATCCTGCGGGGCGGCGCGGCCACGCCGCCCCCACCATGCAGACCGCAGGGGATGCCATGTCCGACGAACGCCTCAAGCCGGTGCCGGCCTGGCGCCGCGCCCTGATCCGGCCCGAGCTGGGCGCGCTGGCGGGCACGATCGTGGTGTTTGCCTTCTTCTTCGCCATCGCCGGCGATTCGGGCATGTTCGCCCCCTCGGGCATCCAGAACTGGATGATCGTCTCGGCCCAGTTCGCGATCATCGCCGTCGGCGCGTGCCTCCTGATGATCGCGGGCGAGTTCGACCTCTCGGTCGGCTCGATGATCGGCTTTGCCAGCATCGCCATCGCCATCCTCGCGGTGCACTGGGGCTGGCCGGTGTGGGTCGCGATCCTGGTCACCTTTGCCGTCTGCATCGCGCTGGGCGCGGTCAACGGGATGCTGGTGATCTGGACCGGCCTGCCCAGTTTCATCGTGACGCTCGCGTTCCTCTACATCCTGCGCGGCCTGACGATCTGGCTGTCGATCCTGACCACGCGGCAGACCATCATCGGCGGCGTGGGCGAGGCCGCGCGGGGCGACTGGCTGGCCCCGGTCTTTGGCGGCAAGGTGTTTCAGGGCGCCTTCGTCTGGATGGCCGAGATGGGCTGGATCGAGACCTTCAGCCGCGGCGCCCGCGCCGGACAGCCGGTGGTGGACGGGGTGCCGATGCTGATCGTCTGGGCGCTGGGGCTGATCGTCTTTGCCCATGTGCTGCTGACGCGCACCCGCTTCGGCAACTGGATCTACGCCACCGGCGGCGACGCGCAGGCGGCGCGCTATGTCGGCGTGCCGGTCTATCGGGTGAAGGTGCTTATGTTCATGTTCACCGCCTTCTGCGCCTGCGTCTTTGCCACCGCGCAGGTGATGGAGTTCGGCTCGGCCGCCGCCGACCGGGGCCTTCTGAAGGAGTTCGAGGCGATCATCTGCGTGGTCATCGGCGGCGCCCTGCTGACCGGCGGTTACGGCAGCGTGATCGGCGCCGCGCTGGGGGCGCTGATCTTCGGGGTGGTGCAGCAGGGGCTGTTCTTTGCCGGGGCCGAGAACTCGCTGTTCCGGGTGTTCCTGGGCACGATCCTGATCATGGCGGTGATCCTGAACACCTATATCCGCCGGATGATCACGGGGGAGCGCTGAGATGGACCCCGCCCCCATCCTCGAGATGCGCGGCATCGAGATGCATTTCGGCCCCGTGATCGCGCTGGCCGGGGTCAGCTTCGACGTCCGCGAGGGCGAGTGTCACTGCCTGCTGGGCGACAACGGCGCGGGCAAGTCCACCTTCATCAAGACCATGTCCGGGGTGCACCGACCCACCGCCGGCGAGATCCTGTTCGAGGGGCGGCCGATGGCCTTTGCCAGCCCGCGCGATGCCATGGCCGCCGGCATCGCCACCGTCTATCAGGACCTTGCGATGATCCCGCTGATGAGCGTGACGCGCAACTTCTGGATGGGGCGCGAGCCGGTGCGGCGCTTCGGGCCGCTGCGGCTGATGGATTTCGCCCGCGCCAATGCCGTGACCATGGAGGAGATGCGCCGCATGGGCATCCAGCTGCGCTCGCCCGATCAGGCGGTCGGCACGCTCTCGGGCGGCGAGCGGCAGACGGTGGCGATCGCGCGGGCGGTCTATTTCGGCGCGCGGGTGCTGATCCTGGACGAGCCGACCTCGGCGCTGGGGGTGCGGCAGACGGCGAATGTGCTTTCCACCATCGACAAGGTGCGCAAGAACGGCGTGGGCGTGGTCTTCATCACCCACAATGTCCGGCATGCGCTGGCGGTGGGCGACCGCTTTACCGTGCTCAACCGTGGCCGCACCCTGGGCACCGCCCGGCGCGGCGAGATCACTCCGGAGGAGCTTCAGGACATGATGGCCGGAGGGCAGGAGCTGGCGGCGCTGGAGGCAAGCCTGGGGGGGACGGTATGACCGCGCGGCCGCTCGACGTCATCACGCTGGGGCGTGCCTCGGTCGACCTCTATGGCCGGCAGGTCGGCGGCCGGCTCGAGGACATGGGCTCGTTCGAGAAATACATCGGCGGCTCGCCCACCAACATCGCCGCCGGCTGCGCCCGGCTGGGGATGAAGTCGGCGCTGATCACCCGGGTGGGCGACGAGCACATGGGCCGCTTCATCCGCGAGGAACTGACGCGCGAGGGGGTGGACACGCGCGGCGTCGTCACCGACCCCGAGCGGCTGACGGCGCTGGTGCTGCTGGGCATCCGCGACGCCGAGAGCTTTCCGCTGATCTTCTATCGCGAGAACTGCGCCGACATGGCGCTGGGGCCCGACGACATCGACGAGGGGCTGATCGCCGAGGCCCGCGCGCTGGTCGTCACCGGCACGCATCTGAGCCATCCGCGCACCGAGGCGGCGGTGCTGCATGCGCTGGACCTCGCGCGCCGGCACGGGCTGCGCACCGCGCTCGACATCGACTATCGGCCCAATCTCTGGGGCCTCGGCGGCCATGGCGCCGGCGAGAGCCGCTTTGCCGAGAGCGCCGAGGTCACCCGCCGGTTGCAGGCGCATCTGGGGCGCTTCGACCTGATCGTCGGCACCGAGGAGGAGCTCCACATCGCCGGCGGAAGCACCGACACGCTGGCTGCCCTGCGCGCGGTGCGGGGGCTGACCGGGGCGGTGCTGGTGTGCAAGCGCGGGCCCATGGGGGCCGCAGCCTTTGCCGGGCCGATCCCCGACAGCCTCGATGACGGCGAGGCCGGGCCCGGTTTCGCCATCGAGGTGTTCAACGTGCTCGGCGCCGGCGACGGCTTCATGGCCGGGCTGCTCTGCGGCTGGCTGGGCGGGCAGGACTGGCGCACGGCGCTGACCTGGGCCAATGCCTGCGGGGCGCTGGCGGTCAGCCGGCACGGCTGCACCCCCTCCTATCCCAGCCGGATCGAGCTGCAACATTTCCTCGCCCGCGGCATCCGCCGCCCCGACCTGCGCAACGACGCCGAGCTCGAGCATCTGCACCGCGCCACCAATCGCCGCGGCGACTGGCCCGTGGCGCGCATCTTCGCCTTCGACCACCGCGCGCAGATGGAGGGCATCGCCGGCGCCACGCCCGAGCGGATCGGCCGGTTCAAGGAGCTCTGCCTCGACGCCGCCTTGCAGGTGGCGGAGGGCCGGCCGGGCCACGGCATCCTGTGTGACGGGCGGACCGGGCGGCGGGCGCTGCACCGCGCCGCCGGCCGCGGGCTCTGGATCGGGCGGCCGGCGGAATGGCCCGGTTCGCGCCCGCTGGCGCTGGAGCCCGAGCTGGGGCCCGACTGTGGCGGGCTGTCCGAATGGCCGCTGGAACACGTGGTCAAGGTGCTCTGCCTCTGCCACCCCGACGACGCCGCGGCGCTGTGGGAGGAGCAGCTCGCCACGCTGGAGCGGCTCTTTGCCGCCGCCCGGCGCAACCGGCTGGAGGTGCTGCTGGAGGTCGTGCCCTCGCGCATCGGCCCGGTGGCGGCGGACACGGTGGCGCGCATCGTCCACCGCGTCCACGACCGCGGCCTCCGCCCCGACTGGTGGAAGCTCGAGCCCATGACCTCCGAGGCCGCCTGGTCCCTCGGCTGCGCCGCCATCGCCGAGCGCGACCCGCATGTCCGCGGCGTGGTGGTGCTGGGGCTGGGCGAGGGCGAGGCGGCGCTGGCCGAGAGCCTGCGGATGGCGGCGCGGCAGCCGCTGGTGCGCGGCTTCGCCGTCGGCCGCACGATCTGGGCCGAGGCGGCGCGGGGCTGGTTCGCCGGCCGCACGGGCGATGCCGAGGCCGTGGCCGACATGGCCGACCGCTTTGCCCGGCTCTGCCGCCACTGGGACGCGGCCCGCGCCGCCGCGCAGGAGGCCGCCGCATGAGCACGCTCCGCCTGACCGCCGCACAGGCGCTGGTGCGCTGGCTCGCCGCGCAACAGACCGAGACCGGCGAGAGCTACATCGCCGGGGTCTGGGCGATCTTCGGGCACGGCAATGTCGCCGGGCTGGGCGAGGCGCTGTATGGCATGCGCGACCGGCTGCCCACCTGGCGGGGCCACAACGAGCAGGGCATGGCCCATGCCGCCATCGCCTATGCCAGGCAGATGCGCCGCACCCGGGCGATGGCGGTCACCTCCTCCATCGGGCCCGGGGCCACCAACATGGTCACCGCCGCGGCGCTGGCGCATGTGAACCGGCTTCCGGTGCTGTTCCTGCCCGGCGACGTCTTCGCCGGCCGCGGCCCCGACCCGGTGCTCCAGCAGATCGAGGATTTCGCCGACGGGACCGTCAGTGCCAACGACTGTTTCCGCCCGGTCAGCCGCTATTTCGACCGCATCACGCGGCCCGAACAGCTGCTGACCGCGCTGCCCCGCGCGCTGCGGGTCATGACCGACCCGGCCGATTGCGGGCCGGTGACGCTGGCCTTCTGTCAGGACGTGCAGACCGAGGCATGGGACTGGCCCGAGGCCTTCTTCGCCCCCCGGGTCTGGCGCATCCGGCGCCCGGGCCTCGAACAGGCCGAGGTCCTCCGCGCCGCGGCGCTGATCCGCGGTGCCCGCCGGCCGGTGCTGGTGGCGGGCGGCGGCGTGCACTATTCCGGCGCCACCGCCGAGCTGGCGGGGCTGGCCGAGCGTCACGGTATCCCGGTGGTCGAGACCCAGGCGGGCAAGTCCGCGCTGCCCTGGGATCATCCGTGGAATTTCGGCCCCGTCGGGGTCACCGGCGCCACCTCGGCCAACGCGCTCTGCGCCGAGGCCGATGTGGTCATCGGCGTCGGCACCCGGTTTCAGGACTTCACCACCGGCTCCTGGGCGCTGTTCCGCCACCCCGGGCGGCGGCTGATCTCGGTGAACGTGAACGCCTATGACGCCATGAAGCACGGCGCCGAGCCGGTGAACGGCGATGCGGGCCTCGCGCTGGCGGTCCTCGCCCTCGAGCTGAAGGACCATGTCGCCCCGCCCCCGCCCGCCGGGCTCAAGCCCGCGTGGTTCGCCGCCGTCGATCCGCTGACCGCCCCGCCCGAGGATGCGAACGCGCTGCCCACCGACGCGCAGGTGATCGGCGCGGTGCAGCGCGCGGCCCATGCCGACTCGGTGGTGATGTGCGCCGCCGGCACCATGCCGGGCGAGCTGCACAAGCTGTGGAAGGCCGGCCGGCCCGGCAGCTATCACATGGAATACGGCTATTCCTGCATGGGCTACGAGATCGCCGGCGCGCTGGGCATCAAGCTGGCCGAGCCCGAGCGCGACGTGATCTGCTTCGTCGGCGACGGCAGCTATCTGATGATGAACTCCGAGCTGGCGACGGCGGCGATGATGGGCGTCCGCCTGACCGTGGTGCTGACCGACAACCGCGGCTATGGCTGCATCAACCGCCTGCAGATGGCCACCGGCGGGGCCGAGTTCAACAACCTGCTCGACCACACCGTCCACGAGGTCCCCGCCCGCATCGACTATGCCGCCCATGCCCGCGCGCTGGGGGCCGAGGCGGTGCACGCGGCCTCCATCGCCGAGCTGGAGGCGGCGCTGGCCCGCCGGGATGCAGCCCGGGGCCCGCTGGTGATCGTGATCGACACCGACCCCTACCCCTCCACCCCCCATGGCGGGCACTGGTGGGACGTGGCGGTCCCCGAGGTCAGCGACCGGGCCGAGGTCCGCGACGCCCGCGCCGCCTATGAACGGAAGCTGAAGGAACGCCGATGATCCGCTACGGCACCAACCCCATCGCCTGGTCGAACGACGACGACCGCCGCCTGGGCGCCCATATCGGCCTCGCGCAATGCCTCGACGAGGCCGCCGCCATCGGCTTCGACGGCATCGAAAAGGGCCACAAGCTGCCCGACACGCCGGAGGGCATCGCCCGCGAGCTGGGCGGCCGCGGGCTGGCCTATGTCTCGGGCTGGCACTCGCTGAACCTGCTGACCCGCAGCGTCGAGGCGGAGAAGGCCGCGATGCAGCCCATTCTGGACCTCCTGCGCGCGGTGGGCGCCGGGGTCATCATCGTCTGCGAGACCTCGAACGCGATCCATGGCGACGATGCGGTGCCGGCCAACGCCCGGCCGCAGCTCGCGCCGGCAGAGTGGCCGCGGTTCTGTGCCGGGCTGACCGCGCTGGGCGAGTTCGCCGCGGCGCAGGGCATCGCGCTGGTCTATCACCACCACATCGGCACGGTGATCGAGACCGAGGCCGAGATCGACCGGCTGATGGCCGAAACCGGCCCGGCGGTGCACCTGCTGCTCGACACCGGCCATTGCGCCTTTGGCGGCGGCGATCCGGCGGCGCTGGCGGCGCGTCACATGGGCCGGGTGCGCCACATCCACGCCAAGAACATCCGCCGCGGGGTGGTCGATCAGGTCCGCCGCGAGGGGCTGTCCTTTCTCGAGGGCGTGCGCCGCGGGGTCTTCACCGTCCCGGGCGACCCCGAGGGTGCGGTCGACTTCGCACCGGTCCTCCGCAGCGCCGCGCAGCACGGCTATTCCGGCTGGCTGGTGATCGAGGCCGAGCAGGACCCCGACATCCGCACCCCCCGCGACTATCAGGCCATGGGGCTCGCGGCGCTGAAGCGGATGGCGCGCGAGGCCGGGCTCGACAGCGGGGTGAGCGCATGCGCCTGATCGACCCCGCCCACCCCTTTCTCCGCCCGCGCTGGCGCCGGATCGCGCTGGTGGCCGTGGCCTTTGCCTGGGCCGGGATGGAGGTGGCGCTGGGCAACATCCCCTGGGCGCTCCTCTTCGCGGCGATCGGCGGCTGGCTGGGCTGGGCGCTGATCCTGACCTTTCCCGAGGACCGCCCATGAGCCCCCTCCTGCGCCGCCCCTTCGGCAGCCGCGGCAAGGTCCACGCCATCACCCCCGCCTCGGCCGGCTGGCGCCATGTCGGCTTTTCGGTCTGGCGGCTGCGGCCGGGCGACCGTGCCGCCGAGGTCACCGGCGGCTGCGAGGCGATCCTCGTGGTGGTCGAGGGGCGCGCGAGCGTCACCGCCGCGGGGCAGTCCTGGGGCCGGATGGGCGACCGGATGGACGTGTTCGAGGCGACGCCGCCGCATGCCCTCTACCTCCCGCCCGGCGCCGAGTGGGAGGCGGTGGCCGAGACCGACTGCACCCTCGCCCTCGGCACGGCTCCGGCCGCAGGCGGGCGGCCGGCGCAGCGGCTCGGGCCCGACGGCATCGCCCCCGTCACCCGCGGCAAGGGCACCAACACCCGCCACATCCACAACATTGCCATGGAGGACCGCGACGTCGCCGAACACCTGCTGGTGACCGAGGTCTTCACCCCCTCCGGCCACTGGTCCAGCTATCCCGGCCACCGCCACGACGAGGACGACTTTCCCCGCGTCACCTATCTGGAAGAGACCTATTACCACCGCCTCGCGCCCGCGCAGGGCTTCGGGGTGCAGCGGGTCTATACCGAGGACGGCACGCTGGACGAGACCATGGCGGTCCGCGACGGCGATGTCGTGCTGGTGCCGCGCGGCCACCACCCCTGCGGCGTGCCCTATGGCATCGAGATGTACTATCTCAACATCATGGCCGGCCCGCTGCGCCGCTGGCGGTTCCAGCCCGACCCCGCCACCGCCTGGATCCTCGAGCGCGACGCCTGACCGGGTCAGGGTGCGCCTCAGGCGCCGACGCGGCCGGGCCACGGCCTCGGTGCGGTTCGACCCGGCGACGGCCCGGTCCGCGAGATCGTCGGGCCACCGGCGGGGGGCAGGCCGAGGCGCCGTGGCCGTCCTCCTGCCCGGGCTGTCGGGGGCGACGTGCCGATCGCCTGACGCAGCGTGTTCCGGGTTTCGCCCGACGGGGTGCCGGGCGCGCGCCCCGGCATCATCGCGCGGCAGATCGTGGCGATGGTGCTGGTGGCGGCGTTGCCGCAGATCGCGCTGTTTCTGCCGCAGCAGGTGATGGGCGCCGACGGCCGGGCGGAACCGCGGCGGCGCCGGGCGTGGCGGGTCACCGCTTCCTGATTCGGTCATTCCGTGTCATCTGGGTGTCATGGAATCGCTCTAGCGCTCTGCCAAGCGAAACCCGAAGGGAGGACCGAAGATGCTCATCCGCACCGTGACCCGAGGCGCCGCCGCCGCCCTGCTCGCCGCCGCCGTGGCGCCCGCCGTGCACGCCGATGCCCCCTCGGGCACGATCACCTTCTATTCCTCGATGGTTCTGGACGTGGTGGAGCCGATCATCGCCGAGTTCGAGGCCCGCAACCCCGGCATCTCGGTCGATCTGCTCTATTCCGGCTCGGTCGAGCTGGAACAGCGCATCTTTGCCGAGATCGAGGCCGGCGACCTGCGCGCCGACGTGATCTGGGCCGCCAACCCCGCGCTGTTCCTGAACCTGAAGGACGCGGGCTGGCTGCGCGCCCATGAGACCGCGCACGCCGACGCCATCCCCGAGAGCCTGCGCGACCCCGACAACATGTGGTTCGCCGGCCGGGTGCACAACATGGGCGTGGGCTACAACACCAACCTCGTCGCCGCCGACAATGTGCCCACCACCTGGGCCGAGTTCCTGGAGTGGGGGCCGCAGGCCGCGCTCGCCTCGCCGCTGCATTCGGGCACCAACTTCAACATGATGGGTGCCTTCGTGCAGAACGAGGCCATCGGCTGGGAGTGGTTCGAGGCCGCCCGCGCCGCCGGCGTGCAGGTCGTGCGCGGCACCGGCGACGTGACCCGCGGCCTCGTCTCGGGCGAGTTCGCGGTGATCAAGGGCATCGACTACATCATGGCCGCGCAGGCGGCCGAGGGGGCGCCGGTGGCCTTCGCCTTCACCACCGACGGGGTGCTGTCGCTGCCTTCGCCCATCGCCATCGGGCGCGAGGCCCGCAACCCCGACGCCGCGGCGGTGTTCGTCGACTTCATCCTGTCGGCGGAGGGGCAGCAGGTGCTGGTGGACAAGTTCTTCCTGCCCGTGCGCACCGATGTGGCCCCGCCCGCCGGCCTGCCCAGCCCCTCCGAGATCGTGGCGCTGGACGTCGACTACGAGTGGCTGGCCGAGAACGGCGCCGAGCTGCGCGAGCGCTTCGCCGATCTCTACTGAAACGTCGGGCGGGGGCCCGCGGCCCCCGCCGCCGACCCATGGCCAGCGTCACCGACACCCCCTTTCGCAGCCCCCGGGCCAACCGCGTCTGGCGCCTCTTCGGCGACGGGCGCGTCGTGCTCATGATCGCACTGGCGATCTTCGTCTTTCTCGTCATCGTCTGGCCGCTGTTCCAGGTGGTGCTGCGCAGCTTCATGGTGGGCGGCGCGTTCAGCCTCGCCAATTACGAGGCGGTGTTCCTGCGGCCGCGCAATTTCGTCGCGGTGTGGAATTCGCTGTGGGTGTCGGTGATCGCCACCGCCATTTCCGTCGCGATCGGCACGCTGGGCGCCTTTCTGGTGATGCGAACGGACATTCCCTGGAAGGGGGCGTTCTCGCTCGCCCTGGTGCTGCCCTTCGCCATCCCGCCGCTGTTCGCCGCCATGGGCTGGGTGCAGCTCGCCGGCCCCGTGGGGCTGTTCGCGCAGGCCTGGCGGGGGGTCTTCGGCCCGGGGCCAGTGCCGTGGAACATCTATTCGGCCTGGGGGATCATCTTCGTCCTGGGCGTGTCGAACTATCCGCTGGTGTTCCTGACGGTGGCCGGGGCGCTCCAGCGCGTCGACCCCACGCTGGAGGAGGCCGCGCGCACCGCCGGCGTCGGCACCTCGCGGATCATGCGCGACATCACCCTCCCGCTGGTGAAACCGGCGATCTATGGCGGGGCGCTGCTGGCCTTCGTCTCCTCCATCGACAATTTCGGCATCCCCGCGGTGCTGGGCATGCGGGCGCAGTTCTACGTCCTGACGACGCGGATCTACGAGGCGCTGACGGTGCCGAACATGCCCCTCGCCACCGCCATGTCGGTGCTGCTGGTCGGCGTGGCGCTGATCGCCATGGTCGGGTTCCGCCGGGCCGAGGGCGGGCGGTCGCAATACGCCGTCATCGGCGGCAAATCCACCACGCCCGGCATCATCCGGCTCGGGCGCGCCCGGGTCTGGGTGGTCGGGGCGCTTCTCTTCACCATCCTGATCGTGGTGGTGGCGCCGCTCTTCGCGCTGGTGCTGACGTCCTTCCTGCGCTTCTGGGGCGCGCCGCTGACCTGGGAATTCCTGACCACCCGGCATTACGAGGCGATCTTCAACACGCCCGCAGCCCGGCGCGGCATCGTCAACTCGCTGGTGCTGGCGGGGGCGGCGGCGACCATCCTCGTCTTCGCCACCGCGCTGATTTCCTGGCTGAACGTCAAGGCACGGATGCGCGGTGCCGGCACGCTCGATGCCATCGGGCTCGTTCCCTTCGCGCTGCCGGGCTCGGTGATCGGGGTGGCGATGATCCTGGCCTGGTCGAACCCGCCCATCGGTCCCGCGCTCTATGGCACCATCTGGATCCTGCTGGTGGCCTATCTCATGCGCTACATGGCCTTCGGGTTGCAGACCACGCGCGCCACGCTGACGCAGATCCACGACAGCCTGGAGGAGGCCGCGCTCGCCTCCGGTGCCTCGCGCATGCGCACGGTGCGGGACATCACCCTGCCGCTGTTGCGCCCCGGGCTGGTGGCGGGGTGGATCCTGATCTACATCTCGGCCTTCAACGAGCTGACGGTGTCGGTGCTGATCTGGACCTCGGGGTCCGAGACCATCGGCGTCTGGATCTTCCTGATGCAGGATTCGGGCCATACGGGCCGGGCCGCGGCGCTGGCGGTGCTGACGCTGCCGGTGATCCTGATCCTTTACCTCCTGATGCGCTGGTTCGCGCGGATCGAGGAACGGCGCCAGGCGCGGAGGGCGGCATGAAGGACACGCGGGGCACCGGAGCCGTCACGGTTTCGGCGCTGACCAAGCGCTTCGGCGCGGTGGCGGCGGTGGACGGGGTGGAGTTCACCGTGGGCGAGGGCGAGTTCTTCACCCTGCTCGGCCCCTCCGGCTGCGGCAAGACCACCACCCTGCGCTGCGTCGCGGGGCTTGAGAGCGCCGACGCCGGCCGGATCGAGATCGCCGGGCGGGCGGTGTTCGACGGCGCCCGCGGGCTGGACCTGCCGGCCAACGAGCGCGCGATCGGCATGGTGTTCCAGTCCTATGCCGTCTGGCCGCACATGAGCGTGGCCGAAAACATCGGCTATCCGCTGAAGGTGCGCGGGGTGGCGGGGGCGCAGATCGCGGCCCGGGTCGAGGAGGTGCTGCGCCTGCTGGAGATGTCGGGCCTCGGCGGGCGGATGCCGGCGCAGCTCTCGGGCGGGCAGCAGCAGCGCGTCGCGCTGGGCCGCGCGCTGGCGGTGGAGCCGCGGGTGCTGCTGCTGGACGAGCCCCTGTCGAACCTCGACGCCAAGCTGCGCGAGGCGATGCGGGCGGAACTGAAGCTGATCCAGCGCCGGGCAGGCCTGCCCATCCTCTATGTCACCCATGACCAGGTCGAGGCGCTGTCCATGTCCGACCGCATCGCGGTGATGAGCGCGGGCCGCATCCATCACCTCGGCCCGCCGGAGGAGATCTACGACCGCCCGCGCACCCGCTTCGTGCTCGATTTCATCGGCGCGGTGAATTACGTTCCCTGCACGGTGGAGGGGGCCGAGGGCGACCGTCTGCGCCTCGCCGTCCCCGGCGGGCTATGGCGCGTCCCCGCCCCGCCGACGATGCCCGCGGCGCGGGATCTGGCGGTGGCGGTGCGGCCCGAGGACCTGGAGCTTGCCGCCGACGCCCCCGAGGGCGTTCCGCGCGCGGTGGTGACACTGCGCTCCTTCGTCGGCGACGGCTTCGAATACCGGCTGGATCTCCAGGGCCAGAGCCTGCGCGCCCGCTGCGAGAAATCCGTCCAGTTCGCCGAGGGCGCGCAGGTCGGCCTCCACGCCCGCCGCGCCGTCCTCGTCGACGCCACCTCCGACCCCGACGGCGCCGTCATCGCCCCCTGACACAGGCGAGGCACAGGTGCTGCCGCTCCGCTGGCGGGCGAGGGGCTGCCCCGTCCGTCCGGGTGTCGTTCATGGCCCCCCCGTCGCGGCCCGGGTCTCCGTCCATCGGCCGGCGGCACAAATGCAAGGCCCCGCAGATCGCTCCACGGGGCCGCATTCGTTGCCGAACTGACGAATGTCACGCCAACGCCGGCGTCTCCTCCTGCCGGCCGCGGCCGGCGCCGGAGTACAGCCACAGGCCAAGGGCGCCGAGGATGAAGGCGATGTAGGCGTAGCCGGATCCGTTTATCTCGGGAACGAGATTCACGTTCGTGTTCGAGACGGTGGCCGACTGCGCACGCCCCGAATGTCCGGTGATGTTGTTCGGGATATATCCAGTATCCACCAAAAGGGACTGATTGCCCGTCCAGAGACTTGTCACGCCGGCGTCGTTGCTGGTGATATAGTAAAAGGGCTGGTTGCCGGAAGTATTCTGCCAAGAATCATTCAAGGTGAAATACAGGGAGCGGCTCTGAACGGTATTATCCAACGAGCTCCCACCGACGGAGAAATGGAACGACCCAGATCCCGCATCCGAGAAGACTATGCTCTGCGTAAGGCCGTTGAAATTGAAGTTATCTCCATTGGTGTTATTAACCAGACCAACGTAAGGAAAGATCGTCTGACCGTTGAGCGTCAGGGAGCCTCCATTGGCCAGAATGCTCCCAAAGGTGAAACCCGAGCCACCATAAGTCGCCTGACCGGGCGCCGTTGTTCCAGAGAACACGAAGTTTCCAGCCGAACCCGAGAAGGTCGTCTGGAAACTGAAGAAATTTTGCGCAGATGCCGGGAAAGCCACCAAGGCGCACAGAGGCAGTGCAAAGGCAATACGAGAAATCTTGGTCATCACCACATCCTATTTACAGAACCCAGCCAGGGTTCTAACTAGGGACAAGCCAAACAAACCTCACCCCCCCCAAGCGTTAGCAGAGTATCAACCGCGAGCAAGGCCCGTCAAGCAAACCGCAGGTGTCGACCGCAGGATGCAACTTCGGGTTGCGATTCGCTCCCGGACCTCCCGCTTTGGTGAGTGTCGCAGCGGGAAAATGCGCAGCGAATGGGCAGGATATGGATGGCGAGAGGCGAATCGCCCCCCTCATGCCCGCCGCACCCCGCGTTCCGCCACCGCCAGCGAGCGAAGCCGGGCGGCAATGGCCTCGGCGTCGAGGCCGGCGGCGGCGTACATCTGCGCGGGGCTGGCCTGGTCGAGGAAGCGGTCGGGCAGGACCATGGAGCGGAAGCGGAGGCCGGTGTCGAACACCCCTTCCTCGGCCAGCAGATGCGCGACGTGGGAGCCGAAGCCGCCGACCGCGCCTTCCTCGATGGTGACCAGCGCGTCGTGGCTGGCCGCCAGCCGAAGGATCAGCTCGCGGTCCAGCGGCTTGGCGAAGCGGGCGTCGGCGACGGTGGGGCGGAGGCCCTCGGCGGCGAGGGTCTCGCAGGCGGTCAGCACCTCGGCCAGCCTTGTGCCGAAGGAGAGGACGGCCACGCCCGACCCCTCGCGGATCATCCGGCCGCGGCCGATCGCGAGCGGCACGCCACGCTCGGGCATCTCCACCCCGGTGCCCTCGCCGCGGGGGAAGCGGAAGGCGATGGGGCCCGCGTCATGCGCGGCGGCCGTGGCGACCATGTGCACGAGCTCGGCCTCGTCGGCCGCCGCCATCACCACGAAGCCCGGCAGGTTCGCGAGATAGGCCACGTCGAAGGCGCCCGCATGCGTCGCGCCATCCGCCCCCACCAGCCCGGCCCGGTCGATGGCGAAGCGCACCGGCAGGCCCTGGATGGCGACGTCATGCACCACCTGGTCGTAGCCGCGCTGCAGGAAGGTCGAGTAGAGCGCGCAGAAGGGCCTGAGCCCCCCCGCCGCCATGCCGGCGCAGAAGGTGACGCCATGCTGCTCGGCGATGCCGACGTCGAAACAGCGCTCGGGGAAGCGTTCGGCAAAGAGGTCGAGGCCGGTGCCGTCGGGCATGGCGGCGGTGACGGCGACGATGCGGGGGTCGGCCTCGGCCTGACGGATGAGGCTTTGTGCGAAGACCTTGGTGTAGGAGGGCGCGTTGGAGGGCGCCTTCTTCTGCTGGCCGGTCACCACGTCGAAGGTCGCCCGCGCATGGCCGCGGTCGGCGGCGCCCTCGGCCGGGGCATAGCCCTTGCCCTTGCGGGTGATGGCGTGGATCAGCATCGGCCCCGTCGCCCGCGCCCGCACCGTGCGCAGCACCGCGAGCAGTTGTTCCATGTCGTGCCCGTCGATGGGGCCGACATAGGAAAACCCGAGCTCCTCGAACAGCGTGCCGCCCACCGCCATGTGTTTCAGCAGGTCCCTGGCGCGCTTTGCCCCCTCCTGCAGCGGCGAGGGCAACAGGCTGACGGCGCCCTTCGCCGCGGCCTTCAGCTCGTGGAACGGGGCGCCGGCATAGAGCCGCGAGAGGTATTTCGACATCGCACCGACCGGGGGCGCGATGGACATCTCGTTGTCGTTGAGGATGACGATGAGGCGGCGTTTCTCGTGCCCGGCGTTGTTGAGCGCCTCATAGGCCATGCCGGCCGAGAGCGCGCCGTCGCCGATCACGGCAATGGCGTCGCCCAGCCCCTCGGGGATGCGCGCGCCCAGATCGCGGGCCACGGCAAAGCCCAGCGCCGCCGAGATGGAGGTCGAGGAATGGGCGGCGCCGAAGGGGTCGTAGGGGCTCTCGGCCCGCTTGGTGAAGCCCGAAAGCCCGCCCTTCTGGCGGAGCGTGCGGATGCGGTCGCGCCGGCCGGTGAGGATCTTGTGCGGATAGCACTGGTGGCCGACGTCCCAGATGATCTTGTCGCGGGGCGTGTCGAACACCGCATGCAGCGCCACGGTCAGCTCCACCACCCCCAGCCCGGCGCCGAGGTGGCCGCCGGTCACCGACACCGCGCTGATCGTCTCGGCACGCAGCTCTTCGGCGAGTTGCGACAGCTGGCGGTCGGTCAGGCCCTTGAGGTCGGAAGGAAAGGTGACCCGGTCGAGGAGGGGCGTGCGCGGGCGGTCGGTCATGCGGCGTCTTCCTTGGATCTGCGGGGCTCAGCTGTCGCGGGCGACGACGAAGCGGGCGGCCTCGCGCAGGGGCTCGGCGGCGGCGCCATAGGGGGCGAGGGCGGCCTCGGCCTCGGCCACCAGCTCGGCGGCGCGGGCGCGGGCGCCGTCGAGGCCGAGCAGCGAGACGAAGGTGGCCTTGTGCCGCCCCTCGTCCTTGCGCAGCCGCTTGCCCGCCTTGGCGGCGTCGCCGGTGACATCGAGGATGTCGTCGGCGATCTGAAAGGCGAGGCCCAGCGCCGCGGCATAGCGTCCCAGCGGGGCGGGGTCGGCGCCGGCCAGCACCGCGCCGGCCTCGGCCGACCAGCGGATCAGCGCGCCGGTCTTTCCCGCCTGCAAGGCGGTGATCTCGGGCAGCGTCAGCGGCGCCGCGGCGGTCTCGGCGGCGATGTCGAGGGCCTGTCCCAGCACCATGCCCGAGGCGCCGGCCGCCGCGGCCAGCCGGGCGATCAGCGCCACGCGGACGGCCGGGTCGGGCGCACAGGCGGGATCGGCCAGGAGGCCGAAGGCGAGCGTCTGCAAGGCGTCGCCGGCGAGGATGGCGGTGGCCTCGTCCCATTGGCGGTGCACGGTGGGCCGGCCCCGGCGCAGGTCGTCGTCGTCCATGGCCGGCAGGTCGTCATGGACCAGCGAATAGGCGTGCAGCGCCTCGATGGCCGCCGCCGCCTGCACCGCCTGCCCGGGGCCGAGCCCGTGCAGCCCCGCCCCGGCGATGACCAGATAGCCGCGCAGCCGCTTGCCCCCGGTCAGCGCATGCACCATCGCGTCGCGCACGACCGATGGGGGCTCGGCCGCAACGGCCTCCATCAGCCGCGCCTCGATCCGGCCCGCGGCCTCGGCCAGCCCCGCCTCGAAGCCCCGGGTCATGACGCCTCGAAGGGCTGGATCCCGGTGGGGGTGCCGCCCTCGCCCAGCCGGATCTTCTCGACCCGTTCCTGCGCCTCGGCGAGGCGGGCGTCGCAATGGGCCTTCAGCTCGGCGCCGCGCTGATAGAGGGCGATGGACTTCTCCAGCTCCACATCGCCCGATTCGAGCTGCGCCACCACCGCCTCCAGCTCCTTCATCGCCTCCTCGAAGGTCATCTTCGCCACCGGTTTCTGGCTCATGCGCCCCGCTCCATCAACACCGTCACATGCGCCGCCGTGCTGGCCGCCAGCGCGTCGAGATCATAGCCGCCCTCCAGCACCGAGACGAGCCGCCCCCCCGCATGCGCGTCGGCCAGATCGCACAGCCGCCCGGTGATCCAGGCGAAATCCTCGGTGGTGAGCATGAGGTTCGCGAGCGGATCGGCGGCGTGGGCGTCGAAGCCGGCCGAGACCAGCACCAGCTCGGGCGCGAAGGCATCGAGCCAGCCAAGCGCCGGCTCCCAGGCGCGGCGAAACGCCGCCCCGCCGGCGCCGGGGTCGAGGGCGAGGTTGCGGATCTGGTCATGGGCGCCGCGCTCGGACGGCGCGCCCGAGCCGGGCCAGAGCGGCATCTGGTGCGACGAGACGAAGCGCGCCCGCCCCTCGTCCCAGAGGAGGGCCTGCGTGCCGTTGCCGTGGTGGACGTCGAAATCCACCACCGCGACGCGCGCGAGACCGTGATGGTCGAGCGCGCGCTTCGCCGCGATGGCCACCGTGCCGAAGAGGCAGAAGCCCATCGGCGTCTCGGCCTCGGCGTGGTGGCCGGGCGGGCGCATGGCGCAAAAGGCATTGCCCGCCTCGCCCGCCAGCACCGCATCGACCGCCGCGCAGGCCGCACCGACCCCATGCAGCGCCGCCGTCAGCGAGTCCGGGCAGACATGGGTGTCGGGGTCGAGCGGGGCGATCCCCTCCTCGGGCAGCCGCGCGCGCAGCCAGTCGAGATAGCGCGCGGGATGACAGCGCAGCACCTCGGCCTCGGCCCCGTGGGGCGCCTCGCGGCGCAGGAGCGGCGCGAACCCCGGGGCGGCGAGCGCGGCCTCCACCGCCTCGATCCGCGCCACCCGCTCGGGGTGGCCCGGCGGCATGATGTGCCGCCGGCTCATGGCGTGGGTGTAGAGCAGCGTGGTCATCGTCCCTCCCGCGGCGCGGCGCCGGCCCCTCCTCGCCCGTCCGGGCCGGCTTGGCAAGCCGGGCGCGGCACGCCGCCCCGGCCCCGGGCGTCAGGCGCGCACCAGCCGCTCGTAATCCTCCACCACCTGCCGGGTCAGCGCGCCGACCTCGAAGCGGTAGTCGCCGATCTGGCCCACCGGGGTCACCTCGGCGGCGGTGCCGGTCAGCCAGCACTGCTGAAAGCCCTCCAGCTCGTCCGGCATGATATGGCGCTCGTGCACCCGGACCTGACGGTCGTTCAGCAGGCCGATCACCGTCTGCCGGGTGATGCCGTCGAGAAAGCAGTCGGGTTTCGGGGTGTGCACCTCGCCGTCCCGCACGAAGAAGATGTTGGCCCCGGTCGCCTCGGCGACATAGCCGCGATAGTCGAACATCATCGCGTCGGAACAGCCCCTGGCCTCGGCCGTGTGCTTGGCCATGGTGCAGATCATGTAGAGACCCGCCGCCTTGGCCCGATGGGGCGCGGTGTCGGGCGCGGGCCGGCGCCATTTCGCGATGTCGAGCCGCGCGCCCCTGGTCTTGGCGTCGCCGTAATAGGCGCCCCACTCCCAGGCCGCGATCGCCAGCCGCACCGGGTTGCGCCGGGCCGCGACGCCCATGTCCTCGCCCGAGCCGCGCCAGGCCACCGCGCGGACATAGGCATCCGACAGCCCGTTGGCGGCCAGCACCTGCGCCTTGGCGGCCTCGATCTCGTCCACCGTCCAGGGGATCTCGAAATCGATCATCTCGGCCGAGCGCTTGAGCCGCTCGGAATGCTCGCGGCTCTTGAAGATCCGCCCGCCATAGGCGCGCTCGCCCTCGAACACCGAACTGGCATAGTGCATCGCATGGGTCAGGATGTGGACATTGGCCGCGCGCCAGTCCACCAGCGCCCCGTCCATCCAGATCAGCCCGTCGCGGTCGTCATAGGCTCCGGCCATGTCGTCTCCTCCGATTTGCGCATGTTGCGCAGGATATGGCCGGCACGGACATATTGTTGCGCAAAACCCGGGCGACTCGCTAACAGTCCGCCCTTGGAATGTCAACAAGACTGACGTAAATTGCCGGGCATGACACGACGCGGTGCAGAGACGGGCGAGCCCGCCGGGGGGACGCAGCAGATGCCCTCGCCGTCCCCTCCGGGGGGCGAGGCGCTGCTGTTCCTGACCGACGAGCAGCTGCGCAAGGGGATCGAGGCGATGTTCTTCGCCTATCGCGGCTTTACCGCGGACCCCGACCGCATCCTCGCGGGGCTCGACTATGGCCGCGCCCATCACCGGGCGCTGCATTTCATCAACCGCATGCCCGGGACGACGGTGACCAACCTGCTCGCGATCCTCGGGGTGACCAAGCAGTCGCTGAACCGGGTGCTGCGGACGCTGATCGCCGACGGCATGGTCGAGAGCCGGGTCGGCACCGCCGACCGCCGCGCCCGGCATCTGGTGCTGACCGAGCGGGGCCGCGAGCTGGAGCGCCAGCTCTCCGAGGCGCAGCGGGCGCGGATGCGGGCGGCCTATCGCGCCGCCGGGCCCGAGGCGGTGGCGGGCTTCCGGCAGGTGCTGGAGGCGATGATGGACGAGGACATCCGCCGCCAGTATCTTGGCCTGCGCGATCAGCGCGGCTGAGGCGGGCACGGAGCGCCCCGGGACACCAGCATGACCAACCGACCCATCAGCGACACCGCGGCCCATCTGCTGATCGTCGACGACGACGCGCGGATCCGCACGCTGCTGCAGCGCTTCCTGCAGGCGCGCGGCTTCTGGGTGACCTCGGCGCGGGATGCGGCGCATGCGCGGCGGCTGCTGGCGGGGCTGGATTTCGACCTCGTGGTGCTGGATGTGATGATGCCGGGCGAGGACGGTCTGTCGCTGACCCGCGCGCTGCGCGAGAGCCGCGAGCTGCCGATCCTGCTGCTGACCGCGCGGGGCGAGACGGACGAACGCATCGCCGGGCTGGAGGCCGGCGCCGACGACTATCTGGCCAAGCCGTTCGACCCCAAGGAGCTGCTTCTTCGGATCAACGCGATCCTGCGCCGGGTGCCGCAGGAGACGGTGCTGCCGAAATTGCTGCACCTCGGGCCGGTGCGCTACGACCTCGAACGCGGCGAGCTGTGGCGCGGGGCCGAGCCGGTGCGGCTGACGGTGACCGAGGCGGCGCTGTTGCGCATCTTCGCCACGCGCCCGGGCGAGCCGCTGACGCGGGCCGAGCTGATGGAGGATCTGGGCGCCAACCGCGGCGGCGGCGGCGAGCCGATGCAGGAGCGTGCGGTGGACGTGCAGATCACCCGGCTGCGGCGCAAGCTGGAGGACGACCCGCGCCAGCCGCGATACCTCCAGACCGTGCGCGGCGAGGGCTACATGCTGGTGCCCGACTGAGGCGGGAGCGCCGGGTGGCGGCGTGGCAGGGGGGCCTTCTGCCCCCCGTCTCCTGCGGAGACTCCCCCCGAGGATATTTGAGGAAAGATGAAGGGGGGGGGGCGGCTCCGGCGCGGGTGGCCTCAGGCGGCGGAGGCGATGGCGCGGAACTGGGGGCTGGTGGCGATCAGCTCGCCGTAGCTGCCGAGGCCCACGAGGCAGCCGCCCTCCATCACGGCGATGGCGTCGCAGTGCTCGACCGTGCTGAGGCGGTGGGCGATCATGACGATGGTGCGGGTGCCGGCGAGCTCGTTCAGCGCGGCCATGACCTCGCGTTCGGTGGCGCTGTCGAGGGCGCTGGTGGCCTCGTCGAAGACGAGGAGCGCGGGGTCGTGGTAGAGCGCGCGGGCGATGCCGACGCGCTGGCGCTGCCCGCCCGAGAGCTTGATGCCGCGTTCGCCCACCCGCGTGGCGAGCCCCTCGGGCAGGGCGTCGAGCACCGGGGTGAGCTGGGCCAGCCTTGCGGCGCGGGCGACCCGGGCGGGGTCGATCTGGTCGTGGGGCAGGCCGAGGGCGATGTTCTCGGCGATGCTGGCGTCGAGCAGGAAGATGTCCTGCGGCACATAGCCGACCGAGGCCGCCCATTCGGCCCGGCGCGCTGCCGTGACCTCGGTGCCGTCGACGAGGAGGCGGCCCTGCGACGGGGTGAGCAGGCCGAGCAGCAGGTCGATCAGCGTGGTCTTGCCGGCGCCGGTGCGGCCGACCACGCCGAGGCTGCTGCCCGCGGGGATGGTGAGGCTGATCTCGGTCAGCCCGGGAGCGGGGGCGCCGGGATAGCGGTAGCTGACCGCATCGAGCACCAGCGCGCGGGTGAGCGGCAGCGGCGCGGGCGGCGTTGCGGGGCTGGGGGGCAGGCGCGTGTCGGCGGAGAGGTCGCGGGCGACGCTGTCGAGGGCGGCGTCGCCGAAGCTGACCATGGTGGCGCCGCGATAGAGCCCCTGCACCGCCGGCAGCATCCGCACCCCGGCGAAGGCATAGAGCCCGATCAGCGGCAGGAAGGCGCCCAGCGCCGCCGTCCCCGCCCCGCCGTGGCGCAGCATCAGCGCCAGCGCCAGCGCGACGAGGCCGCAGAAGGCCACCGCCTCGACCGCGTATTTCGGGACATTCGCGATGGTGTGGGTAAAGGCCTGGGCCCGCGCGAGCCGTTCGGAGGGGCGGGCGAAGCGGTCCAGGTAGAACCTCTCGACCCCGCGCAGGCGGATGTCCTTGATGCCGGCCAGCGCCTCGCCCGCGGCCTCGTAGCGGGCGGCGTCGGCCCGGACGCTGTCGACGCCGACGCGGCGGATCGGGCTGCGCACCCCCAGATAGATCAGCCCGTAGGTCAGCCCCAGCACCCCGGCCACCGCCGCCGCCACCACCGGGTCCACCGACACGAGGAGCGCCGCCATCGCCACCAGCACCGCGCCGTTGGCGATCAGCAGGAGCCCCGGCCAGATCACCGAGCTCACCACCCGCTCGGCCTCGGACAGCACGGTCTTCTGCAGCGCGCCGCCGTGGCGGGTGATGTGGAATTCGTAGGGCTGGCGCAGATAGACCGACAGGAGCCGCACCCCCAGGCTGTGGACCTGAAGCTGGATGAAGCGGTTCATGGCGAACTCGGTCAGGGTGCGCAGCAGCGCGCCCAGCAGGATGAGGCCGATCGCCCCGAGGCCGAGCCACAGCAGGAACTGCGTCGGATCCGGGGCGCCGAGCCGGGCGTGCAGGGCCGCCAGGGGGCGGTTGCTCTCGATCATCCCGGGGTCGGCCAGGACCGCGAGGAACGGCATGATCGCGGCCACGCCGATCATCTCGAACAGCGCCATCAGCGCGATCAGCCCGAGCAGCAGCGCGCCGTTGCGCCGCTCGCGCGGGGTCAGCAGGCGGATCACGCGGCGCAGCGCGCCCGGGCCCATCCGATCCGGCACGCCATCCGGGCCGTCCGAAGACAGGCCGTCCGAAGACAGGTCGGGCGAGGACGGGTCGGGCGGTGCGCGGTCGGGACCCTGCATGGCAACTCCGGACTGGCGGCGTGTCGGCCGCATCTTCCGCCCCGGACGCTGGCGGCGCAATCTGGCGCGCGCAAGGCACCGGTGGGGCATCCCTGCGTCCGGGGTGCGGTCCGGGGCCCGTCGGCAGGCGCCGCGGCGGCTGGCGTCAGTCCGGCGCGCCGTCGTCGATCGCGCGCACCCAGGTGGGGTGAAAGCGGCCGGCCGGCGACAGGGTGAAGATCTCGCAGCCCGTCGCCGTCACCCCCACCGAATGCTCGAACTGCGCCGACAGCGACTTGTCGCGGGTGACCGCGGTCCACTCGTCGGCGAGCACCTTGGTCTCGGGCCGGCCGAGGTTCACCATCGGCTCGATGGTGAAGAACATGCCTTCCTCCAGCACCGGCCCGGTGCCGGCGCGGCCGTAGTGCAGCACGTTGGGCGGCGCGTGGAACACCCTGCCCAGGCCGTGGCCGCAGAAGTCGCGCACCACGCTCATCCGCTGCGCCTCGACATGGCGCTGGATGGCGGCGCCGATGTCGCCGAAGGTGTTGCCGGGGCGGACCTGGGCGATCCCCTCGAACAGGGCGTCATGGGTGACGTCGATCAGCCGCTCGGACTTGCGCGCAGGCGTGCCGGCCACGTACATCCGGCTCGTGTCGCCGTACCAGCCGTCCAGGATGACGGTGACGTCGATGTTCAGGATATCGCCGTCCTTCAGCACCTTGGGCCCGGGGATGCCGTGACAGACGACATGGTTGACGCTGATGCACGAGGCATGCCGATAGCCGCGATAGCCGATGGTGGCCGAGCGTGCGCCGGCGTCGGCGATCATGCGGGTGATGGCGGTGTCGATGGCCTCGGTTGTCGTGCCGGGCTCGACCAGCGGGATCACGGCGTCGAGGATCCCGGCCGCCAGCCGCCCGGCCCGGTGCATGCCCTCGAAATCGGCCGGCTCGTGAATCCGGATGCCGTCGCGCGTGACGCGACCGCGCAGGGTGTCCATCGCCTGTGTCTCGGGATTCTTCATCACCGTCTCAGATACCCGAGCCGGACGGCGATGCAAAGCGGGTTCCGGGCCCCTCATGGCGCCTCCACGGGCATTTGCGCGCCAAGCTCCACCTCATGCGGCGAAATGCGCGTTCCATGGGCGAGGAACTCCACCCCGGCGGCCCGCGCCGCGGCCGCCGCGCGGGCATAGGCAGGGTCGAGGTCGGCTGCCAGGCGCAGCCGCGCGCAATCGGTGCGCTGCACGAGATAGAGGAGCACCGCGCGCGCACCCGCTCCCGCCACGGCGGCCAGTTCCGCCAGATGCCGCGCGCCGCGATCGGTGACGCAATCGGGAAACTCGGCCCAGTCGCCCTCGCGCCGCAGATGCACGTTCTTGACCTCGACATAGGCGTGGCCCTGCGGCCCGCTCAGCAGGAAATCGACCCGGCTGCGCGTGCCGTAGCGGACCTCGGCCCGGACCTCGGGATAGCCCGCCAGCGCGGCGATCCGGCCCTCGCGCAGGGCCTCGGCCACCACCCGGTTGGGCAGCGTGGCGTCGATGCCGGCCATGTGCCCGCCCCCCAGCTCCACCAGCCGCCAGCCCCAGGGCAGCTTGCGCCCCGGCCCCGCCGGCTCCAGCCAGCAGCGCGCGCCGGGTGTGTTCAGGCCCATCATGCTGCCCGGGTTGGGGCAATGCGCGGTGGTCTCCGTCCCGTCCTCCAGCACCATGTCGGCCAGAAAGCGCTTGTAGCGGCGGATCAGCCGCGCCGGCACGAGAGGGGTTTGAAAGCGCATCGCGGGCGTCCTATACCGCCCGGGCACCCCCGGCAAGGAGCGCGCGCCGATGCCCAACCCCACCGCCGCGATGCTGGTCATCGGCGACGAGATCCTCTCGGGCCGGACCCGCGACGCCAACATGCACCACCTCGCGGGCGAGCTGGCGAATCGCGGCATCGACCTGGCCGAGGTGCGGATCGTGCCCGACGACCACGCCGCCATCGTGGGCGCGCTGAACGCGCTGCGGGCGGGGTTCGACCATGTCTTCACCTCGGGCGGGATCGGGCCGACCCACGACGACATCACCGCCGACGCGGTGGCCGACGCCTTCGGCGTGCCCATCGACGTGCGCGAGGACGCCCGCGCGGTGCTCGAGGCGCATTACGCCCGCACCGGGCTCGTGCTGAACGAGGCGCGGCTGCGCATGGCGCGCATCCCCGAGGGGGCCGCGCTGATCGAGAACCCGGTCTCGGCCGCCCCGGGCTTCACCCTGGGCAACGTGCATGTGATGGCGGGCGTGCCGTCGGTCTTTCAGGCGATGCTCGCCTCGGTGCTGCCGGGGCTGACCGGGGGGGCGCCGCTCCTGAGCCAGTCGCTGCGCATCCTGCGCGGCGAGGGCGAGATCGCGACCCCCCTGCGCGCGCTGGCCGAGGCCTTTCCCGACCTCGCCTTCGGCTCCTATCCGTTCCAGAAGGACGGCGCCTATGGGGCGCAGATCGTCATCCGCGGCACCGACAGCGCCCGCATCGACGCCGCCATGATGCGCCTCGTGCGGCTCTTTCCCGAGGCGACGGGGTGAGCGCGGCCCCCGATCTCGCCGCGCTGACCGCGGCGCTGGAGGCGACCTGGCCGCCGGCCTCCGCCACCCGCCTAGGCCCCTTCACCCTGCGCGAGGGGGCGGGCGGCGGCAGCCGCGTCTCGGCCGCCACCGCCGAGGCCGCCGCCGGCCCCGACGACATCGCCGCCGCAACGGCGGCCATGCGCGCCGCCGGCACCCCTCCCCTGTTCCGCCTGCGCCCCGAACTCTGCCCCTGGGACGCAACGCTGGACGCGGCGCTGGAGGCGTCGGGGCATCTGCGCCACGACCCCACGGTGTTCTACGCCGCCCCCGTCGCCGCCCTCGCGCCCGAGCCGCTGCCGCGCCTGCGGGCCTTTGCGATCTGGCCGCCGCTGGCGATCCAGCGCGACCTCTGGGCAGAGGCCGGCATCGGACCCGCGCGCCTCGCGGTGATGGCCCGCGCCGCCGAGCCGCGTGCCGCCCTCCTCGCGCGTGAGGCCGACCGCGTCGCCGGCACCGCCTTCGTCGCCCTCCACGGTCCCCTCGCGATGCTGCACGCGATGGAGGTCACCCCCGGCCTGCGTCGCCGCGGCGCGGCCCGCAACATGATGCGCCGCGCCGCCGAATGGGCCGCGCGCGCGGGCGCGCACTGGCTCGCGCTCGCGGTGACCGAGGCCAACGCCCCGGCCCGCAGCCTCTACGAAGCGCTCGGCATGCGGGCCTGCGGAGGCTATCACTATCGCCGCGCCCCCGAGGAGACCGCGCCATGACCGCCGACAGCGACCGCCCCACCGCCCTCGACCTGCCCCCGGTGGACCCGCTGCCCGAGGCCACCGCCCGCTACTTCGCGCTCTGCGAGGAAAAGCTCGGCATGGTGCCCAACGTGCTGCGCGCCCATGCCTTCGACATCGCCAGGCTCGACGCCTTCACGGCGATGTACAACGAGCTGATGCTCGCCCCCTCCGGCCTCTCGAAGCTCGAGCGCGAGATGATCGCGGTGGTGGTCTCCTCGGCCAACCGCTGCTGGTACTGCCAGGTGGCGCATGGCGCGGCGGTGCGCGCGCTCTCGGGCGATCCGACGCTGGGCGAGGCGCTGGTGATGAACTGGCGCGTGGCACAGGTGACGCCGCGGCAACGCGCGATGCTGGCCTTTGCCGAGAAGGTGACGCTGGCCTCCGCCACCATCGACGAGGCCGACCGCGCCGCCCTCCGTGCCCATGGCTTCAGCGACCGCGACATCTGGGACATCGCCTCGGTGACGGGCTTCTTCGCGATGTCGAACCGCCTCGCCTCGGCCACGGGCATGCAGCCCAACCCAGCCTATCACGTCCAGGCGCGTTCCATGCCTTGACGCGCTCGTCCGGGCCGTGTTCCGTGCCCGTGGCGGACCGCGGAGGGGTGGCAGAGCGGTCGATTGCACCGGTCTTGAAAACCGGCGATGGGCTACCATCCGTGGGTTCGAATCCCACCCCCTCCGCCACTTGCCCTTGAGAAAGCGTTCTCTCGATCCGGCTGCGGCCGGATTTTTCCGTTGTTTTCGCGGGTTATGCGGGTGGGGCTGAGCACCGGTTCCTGCGCCGAGGGGCATGGAAGCCG
>Ga0213835_100495_pt1 | contig 36915 bp, 36 predicted proteins | sample SWPATP01_FD_160576 | JGI IMG/M metagenome (GOLD analysis project Ga0213835, IMG submission 160576) | Coastal seawater microbial communities from Marineland, Florida, United States - SWPA TP0 #1 | ecosystem: Environmental > Aquatic > Marine > Coastal | place: USA: Florida | collected 2016-08-05
AAGAGCCAAACCGTAACCCGGCCCCAATCAGCATCCGCCAATCTTTTTAGGTTTTCACCGAAACGAAGAAGTCCGTCGCTAGCAGCGCCGCCGCCCTCGTTCAGTGAGCGGGTTATAGATCCGACCCTCAGTTCAAGTCAACAGGCCTAGTCGCAAAAACTTCAAGAAAAATGCAAGGCGTTGGATTAACATGATAATTCGCAGTTTTACGCGCAAGGATGCTGTCGTGACCCTTTCACGCTCATGATTCACGCGCGGCGGTGAATCGATTGACCGGCATGGAGAGACCAAGGTTCTCGCGCAGCGTCCTTCCTTCGTACTCGTCACGGAAGAGACCGCGGCGGCGCAGTTCCGGGAGCACCAGTCTGACGAAATCATCGAGGCTGGACGGCAGGGTCGGGAACATCAGGATAAAGCCGTCGGCTGCCCGGGTCTCGAACCATTCCTCCATGAAGTCGGCAATCTGGGTGGGCGTCCCGGTGATACCATTGCCGGTGTGCTTTTCCGCATAGTGACGGATCAGCTCGCCGACCGTCCGGCCGCTTTTGACGAAATCCACAAGCTCGTCGAACAGCGCCCGCGAACCGCGTGGCGTCTCGGGCAGACGGTCCATGGGGAACGGCTGGTCGAGAGGAACGCCTGCGAGATCCGCCTCAAGAAATTCCGACAGCATCAGCCGACCGACATCGGGATGCAGCTTGTCGATCATGAAATCGACCTTGGCCTGCGCTTCGGCTTCGGTCTCTCCGACGTTGATGACAATGCCCGGCATGATCTTGAGATCGTCAGGATCCCGACCGTAGGCGGGCATGCGATCCTTGACGTTCGTATAGAAGGCCCGGTTGCGATCGATGTTGGAGGCGAGACTGAAGACGATCTCCGAGGTGCGCGCGGCAAGATCCATGCCGGGCTCCGACCCACCGGCCTGAGCAATCACCGGGCGGCCCTGGGGCGAACGTGCGATGTTGAGGGGACCCCGGACCTGGAAATGCTTGCCCACATGGTTGAGCGTATGCAGCTTATCCTTGTCGTAATAGATCCCGGTCTCGCGATCGAGCTTGAGCGCGTCCGCCTCGAAACTGTCCCACAGACCGAAAACGACATCGACGAATTCCGCACCCCGCTCGTAGCGCAGGGCGTGGGGATCGAGTCCGTCGCGGTTGAAGTTATAGCCCGTCTCGTTGTGATCTGATGTCACGACATTCCAGCAGGCGCGGCCGCCGCTCAAATGATCGATCGAGGCAAAGATGCGCGCGACGTTGTAGGGTTCGTAATAACTGGTCGAAACGGTCGCGACCAGACCGAGCTTTTCGGTGGAAACCGCGAGCGCCGAGAGAAGCGAAAGCGGCTCGAAACGGTTCATCTTGGTCGGCTGTCGCGCCAGCGCTGCTGGATCGCCGACAGCGGCCGCGGGAGAATCCGCCATGAACATGAAATCGAACTTGGCCGCCTCGGACTGTTTCGCGACGTTCAGGAGATGAGCGAAATCATTGGCGCCGTTCACATCGCTATCAGGATGCAGCCATGAAGCGGGATGAAAGCCGAAGGTATAGACGAATGTGCCAAGCTTGAGTTTGTCGCGACGCGCCATGCTGTTATTTCGAACTCCCGATTGATGCCGATCGGTGCGCGGTATCGATCCGCTCTGCGCACACTTGCCCGAAGCTTAGCAGCAGCCTCCCGGTCGGCAAGAACCGACCGGTTGTTTTCGCGCAAATACCGCACGCAATCTGAGGGCAAGGGGATCAGCCCGCTCGATATCCCGGCCGACAACGGTAAAACATCGGCAAGGGTCCTGCCCGTCAGGACGGTGCGAAGGGTTGAACCGCCTGACCGCCGAACAATGTTTCCCGTGGGATTTGGAAGATGAAATACGGATTGAGGAGCGGCAGCATGGTTGCCTGTTCCAGCCGTTGCAAATGATCATCACTCAGTGTGATCCCGAGCGACGCGACGTTCTCCGTGAGTTGGGCGACTCGGCTCGCACCGATCAGAACCGAGGACACGCCGGGTCGGTTGACAACCCAGGCAAGCGCAACTTCCGCCGGGGAACGGCCGATCTCGTCTGCGACCGTCTTCACCACATCGACCACGTCGAAGTTGCGCTTGGTAAACAACATGCCCCCAAACGGATTGTCCCCGTTCAACCGGCCGTCGCTGTCTCCCTCGCTCGTCGGTGCACCGCTATCGGGCATCGCTGTGGCGCGCCCCGCATCGGCAATCTTGTCGCGACCATACTTGCCGGACAGCAAGCCGGCAGCGAGCGGGCTCCATGGAACGAGCCCCAAGCCGAACTCGGCACCTGCCGGGATAAGATCGAGCTCGACGCCTCTGTCGATGAGCGAATAACTGTACTGCAGGCCGATCGGCTTCGGAAGGCCGTGCGCTTCCGCAAGTGTTGCAATCTTGGCGACATACCAGGCCGGCGTGTTGGAAAAGCCGTAATGCAGGATCTTTCCGGCGTGCACCGCGTCCGCCAGGGTCTGCAGCACCTCCTCGGCGGGCGTCGTACGATCCCAGACATGGATCCAGTACATGTCGATATAATCGGTTTTCATCCGCCGCAGCGAACCCTCCATCCCGAGCCGGATGTTTTTCGCGCCATTCCCACCCCAGAGCGGCGTGCCCCGCGCGCGGGGAAAACCGGACTTGGTGGCGATCACCAGACGATCCCGGTTGCCGTTGTCCTTCATGAACGTGCCGAGCATGGTTTCGCTTTCGCCACCCGAATAGATGTCGGCGGTATCGACGAAGTTGCCGCCGGCGTCGGTATAGGTATCGAACAAATCACGCGACGTCTTTTCACCGGCGCCCCACCGACCGGCGCCGAACGTCATCGTTCCGAGCGCGAGCGGGCTGACGATCAGTCCGGATTTGCCGAGTGTGCGGTAATGCGTGAGATCCATGCGTCTTCTCCATGCTGGTGATGACGAAGAACCTAGCAACACCTGCTCCTGCCGATTAGAGGTTGCGGGCGGCATGAACTTGTGAGCAGCTTGCAGCAATGGAGCGCAACCACCTTAATGATCTCATGGCGTTCGCGACGGTCGCACGAGAGTGCAGCTTTACCCGTGCGGCCGCGATCCTCGCCATGTCGCCATCGGCACTCAGCCATGCGATGCGCGGGTTGGAAGAAAGGCTGGGCGTTCGGCTTCTGGCGCGCACGACACGCAGCGTGTCTCCGACGGAAGCGGGCGAGCGGTTGCTTCGATCACTGAACCCGGCGCTGGCGGAGATAGAAGACGGCCTGCAGGCAATGGCTGAATGGCGCGACAACCCGTCTGGCACAGTGCGGATCACCACCTTTGCCTATGCGGCCAGGATCGTGCTTCTCCCGAAACTGCCGGGATTCCTGCTTGCAAACCCGGATGTGCGCGTGGAGGTCAACATCGATGATGGCTTGACCGACATCGTCGCGGCCGGTTTCGATGCGGGCATCCGGCTGGGAGAAACGGTCGAAAAGGACATGATCGCAGTCAAGATCGGCCCGGACCTGAGGACGGTGGTCGTCGGCACGCCCTCCTATTTCGAGAGATACCCGCCTCCCCTGACACCCTATGATCTCGACCGTCATGCCTGCATCGGTTATCGGCTGAAGACATCGGGCGGACTTCTTCCCTGGGAATTCCAGAGGGGTGACAAGGAAATCAAGATCCGCACCCGCGGGCCTCTGGTCGCCAACGACGGCGATCTTCCGGCTGCAGCCGTACGAGCGGGCGCCGGACTCGGTTACATTATGGAGCATGACGTGGCGGAGGATATTGCGTCGGGCAAGCTCGTCCAGGTCCTCGCCGACTGGTGCCCAAGATTCCCAGGTTTTCATCTTTATCACCCGAGCCGGCGACAATCCCCGCCGGCGTTGCGGGCGCTGATCGCTGCCTTGAAAACCAGTTGAGCAAGGGCTCCGCAATTTGCTACTGGCGCGGTCAGCAACGTGTTTTTGTGCGTACGCTTGATGACATCTCCTTTCGATCTATCTGGACCTCATGAAAATTGTCGAAAAAAGAAGCGACCGGATCAAGTTCAGGGACTGCGTGCGGTTGCTTGAGCGGCCTACGGGTCGGAACGCCATCGCCATGCAGGCAGCATTTGCGGTCGTCGATCTGGCGATCTTGGCATTCTTCCTGCTCGGCCCGTATCTTAGGTCCAGCCCGTCCTATCTGATCGTCGATTACATCATCGCAGCCTGGATCGGCTTGGAGCTCATGGTCCGCGCCGTCGCAGCGCCGTCACTGCGACATTGGCTCGCAAGGCCGTTGACCTGGATCGATCTCGTTCTCCTAGTGACGCTGCTTTTCCCCGACGCGCTGTTCAACTTTGCCTTTCTTCGCGTCATGCGCCTTTGGGCCATCGGACAAAGCCCCTTGCTGAAGGAGGTTCTGCGGCGTGCGGGCTGCGTGTCCTATCTGGACGTCGTGCGCGCCGTGCTGAACTTTCTGGTGTTCCTGTTTCTGATGACCGGGTTCGTTTACACCACGTTCTTCTACAATCGTGACGGAAGCGAAGGTTTCATCGACGCGCTCTACTTCACGGTGGCAACGGTCACCACGACCGGTTTCGGCGATATCACGCTTCCGGGAACGGTCGGCAAGCTGACATCCGTCTTCACCATGATCATCGGCATCTCGCTGTTCGTCCGGCTGGCGCAGGCGATCGTCAGGCCGCACAAGGTCACGTTTCCCTGCCCGCGCTGCGCTCTGCAACGCCATGACGCAGACGCGGTGCATTGCAAGGCCTGTGGAGAGGTGTTGAACATTCCGGATGAGGGCAGCTGAACGAATGACCGGCGAGGTCTCTAACCGCCGTCGACCCTGAGGGGCAGGCGTAGCACCCAACAGTCCACCTCCCGCCCTCCTCCTCCGTTACATAACCTTCTCAAAACTGTCGCAACACCGTCATGTCGCGGCTGCATAGCCCCTTCGAAAAGGAGCTCAGAATGCAGCCTCAATCGCTTAACATTGCCGGCATCGGGAAAGGCTTCGGGGCCGACGACGTCCTGAAGGGCATCGACCTATCCATTCGTCCTGGCGAGTTTCTATCGCTCGTGGGCATGTCCGGCTGCGGCAAATCCACGTTGCTCCGGATCATCGCAGGCCTTGAGACCGCGGATCGCGGAACGGTGTCGATCGGCAGCCGCGACGTCACCGATGTGGATCCTTCCGACCGCAATCTGGCGATGGTCTTCCAGTCCTACGCGCTCTATCCCCACATGACCGTGCGCGACAATATCGCGACGCCGCTGCGCATGCGCCGCCTTTCGGTCTGGTCGAGGTTGCCGCTGATCGGGCGCATGATCGCGAATGCCGAAATGCTCCGCGAGATCGACGCGTCGGTAAAGGAAGCAGCCGACGTGCTGCAGATCGGCCATCTGCTCGATCGAAGGCCGGCACAGCTTTCCGGCGGTCAGCGCCAGCGCGTGGCGCTTGCCCGCGCACTGGTCCGTTCGCCCTCTGCCTTCCTGATGGATGAGCCGCTCTCCAACCTCGACGCAAAATTGCGCGCTCATATGCGTGGCGAACTCACCAACCTGCACAGCCGCCTTGGCGCCACCTTCATCTATGTCACCCATGACCAGATCGAAGCGATGACCATGTCGGATCGCATTGCCCTGATGTCGGAAGGCCGCATCGAGCAGCTCGGCACACCGGACGAACTTTACCGGCGCCCTTCGACCCTGACGGTGGCACGTTTCATCGGAACGCCATCGATCAACCTCCTGCCCGTCGAATTGGACGCATCGGGAGAGATCGTTCTGTTCGGACAAAAGCTCGGTATCACCGCGCGCAACGCATGGCCGGGACCTGCGACACTCGGCATCCGCGCCGAAGACGTTTTTCCCGCAGCTGATGGCATCGAGGCAAGCCTCGTGCGGACTGAAACGCAGGGTGCCGACCGTTTCGTCACCTTCAATCTCATCTGCGACCCATCCATTTCCATCGTCATGCGGCAGCGGGTCGGTGACGATCTTGGCGCGGATGCGGATGGAAATGTTCGGCTGGCGTTTTCAAAGGAAGGGGTCCATCTTTTCGGGTCCGACGAGAAGCGCCGCGAGATCACCGTTCACGAACAGGTGCCGGCGTGAGTATGGCGGCTTCAACGGTAGAGGCAATTTCAGAGGCCCGGCCACGCAAATCCTCGACAGCACGCCGCATGGCACGCCGGGGGCTTTTCTTCGTTGCTCCGGCTGTGCTGCTGATGCTCGCCATCTACATCATTCCGATGCTTGTTCTCGCCGTCTTCTCGGTCACGGACTATCAGCTCGGCGCCATGTCCACCAGCTTCGTTGGCCTCGACAACTTTCGCAAGGCATTCAGCGATCCGGTATTCCTGCGGGCATTGTGGAACACGGTGCTTTACGCGGTCATCGTTATTCCGGCGGGCGTCATCCTGGCGCTCGGGGTGGCCCTTCTCGTCTATAACAGAAAGCGCAGCCGCGGCTTCTGGGAGATCGCCTATTTCCTGCCGGTGACAGCAACGCTCGTGGCCATGGCAACCGTGTTCCAGTTTCTGCTGCACCCGTCGCTCGGACCGGTCAATGCGGCGATCAAGTGGTTCGGCTTCGAGCCGGTCGGCTTTCTGTCCAACCCGTCGCTGCTTATCCCGACCATGGCGATCATCGGCATCTGGCAGGTGCTGGGCTTTAACATGGTGCTCTTTCTGGCCGGTCTGACCGCGATCCCGAAGGACCTGCACGAGGCTGTCAGGCTCGACGGCGCGAAGAACCCGATCGACCGCTTCCTGACCGTGACATTGCCGATGCTGGGACCGACGATGATGTTCGTCATCGTGACCACGTCGATATCCGCGTTCAAGGTTTTCGAAACCGTCGCGGTTCTGACCAAGGGTCGCTCGGGCTCGGAAGTGCTTCTGTTCGCGCTCTACTTGGAAGGCTTCGAGTATTCCAACACCGGCTACGCGGCCGCCCTCACCCTGATTTTCCTTGCCATCGTCCTGGTGCTCTCGATCGGCCAGACGGTGCATATGGACCGGAAGGTACATTACTGATGGTCGCGCTTCGCAGATATTTGCCGCATGTCGTTTTGGCCGCCGGGGCCTTCGTGATGCTGCTGCCGTTCTACTGGATGTTTCTGACGTCCATCCGTTCGCCCGCCGAGATCTTTAGCGTCTCCCTTTGGCCGATCCCTGAGAAATTTGCAGCCGTCGATAACTATTCGCGGGCCGCCAGTCAGGTACCGATGCTCCGCTTCATGTTGAACGGCGTGATCGTCTGCTTCGGCATCCTGATCGTGCAGGTGCTGACAGCGGTTCCCGCTGCCTACGCGCTCGCGAAACTCCGCTTTCCCGGCCGCAAACTTCTGCTGACACTGGTCATCGCCGCACTGACCGTGCCCATCCAGGCGCTTGCCCTGCCACTCTTCGTCGGCCTCGCAAAAGCGCAGCTGCTGAACACCTATTTCGCAATGATGATGCCGTTTCTTCTCTCGGTCTTTGCGATTTTCCTCTTCAACCAGTCGTTCCGCAGCTATCCCGACGAGATCATCGAGGCCGCACGCATGGACGGATTTTCGGAACTCGAGATCTGCTTCCGGCTGGTGCTGCGCGGCTCTCTGCCTTCGCTTGCGGCCTTCTCGGTGTTCTCGCTGGTCGCCCACTGGAACGACCTCTACTGGCCGATGATCGTCGTCACCGACACCAATCTGGCACCGCCGCCGCTCGGCATGCTGTTCTTCGCGGACGTCGAATCCGGCGCGAACTACGGCGCGCTGATGGCGGGCGCGACGATCATCACAGCCCCGATGGTTGTCTGCTTCCTTCTTGCCAGAAAACATTTCATCGCCGGCATCACCATGACCGGCGTGAAGTAACTGCTCTCCTCCTCCCTCCCCCAACCGAACTCTTCGGAGACCAAAATGCATATCACCAGACGGACCGCGCTTGGCGGAGTGGCTCTCGGCCTCGCGCTGACAGGCTTTTCCGCGCAAGCATCTGCAGCGGATGTCACTTTGAACGTGCTCTACAACCTGCCGGGCTTCACGAAATTCCATCAGCCGCTAGCCGATGAGTTCATGAAGAACAATCCGGACGTCAAGATCAACTTCCTGGCGCCAGCGCCCGGCTATAACGACGGCCAGCAGCAGGTTCTGCGCGCAGCCGTCACCGGCAACCTGCCGGACGTCTATTTCTCCGGCTACAATCTGACGGCAGAACTGGTCCACACACTGGCACCGCGCAAGCAGATCACCGATCTCGCACCGTTCATCGAAAAGGACGGCGGCCAGGCCTTCCTAGACAAGAACTATTCGCCGAAGATGTCTGCGCTGGGCATGGTCGACGGCAAGCAGTACGGCCTGCCCGTCAACGCCTCTTCGCCGATCATCTATGTCAACGCCGAACTGGTCCGTAAGGCCGGCGGCGATCCGGAAAACATGCCGAAGACGTTCGACGGCCTGATCCAGCTTGCGAACAAGATCCACGCACAGGACGCCAAGGTGTCCGGCATGGGTTACGATATCAACCTGTGGCCGGATGACTGGTTGTGGCAGGCTCTTATCACCAATCAGGGCGGCAAGCTGGTCGACGAGACCACCAAGACCGTGGGCTTCGACAACGAGATCGGCCTCAACGCTCTGAAGCTCGCCCGTCGCTTCGTCACCGAAGGCGGCCAGAACCTGCTTGACTGGGACCAGTCGCGTCAGCAGTTCGGTGCAGGCCTGACCGGCTTCATCTTCTCGACGCCTGCCCATGTGCAGACGATCGAAGCCTTGGTCGGTGACCGCTTCAAGCTGGTGACCTCGACCTTCCCGCTGGATAACCCTGAAAAGGGCGGCGTGCCGACCGGCGGAAACTCAGCCGTGATGCTGACCCAGGACAAGGAAAAGCAGGACGCAGCCTGGAAGTATATGAAGTGGGTGACGGGCCCGGAAGCGCAGAACGTCATCGTTCGCATCACCGGTTACCTGCCGACCAACAAACTCGCCACCGGTCCGGAATTCCTGGCGCCCTACTATGCCGAGCATCCGAACGTCAAAACGGCTTCGCTCCAGGCTGAGCGCTCGCTTCCATGGGCCGGTTATCCAGGCGGCGATTCAGTGCGCATCTGGCGCACCCAGCGCGACATCATCGGCACCGTCATGCGCGGCGAAGTCACGCCCGAGGCAGGTCTGAAGCAGATCGTCGAGCAGACCAACGCGTTGATGAAGTAATCACTGACCAATGCCTACGGCCGCGGGGAGCCTCTCCGCGGCCTCTTCATTCTTGAGAGAACGACGATGAAAATTCTGCAGATCACCGATACGCACCTGATGCTGTCAGGCCAGTCCGTGAACGGTGTCGACCCCGAGAAACAGCTTCGCGCTGCCGTCGCTGATGTCCTCGAGAAGCACGCCGATGCGGACCTGTTGGTGATGACCGGCGACCTTTGCAATCACGGTGATCCCGAAGCCTATTACATCCTCAAGGATATCCTGGCGCCCGTACCGTTCGAAGTGCGCCTGATGCTCGGCAACCATGACGACCGGCCGAATTTCAGGGCGGCCTTCCCTGCCCATCCGCTCGATACAAACGGATATGTCCAGTCCTTCCTCGACACGGAGTTCGGACGGCTTGTCTTTCTCGACAGCCATGAGGCAGGCGTCATCGGCGGTATCTACGGCGAAGACCGGATGGCGTTCCTGGACGAGGCGCTTGAAGGTGCCGGCCAGCACCCGGTAACAGTGTTTATCCATCACCCGCCGATCGACTGCGGCATTGCCCATTTCGATCACATCGGCATGCATGACGACGGGCGGATCATGCGCCGCCTGGCCGGCCACAAAGCGGGCATCCGTCATATCGTGTTCGGCCATATTCATGTTCCGATGTCGGGAACGAGCGCCGAGGGCATCGCCTACAGCTCCGGTCAGGCCTGCGCCCATCGATTCGTGACAGACCTTGCCAATCCGATGCCGTTCTGGACGGGCGGCAATCCCTGCTACCGGATCATCAACCTCGATGCACATGGCCTGCGCGCCTATGCCGTCGAAGTGGGCGAGACGATCACCGGCCAGGCGCCAATCTGCGAAGGGCCATGATTTCAAGCGGTCGAGGCGAAGTCGTGCGCCTCGACCAAAGCCTGCGTCTTGCAGAGCCTGAAAGCATGCGATGCGCCTTTTCCACCACAGACATCGGCCGTCGATCAGACCGCCACCGAAATACCCCCGGCGAGGCTCTTGTATCGGCCTTGGATGAACTTGACGCCTATCAAGTTTTCGCGGATGGAGGTCGTCCACATGCGCGGATGAGGACGACGCGCTCTACGGGAGGAAAACACGTGTTTCATGCGTTGAACAGACGGACGTTCGCTGGCGCCTTTGCGGCTGCCACCCTTGCAGCAACCTGGGCAACCGGTGCCTTAGCACAGGCAACCGAGGTCAAGATCGCCTACGCGCTGGCGCGCGATTCCCATTACGGTGCCGCCGCCGATGGCTGGGACAAATACGTTACCGAAACCAGCCAGGGCAAATTCAAGTTCACGCATTTCCCGTCCTCCGCACAGGGTGGCGAGCGCGAAGTCATCGAGGGCCTACAGCTTGGCACCGGCGTCCAGGCAGTCGTCGTCTCCTCCGGGGCACTCTCCAACTTCGTGCCCGAGATCGGCGTCACCGATATCCCGTTCCTCTTCCGCGACCTGACGCATGCGCGCGCCGTGCTGGACGGACCGATCGGTGAAGGCATCCTCGAGAAGTTCCGGGATCGCGAGCTGATCGCCCTTGCCTGGGGCGAGCAGGGCTTTCGCCACATCACCAACAACCGCCAGCCGATCGAAAAGCCGGAGGATCTGGCCGGCCTGAAGATCCGCACCATGGAAAATCCTGTCCATATCGCGGCCTTCAAGACGGCGGGTGCCGCACCGACGCCAATGTCCTGGCCGGAAGTCATTCCAGCCCTGCAGCAGGGCGCGATCGACGGACAGGAAAACCCGCTCTCGGTTATCGTTTCCGCCAAGCTCTGGGAAGTTCAGAAGTATTTGACGGTGTCCGGACACGTCTATTCGCCGGCAATGCTGATCGTGGCGCCGTCCTTCTGGGAAAGCCTTTCCGAGGACGAACAGAAGATCTTCGCGGACGGTGCGCTGAAGGGCAAGGAAGCCATGCGCGCCTTCGTCGACGCCTCAGAGAAGAACGGCGTGGAAAAGGCAAAGGCTTCAGGCATGCAGGTCAACGTGCTCAGTGACGAGCAGAAGGCAGCATTCCAGAAGTCGATCCAGTCCGCCTATGACGGTTACTACACGACCTACACCAAGGAACTTGTCGACCAGATCATCGCGACGAAGTAAGCGCGACCAGACCTTGATGGGTGTCCGCTTCAGGTGGACGCCCGTCCACGGATCGATCCGAGGGGCGGTGCTTCGAGCGCCGGGGATGCAATGCAGAAATTCGAACGTATCTTCGTGGATCTCAATCGCTGGCTGCTGATCGCCATACTGTCGGCGATGGCAATCCTGGTGTTTCTCAACGTCTGCCTTCGATTTCTTACCAATCAGTCGATCACCTGGTCGGACGAAGTTGCCCGCCACCTGATGATCTGGCTGACATTCATCGGCGCCGGTATCACGCTCAGGCACGGTTCGTTGACGGCGATCGACAACGTGCAGATCGCGGTCGGTGATCGCAAGGCGCGGATCCTTCGCATTATCTCGGCGATCATCATGTTCGCGTTCTTCGCGGTGATGATCTGGGCGGGCAAGACCTATGTCGGCCGCACAATGCTGCAGACGACGCCCTCCACGCAGATCCCCTTCGGCTATATCTATCTCGCGATCCCGATCGGCTTCACCCTTTTGACAATCCATCTTCTCCTGGTTTTGCGCACCTACGTGGTCGGCGGCATGAGCGCGCTGCAGGGCGAAGACGACCTCCCGCCGGTTGCTGCCTGACCATGATGATTTCCATTCTCTTCGTTTCGTTTTTCATCCTGATGGCCGTCGGCGTGCCGATTGCTTTCACGCTGGCGATCTCGACCTGGCTCGCCGTCATCCTCGGCAGCCGCTACCCGCAGATCGTCGTGATCAAGGAAATGTTCTCAGGGGTGGACAGCTTCCCTCTGCTCGCCGTCCCGTTCTTTATCCTCGCGGCTGAACTCATGACGGGCGGCGCCCTGACGCACCACCTTCTGCGCCTTGCGGCGCAATTTGTCGGCCGCGCTCGAGGCGGGCTTGGCTATGCCAGCATCATTTCGACGACTCTGTTTGCCGGCATTTCAGGCTCGGCGCTCGCGGCAGCGGCCGGACCCGGCGCCATGACAATCCGGATGATGGAGAAAAGCGGTTACGAGAAGCGCTATGCATCCGCTTTGGCCGCGGCTGTGGCGATCGTCGATCCGATCATCCCGCCATCGATCACCATGATCATCTACGCACTGCAGGACAATCGCGTTTCGGTCGGCGGACTGTTCGTTGCGGGCGTCATTCCCGGTCTCCTGATCTCCGCCGCTATGTGCCTGGTGAACTTCTACATTTCCCGCAAGCGCAACTACCGCTCGATGGATCTGCGGCCGACACTTGCCGAGATGGTAAGGACGACGATCTACGCGATGCCGGCGGTTGCCCTGATCGTCATCGTCGTCGGCGGCATCCGGGCCGGGTATTTCACCCCGACCGAAGCATCTGTCATCGCGGTGTTCTACTCGCTGTTCTGCGGCATGTTCATCTACCGCTCTCTGCACGTACGGGATTTGCCTGATATCATCTTCCGTTCGGCGATGATCACCGTCGGCATTCTGCTTATCCTTGCTGCCGCGCGCGCCTTTGCCTGGGTGCTGATCATTGAAGGCGTGCCGCAATATATGGCGGACCTGATCATATCGTGGAACCTCAGCCCGATCATGTTCCTTCTCGCCGTCAACGTGCTGTTGCTGCTTTTCGGCACATTCATGGATCCGCTTCCCGGCGTCATGATCCTGGTGCCGATCCTTGCGCCCATCGCCTTCAGCCTGGGGATCGATCCGATCCATTTTGCGATGATCGTCATTCTCAACCTGACGATCGGCCTCATAACGCCGCCAGTCGGCCAGCTTCTCTATGTCGTTTCGGCCGCGGTCAGGATCAGGGTCAGCGAGATCTCGAGGGAGATGACACCGTTCCTCGTCGCCTACGTCGTGATCCTGCTGGTGATCACCTTCATTCCGGCGCTGTCGACCTGGCTGCCGCGTCTCACCGGATTTTGATCCGGTACTCCCAAGATAGCCGCGGCGACACTCGGTAACGAAGGCCGGATATCGCCGCCAAAAGCACAGTTGTTTTCCGAAAAACACGGATAAATGTGGAACGCAGGTTCGCCGCTTGCCGAGATCGCAGCTTGCCGCCATATAGACGCCTATGACAGTCGATTCGAAGATATTTGTGGGCCTGAAGTCCATCCGCAAAAAGCCTGCGCCGCAAAGCGACACATCCGGGCCGAGATGCCAGTGGGATGGCTGCGAAAAAAAGGGTTCACACCGCGCGCCAGTCGGCCAGGGCGGCGAAGGCCTGTATCTTCTATTCTGTCTCGAGCACATCAAGGATTATAACAAGGGCTATAACTTTTCGCCCGCCCAGTCGGATCCCGTGGTCGCCCGCTACCAGAAGGAAGCGGTCGCTGGCCAGCGCTCAACGATGGGAACCGGTGTCAAGCAGCCAACCGAAATTCCGATGCCGCTGACGACCCGCTCCGGATCGGCAAAGGCGCTCAACGCGCGAAAGAGCGCGGAGCAGCGCAAGGCGCAAAAGGCGGAACAGCAGGCAAGAAAGCTCAAGGTTCTCGAAGCAAAGGCGTTCGAGACACTCGGACTTCCGCAAGACGCAACGCCCGCGCAGATCAGGCTCCGCTACAAGGAGCGCCTCAAGATGCACCATCCCGATGCAAACCAGGGCAGCCGAACATCAGAAGACGAGCTTCGCGCATCGATCGAGGCGCACAAGATCCTTAAGCTGAACGGCTTCTGCTGAGAATTCGTGCATCGCTATAGTTGCGGGTCTTGCAGTTAAGACTCGGACACGTCCGAATGGCGGCAGGTTGTGCGATAGCTTTGTTCTATTGCGTAACCGTTCTGCACTATTGACCAAAAATCATGAGATGAGAAACTTTCCTGCAGCGTGAAGCTGGGTTCGCCCAGCTTGTACGTGTTTTGACCCCGTTGGCTGTCGTGGAGGGCGGCTTGCGGGATCAGCGGGGAGGCCGCTCATATGAACATGCATATTTCCGCCGGTGAGTTCACCGCGCGGTCGCTGAGCATTATCGCAAGCCTGAAGCATCTCGAGGGGCCGATGCTGCCCATCCTGCATGCCATTCAGGCGGAGTTCGGTTACGTGCCGGATGAGGTCAAGCAGGTGATCGCGACCGAACTCAACCTGTCTCGCGCCGAGGTGCACGGCGTCGTCACCTTCTATCACGAATTCCGCGATCATCCGGCGGGCCGTCATGTGCTGAAGCTCTGTCGGGCCGAGGCCTGCCAGTCGATGGGCAGCGACCATATCGCGGATCGCGCCCGACAGGTTCTCGGGATCGACTTTCACGAGACAACGCTCGATGGCGCGGTGACGCTGGAGCCGGTCTACTGTCTCGGTCTCTGCGCCTGCGCACCGGCCGCAATGATGGACGGCGAACTCTATGGTCGGGTCGACGAGCAGTGTCTCGGCGACATGGTACGGGAGGCAAGGCGATGACGGTTACGATCTTCGTTCCGCGCGATGCCGCAGCTCTGGCGCTTGGCGCAGACAGGGTGGCAAAGGCCATCGCGCAGGAAATCGACAGGCGCGGGCTGGATGCAAGACTGGTGCGCAACGGCTCGCGCGGCATGGTCTGGCTGGAGCCGCTGGTCGAAGTGGAGACGGAACGCGGGCGCATCGCCTACGGGCCCGTCAAGGCCGGCGACGTGGCCGGGTTGTTCGATGCCGGGCTGCTGCATGGCGGAGGTCACGACCTCTGTCTCGGGCTGACGGAGGAAATTCCTTTCCTTCGTCAGCAGACCCGGCTGACCTTTGCCCGCTGCGGCATCACCGATCCCCTGTCTCTCGACGATTATCGTGGGCACAACGGACTTGTGGGCCTTCGGAACGCCATCGCAATGTCGCAGGCCGAGATCGTCGCTCAGGTGACCGACAGCGGACTTCGCGGCCGCGGCGGTGCCGGTTTTCCGACCGGCATCAAGTGGAAGACGGTGATGGACGCGCCGGGCCCTCAGAAATACATCGTCTGCAACGCTGACGAGGGCGACAGCGGCACGTTCGCCGACCGGATGATCATGGAGGGTGATCCCTTCGTGCTGATCGAAGGCATGGCGATCGCAGGCATCGCGACCGGCGCCACGAAGGGTTATGTCTATACCCGCTCGGAATATCCGCATGCCATCGCCACGATGAGCGAGGCCGTCGAGATCGCTCGCGCGGCTGGCATCCTCGGGCCTTCGGTGATGGGCTCGGCGCATGCCTTCGAGATCGAGATCCGCTCAGGCGCCGGCGCCTATGTCTGCGGCGAGGAAACGTCGCTTTTGAACTCGCTGGAAGGAAAGCGCGGCACCGTCCGGGCTAAACCGCCGCTGCCGGCGTTGCAGGGCTTTCTCGGGCGGCCGACCGTGGTCAACAACGTCATCTCGCTTGCCTCGGTGCCTGTTATCATGGCGCGAGGCGCCGAATTTTACAGGGACTTCGGCATGGGCCGCTCACGCGGCACGATCCCGATCCAGATCGCCGGCAACGTCAAGCATGGTGGCCTGTTCGAGACGGCTTTCGGGCTGACCCTCGGCCAGATCATCGATGATATCGGTGGCGGCACGGCGACCGGGCGGCCGGTCAAGGCGGTGCAAGTGGGCGGCCCGCTCGGCGCTTACTTCCCACGCGAGCTGTTCGATACGCCCTTCGACTACGAGGCATTTGCCGAAAGAGGCGGGCTGATCGGCCATGCCGGCATCAGCGTTTTCGATGACAGTGCCGACATGGTGAAACAGGCCCGTTTCGCGATGGAGTTCTGCGCCATCGAAAGCTGCGGCAAGTGCACCCCCTGCCGGATCGGCTCCACCCGCGGCGTCGAGACGGTCGACAAGATCCGCGCCGGCATCGAGCCTGACAAGAACAAGGTGCTGCTGGAGGATCTCTGCAACACGATGAAGTTCGGCTCGCTCTGCGCGCTCGGCGGCTTCACGCCCTATCCTGTGATGAGCGCGATGAACCATTTTCCTGAGGACTTTGCGCCGGCACCGATGGTGGAGGCCGCGGAATGATGAGGAGTGCTCTGCATAGCAGACGAAAAGCCAACGATTTGGCTTTTCGAATGACGAATGCCCGCAGCTATAGCGAAGGGCGGGCAGCAAGACCCCTCCCGCTCGCTGTGCTCGCCGCCCTCCCCACAGGTGGGAGGGCTCAGATCGCTGCACTCGCTCGTTTCCGATTGGGTGAAGTCGGTGCGGCATCTGTTCGCCCCCCTTGTGGGGGAGATGGCCGGCAGGCCAGAGCGGGTCTTTCTCCCCGCCGCCCAATCCGCACCAACATGTTCAAACAGGAGACGCATCATGTCCCTCGTTCATGAAATCGACTACGGCACACCCGTTTCGAAATCCACCGAGACGGTGACGCTGACCATCGATGGTCGCCAGATCACCGTTCCCGCAGGCACCTCGATCATGCGGGCCTCGACGGAGGCCGGTATTCAGGTGCCGAAGCTCTGCGCCACCGACATGGTGGATGCGTTCGGGTCCTGCCGGCTCTGTCTCATCGAGGTCGAGGGCCGCAACGGAACTCCGGCCTCCTGCACCACGCCGGTGGCGCCCGGGATCGTCGTCCACACGCAGACGGAGCGGTTGAAACAGATCCGCAAGGGCGTGATGGAGCTCTATATCTCCGACCACCCGCTCGACTGTCTGACCTGCGCCGCCAATGGCGACTGCGAATTGCAGGACATGGCGGGCGCCGTCGGCCTTCGCGACGTTCGCTATGGCTACGAGGGCGACAACCACGTCAGGGCACGCACCGACGGCGCCATGAACGCCAAATGGATGCCGAAGGACGAGTCGAACCCTTACTTCACCTATGACCCTTCCAAATGCATCGTCTGTTCGCGCTGCGTGCGCGCCTGCGAGGAAGTGCAGGGCACGTTCGCGCTGACGATCGAAGGCCGCGGTTTCGAAAGCCGCGTATCCCCTGGTGCGCACGAACATTTCCTCGATTCCGAATGCGTCTCCTGCGGTGCCTGCGTGCAGGCCTGTCCGACCGCGACGCTGACCGAGAAATCGGTAATCGCCATCGGCCAGCCCGAGCATTCGACGGTCACGACCTGCGCCTATTGCGGTGTCGGCTGTTCGTTCAAGGCTGAAATGCGCGGCGAGGAGCTTGTGCGCATGGTGCCGTGGAAGGACGGCCAGGCCAATCGCGGCCATTCCTGCGTCAAGGGGCGGTTCGCCTATGGCTATGCGAGCCACAAGGACCGCATCCTCAATCCGATGATCCGCGAGAAGATTTCCGATCCGTGGCGGGAAGTCAGCTGGGAAGAAGCGTTCAGCCATGTCGCCTCCGAGTTCCGGCGCATCCAGTATCAGTATGGCCGCGAATCGATCGGTGGCATCACCTCGTCGCGCTGCACCAACGAAGAGACATTCCTCGTCCAGAAGCTGATCCGCGCCGGTTTCGGCAACAACAATGTCGATACCTGTGCCCGCGTCTGCCATTCGCCGACCGGTTATGGGCTCGGCCAGGCTTTCGGCACCTCGGCCGGAACGCAGAATTTCGACAGCGTCGAGCACACCGACGTGGTCATGATCATCGGCGCCAACCCGACCGACGGTCATCCGGTATTCGGGTCGCGGCTGAAGAAGCGGTTGCGGCAGGGTGCGAAACTCATCGTCATCGATCCGCGCCGCACCGATATCGTCCGCTCGGCCCATGTCGAGGCGGCGTTTCACCTCCCCTTGAAGCCAGGCACCAATGTGGCTGTCATGACGGCGCTGGCGCATGTCATCGTCACCGAGGGGCTGTTTGCTGAAGCGTTCATCCGCGAGCGCTGCGACTGGTCGGAATTCGAGGATTGGGCGGCGTTTGTTTCGGAGGACGCGCATAGCCCAGAAGCGACGGAGGCCTATACCGGCGTGCCGGCGGATCTGCTGCGTGGTGCCGCACGGCTGTTTGCGACCGGCGGGAATGGCTCGATCTATTACGGTCTCGGCGTCACCGAGCACAGCCAGGGCTCGACGACGGTGATGGCGATCGCCAACCTTGCCATGGTCACCGGCAATCTCGGCCGGCCCGGCGTCGGCGTCAATCCGCTGCGGGGCCAGAACAATGTCCAGGGCGCCTGCGACATGGGCTCCTTCCCGCACGAGCTGCCGGGCTATCGCCACATCTCCGACGATGCCACCCGCGAGACATTCGAGAAACTGTGGGGCGTGACGCTCAACAACGAGCCGGGCCTGCGTATCCCCAACATGCTGGATGCGGCGGTCGAAGGTACGTTCAGGGGCATCTACATCCAGGGCGAGGATATCCTGCAGTCCGACCCGGATACCAAGCACGTTTCGGCCGGGCTCGAGGCGATGGAATGCGTCGTGGTGCACGACCTGTTCCTCAACGAAACCGCCAATTACGCGCATGTCTTCCTGCCAGGTTCGACTTTCCTCGAAAAGGACGGCACGTTCACCAATGCGGAGCGGCGTATCAACCGGGTCCGCAAGGTGATGAGCCCGAAGAACGGCTTTGCCGACTGGGAAGTGACCCAGAAACTGGCGCAGGCCATGGGGCTGGCCTGGACCTACACCCATCCGTCGCAGGTGATGGACGAGATCGCCGCGACGACACCTAGCTTTGCCAAGGTCTCCTACGACTATCTGGAAAAGATGGGATCGGTGCAGTGGCCCTGCAACGAAGCGCATCCGCTCGGCTCGCCAATCATGCATGTCGACGGCTTCGTGCGCGGCAAGGGTAAGTTCATCCGCACCGAATATGTCGCGACCGACGAACGCACCGGGCCACGTTTCCCGCTGCTGCTCACCACCGGCCGCATTCTCAGCCAGTACAATGTCGGAGCGCAGACGCGACGGACGGAAAATGTCGTCTGGCATGCGGAAGACCGTCTGGAGATCCACCCGCACGACGCCGAGCAGCGCGGGATCAAGGACGGCGACTGGATCAAGCTCGCGAGCCGAGCCGGCGATACGACGCTGCGGACTCTGATCACCGACCGCGTGGCGCCGGGTGTCGTCTACACCACGTTCCACCATCCCGATACGCAGGCGAACGTGATCACGACCGACTATTCCGACTGGGCCACCAACTGCCCGGAATACAAGGTCACGGCGGTGCAGGTTTCGCCGTCGAATGGCCCGACGGAGTGGCAGCAGGACTACGGCGACCTGTCGCGCAGATCGCGACGCATCGCAGGTCGAATGGAGGCTGCGGAGTAATCGCAATTATCAATTGCAAATAGGCAATCGGTGAGGCCGCAGGGCTCTTGCAAACAGGTCAAGAACCAGATTAAGGGGGAGTGCCAATTTGTCGCAGAGTCCTATGACGCCACTGTTCGTCGCAAGTGCAGTTCTTGAAACTAGCCGTCGTAACGGAAACAGTGCAACTCGCTCAATCTCGGTACAAGCCAATCGTACGATAGGTTTCAGCTATCACGGCAGCCGCGCTTCAACTGCGCGGATCTCCGGACCGTATCCGGCTGCTGCAATGACGGGTCGCCTGATCGCCATCGGAGCTTTTTCCGATGGTGCATGATCAGTTGGACGACACAGTGCCACATGAAACCCACGGCCACGAAAAGCTGGTCCGGATGGCAAACCAGATCGCCACGTTTTTCTTATCCCAGCCGGAGAGCGTGCGAACCAATGGCGTTGCGACGCATATCAACAAATTCTGGGAGCCGCGCATGCGCCGGCACCTATTCGAACATCTCGATGCCGGCGGCGCAGGATTGCTGCCGCTTGTCGTCGAGGCTTCGACACTGATCCGCCGACCGGCAGAACCGAGCGGGACGGGTATGGGAACCAAAGAGGGAACGACCGGGGGTGTTTCCGGACGTTAGGGAACGGGGCCAGATGAAACCGCTTTTCGGGAGATCACACCGGAAAGCAAAGCGTAAGCTCGCCTTCAGCTGGAGGGCGGTGGTGAGCTCACGTTGAAAGCCATTACTCAGAGAGGGATCTTCTTTTATGGCAATTGCAGGAACAGCAGGAGGCCGCGCCGAAAGCGCCGGTCTCCTGGAGAAGGAACGTATTATCGCAAAACCGGGCTTCAACCGTTGGCTTGTGCCGCCGGCAGCCCTCGCTATCCACCTTTGCATCGGCATGGCCTACGGCTTCAGCGTCTTCTGGCTGCCGCTTTCGCGCGCCATTCCAGGTGCAGCCGACCCGTCATGCACAGGCATGGGCCTGCTGACGGCACTGTTTACGACGAGCTGCAACTGGCGCGTTGCCGATCTTGGCTGGATCTACACGCTGTTCTTCGTGTTGCTCGGCTGCTCCGCCGCCATCTGGGGCGGCTGGCTTGAAAAGGTCGGTCCACGCAAGGCTGGTTTCGTCTCCGCCTGCTGCTGGTGCGGTGGCATTCTCGTCGCAGCCATGGGCGTCATGACCCACCAGCTGTGGATGATGTGGGTCGGCGCCGGCGTTATCGGCGGCATCGGTCTCGGTCTCGGCTATATCTCGCCGGTTTCAACGCTGATCAAGTGGTTCCCGGACCGTCGCGGCATGGCGACAGGCATGGCGATCATGGGCTTCGGCGGCGGCGCAATGATCGGCGCTCCGCTTGCCAACCTTCTGATGAACTTCTTCAAGACCGACGTGTCTGTCGGTGTGTGGCAGACTTTCATCGCCATGGCTGCGATCTATTTCTGCTTCATGATGGGTGGCGCCTTTGGCTACCGCATCCCGCCGGCAGGATGGCGTCCTGAAGGCTGGACACCGCCGGCTTCGAAGTCGACGATGATCACGACGAAGCACGTTCACCTGCGTGACGCACACAAGACAAAGCAGTTCTGGCTGATCTGGGCCGTGCTTTGCCTCAACGTCTCCGCCGGTATCGGCGTTATCGGCATGGCATCGCCGATGCTGCAGGAAATCTTCGCCGGTTCGCTGATCGGTCTGCCGGACGTCGCGTTCGCGCAGCTCGACGCTGGACAGAAGGCACAGATCGCAGCAATCGCTGCAGGCTTCACCGGCCTTCTGTCGCTCTTCAACATTGGCGGACGCTTTGTCTGGGCCTCGCTCTCCGACAAGCTCGGCCGCAAGAACACCTACTATACGTTCTTCATCCTCGGCATCATCCTCTATGCAACCGCACCGACACTTGCCAACCTCGGCAACAAGGGTCTGTTCGTTCTGGCATTCGGCATCATCCTTTCCATGTATGGGGGCGGCTTCGCAACCATCCCGGCCTATCTTGCCGATATCTTCGGAACCCAGTTCGTCGGCGCGATCCACGGTCGTCTTCTGACCGCCTGGGCGACTGCCGGCATCGTCGGTCCGGTCGTGGTGAACTACATCCGCGAAGCGCAGATTGCTGCCGGCGTTGCGCCGGGACCGGCTCTCTACACCGGCACGATGTATATCCTTGCGGGCATGCTGGTGCTTGGCCTTATCGCCAACTCGCTGGTGCGGCCGCTTGCTGACAAGTGGTTCATGTCGGATGAAGAGGTTGCCTCTCTGCAGGCAAAGACCGCGGCGGCAAATGCCGGCCCGACCGGCTCGTTCGGCATCGGCAAGGGTGGCTTCTCCGCTCAGGCCGCTCTCGCCTGGGCCGTCGTCGGCATCCCCATGATCTGGGGCATCTGGGTCACGCTGAAAAGCAGCCTGGTTCTGTTCGGCTAAGCCAAAAACGCATGAGGGGCCGGCCCACCCGGCCGGCCCCTCATCACCAAAGGCTCCCGCGAAGCCTAAAGCCGCGGCACACCTTCCGGCCTGATCTGCTTCTTCAGGGCCGCAATGCGGAAGATCGCATTCGCTGCGCCATAACCGCGATAATCGCGCCGCTGGACGATCTCGAAGAAGAAGCCCTCACCAAACGTACCGCTGTAAAGCTGGAAATATTCACCGTTCTCGTCGCGGTCGTAGAGAATGTTCTCGGCCTTCAGCCTCTCCGTCAGGTCGGGATCGAGACCAAAGCGGGTCTCTACGTCGCCATAATAGTTCGGAGAGATCGGCAAAGGCCGAAAGCCGTTCGCCTTCAGGGCCGCGGCCGTCGCAAAGATATCTGCCGTCTCGAATGCAAGATGCTGGATGCCAGACCCGAATGTCTCCGCGATGAAATGTCCAGCGAGCGTTCGCCGGTTTTCCGCACCATTGAGGGTAATGCGAAGCGAGCCTTGCGGCGCTTCGACAACCTGGCTACGCACGACGCCGGATGGGTCGATGATATCGACCATCGGCGTCTTCTGCATCTCGAAGATCGAGGTGTAGAAGAGCACCCAGGTGAGCATCTCCTCATACGCTACCGTCTGGGCGATATGATCGACCCGCAGGAGATGGGCATCCTGCTTCCTATGCTCATCATCGACAGTGACGAAATCGATATCCCAAATTCTGGAAAGATCTGTCTTGTCGTCGAGCAGGTAGATGAGACCTCCGCCGACACCGCGGATAGAGGGGATCGTCACCTCGCCCGTCTCGACGGGTTGATTGAACACTTCGGCGCCCAATGCCACCGCACGATCCATCGCATCGCGCGCGTCGTCCACCTTCAAAGCCATTGCATAGGCCGAGGTGCCGTGCACGGCGTAGGATGCACTCGCAAAGCCCATCTCGTCCGTATTCAGAAGCAGTTTGATATTGCCCTGCGAAAACACGCTGACTTTCTTGCTGCGGTGTTGTGCGGTCTTGGAAAAACCGAGCGTGCGCAAGATGCCGGCCAGTTCTCCGGCGTCGGCCTCGCTTGCCGAAAATTCGACGAAGCCGACCCCTTGCACGGCGCTGCGGTCCGGCATGACCGGGAGCGTCAGGCCCGACGCATTCGGATTGCGACGCACCCGATCTCCAAGCGTGATCAGTGATCGGTGACCATCTGCCGCGATAGCCTTTGCCGAGCCGCCGCGGAACTGGTCATTGAATATCTCCAGCGAGAAATAGCCATCATAGCCGGTTTCGGCGACGGCGCTGGTAAATGCTTCGACCGGCAGATCTCCCTCGCCCGGCATGTTGCGGAAGTGTCGGCTCCAGTAAAGCAGATCCATGTCGATCAATGGCGCATCGGCCAGCTGGACGATGAAGATCTTTTCCTTCGGGATAGAGCGGATCGAATTGATGTCGATCTGTCGCGACAGCGTGTGGAAACTGTCGAGGATGATGCCGATATTCGGGTGGTTGGTGCGCCGGACAACTTCCCAGGCATCGCGATGATCGGAAATGTGTTTGCCCCAGGCGAGCGCCTCGTACCCGACTTTCAGGCCACGCTTGGCAGCGCGTTCCCCGAGTTCGTGAAAATCCGCCACCGCCCGGTCGATACCGCCGAGCGCGAGCGGCGAGACGTTCGAGCACACGAGGACCAGATCGGTGCCCAGCTCCTGCATGATGTCGAACTTGCGCTCCGCCCGGTCGAACAGCCGCGAGCGGTGCGGTTCAGGCATGCCCTCGAAATCGCGGAAGGGCTGGAACAGGGTAATCTCCAGTCCGTGATCCCGCACCATGCGCCCGACATCGGCAGGCGTACCGTCGAAGGCGAGAAAGTCGTTTTCGAAGATCTCGACACCGCTGAACCCCGCCTGCGCAATGGCTGCAAGCTTTTCCGGAAGTTCACCGCTGATCGATACGGTCGCTATGGACGTCTTCATGACTTGCCCTCGTTTGCTTCAGCCTCGTTTACGGTGTGCCTTAAGCGCTTACGCATGCAGATACGCGCCTTGTACGCGGGTTCAATGATGCGACAGGATCTCGCCCAGGAATGCCCGGGTCCGGGGATGGGCGGGCGCGCTGAAGAAACTTTCGGGATCATTTTCCTCGACGATCTCGCCGTCGGCCATGAAGATGACGCGGTCGGCGACCTGGCGGGCGAAACCCATTTCGTGCGTGACGCAGATCATCGTCATACCATCGCGGGCGAGCGACACCATCGTATCGAGCACTTCCTTGACCATTTCAGGGTCAAGAGCCGAGGTTGGTTCGTCAAACAGCATTGCCTTGGGTTCCATGCAGAGAGCGCGGGCAATCGCGACGCGCTGCTGCTGGCCGCCGGAAAGCTGGGCCGGGTATTTGTCCGCCTGATCGCCGATGCGGACCCGTTCCAGATATTTGCGGGCCGTCTTTTCCGCCTCGGGACGCGACAGTTTGCGCACGCGCATGGGCGCGAGAATGCAGTTCTCGAGCACCGTCTTGTGCGGGAAAAGGTTGAACTGCTGAAACACCATTCCGACTTCGCGGCGGACCGCATCGATCGCCTTCTGGTCGTCCTTTACGGTATGGCCCGATACGACGATCTCGCCACCCTGACTTGCTTCCAGCCGGTTGATACAGCGGATCAGCGTCGACTTGCCCGACCCCGACGGACCGCAGAGAACGATCTTTTCGCCCTTTGCGACGGTCAGGTTGACTTTCTTGAGGGCGTAGAATGCGCCGTACCACTTTTCCACGTCGCGCATCATGATCATCGGCTCTTTGCCGGTCGACTGGGCGTTGGTGTTGGTCACAATTGCCATGGTCATTTTCCCTACTCTATCTTGCCAAACCGGCGGACATACGCCGCTCGATGCGTCGTCCCCACAGGGACAGCGGCCAACACATTGCGAAATACATGGCGCCGACGACGCCGAACACGAGAAGCGGTTGGTAGATCTGGTTGGAGACGATCGAACCTGCACGCGTCAGCTCGATGAAGCCGACGATGGCAGCAAGCGACGTGCCTTTCAGAAGCTGGACCAGGAAGCCGACGGTTGCCGGCAGCGATAGCTTGAAGGCCTGCGGCATGATGACGTCGAACATCAGGCTGCGGGTGTGGAGGCCGAGCGCATCGGCAGCTTCAGTCTGGCCCTTCGGCACCGCCTCGATCGCGCCACGCCAGATTTCGCCCAGAAATGCCGAAGCATGCGCGGTCAGCGCGATGCCGACGGCGGCCCAACCGGGTAGATCGAAGCCCAGAAGCGGCAGGCCGAAATAGGCGACGAAGAGCTGCATCAGAAGCGGTGTGCCCTGGAAGAGCCCGATCCAGCCGATTGCGATATAACGGACCAAGGCGATCCTCGACACCCGCATCAGCGCCACGATGACGCCCGAGATGATGCCGCCGACAAAGGCCATCGCGGTCAGGACAAGCGTCCAGCCAAGGCCTTGCAGCAGGTAGGTCAGTTCTTGGTATCCCATATCCTGGTCCTCCTCAGCGCTGCGGATAGTTGAAGGCACGCCGGCCAATGGCGGCAAGCGTCCACATGGTCACCATCGAAATGACGAGATAGATGCCGGTCAGGGTGAAGTAGGTCTCGAAACTGCGGAAGGTTTCAGCCTCGATACGCTGACCCACCGATGTCAGTTCGTAAGCCGAAATTGAGGTGCAGATCGCCGTGGTCAGCGTCAGCAGGATGAACTGGCTCGACAGCGACGGGTAGATGGCCCGCAGCGCCGGCTTCAGTATGATCATCCGGAAGACTTCATGGTTGTGCAGCCCCAGCGCCAGACCGGCTTCGGTCTGCCCCTTGGGAATGCTTTCCACGCCACCGCGAATAATCTCGATCGCATAGGCGCCACCGTTCAACCCCAGCGCCAGAACCGCGGTCATAGTCGGATTGAGCCGGACGCCGGCGAGTGGCAGCGCGAAGAAGATGAAGTAGATCTGCACCAGAAAAGGCGTGTTGCGGATCACCTCGACGAAGGCCGTGACGAGGAAGGACGGGATGACCATGTGCGTTCTGAGGATCGCCACGCCCAGCACGCCGATAACAGTCGCAATCATCATGCCGGCTACGGCCAGGAACAGGGTTCCCAACGTGCCATAGACCAGCGATTGCCAAACATCGGTCACGACGCTGAAATCAAGTGTCATGTTCTACCTCCCTCATTGCCTTCACCATCGCCTCGTCTCAGTCCCAATCGGGTTCCCATTCGAAGCGGGAATAACGCTCGCCACGCGCCAGCGCATGAATGGCAGCCATGTCTTCCGACGACAGTTCAAAATCGAAAATGTCCATATTGGACCGGATGTTTTCAGCTTTTGCAGAGCGCGGAATGGCACCGACGTGGTCTTGCTGGACATGCCAGCGCAACGCGATCTGACCCGCCGATTTGCCGTATTTCGCGCCGAGCTCGGTCAGCAGCTTGGAGCTGAACACCTTGCCGCGGGCAATCGGCTGATAGGCATTGAGCAGCATGTCGGCCCGGCGCATGCGCTCGAGCAGTTTTTCCTGCGACAGGAAGGGATGGTATTCGACCTGATTGCAAAACAGCTCTGCCTTGTGGACGTCGAGCGCCTCGTCGAGCAATGCCACGGTAAAATTGCTGACACCGATCAGCCTTGTCTTGCCCTCGGATTTTGCCCGCGCGAATGCGTCGAGCGTTTCGCCAAGGGGCACGTCCTTGGTTGGCCAGTGGACGAGGAGCAGATCGACATAGTCGAAACCCAGCCGTTCCAGGCTCTCATCAACGCGGGCCGCGACCGTTTCCGGATCGAGATCGTTGAACCAGATCTTGGTGGTGACGAAGAGCTCTCCCCGTGCCACGCCGCTCTCGCGGATTGCGTTGCCGACTTCGACTTCGTTTCCATAGCGTATCGCGGTATCGATCTGGCGGTAACCGAGTTCGATGGCGGTACGGATCGCCGCCTCGCCTTCCGGTCCCTTCAGTTCGAATGTACCGAAGCCGAGGCTCGGGATCTCCACGCCCTGGATGGTCTTTATTTGCAAGCCGGTCATTGGCCCTCTTCGGATTCAGGTTCGAGAATTCTGCGCGACGCGATCAGCGTTCGCTTGGCCCATTCGGCGGCGGAAAGTCCAGCGGACTGCTCGTCGTTGGGGATTTCCACGGCAACCGGCAGATCGGCCGGCATGGCAGCAAACATGCCAGCAAGGTCGAGTTCCCCCTCGCCCGGCAGAAGCCGCGCATGGCGGGCTGTGTAGTTCAGTTCTTCCCGCGTATCCGGGATTTTGGCCGGAGCATCGCAGATCTGCGCGTAATTCAGCCACTTGCGCGGCACAGCAGTGATCTCTTCAATTGTCGTGCGGGCCCGCGAGACATGCAGCGTATCGATGATCACGCCCTGGTTCGGCTGGTCGGCAGCACTCAGGACGCGGGTGGCGGCTGCGAGATCCCGCAGCTCGGATTGCGGCATGAACTCCAGGTCCATCGACAGGCCGAACGGATGTGCCGCCTCGCACAGTTTGACAAACGAAGACGTCAGACGCCCTTCATCGGCATCATCGCCGGCGACAAGAATGGCGCGGGCGCCAAGCTGGCCGGCACATTCAAGAAACGGCAGCAGCGGTTCCGGATCGAAATCCGGCGAAATCCGGATCATCTCGACATCGAACACTGCGACGCCGCTGTCGGCCATCAGGCTGATCAGGGATTTCACCCGCGCCGGGTCATCCATCAGCGGGTAGGCAAGGCCACCCGGAAAGGCCGGCATCAGGCGCAGACCGAGATAGTCGTATCCGGCCTCAGCCGCCGCACGCACCGCTTCTTCCGGTGCAACGCCGAGTCCGGTCAGGAAAGAGAGGGACCACTTACGTTTCATGCCGCCACCTTTGCCGGTGCTAGCATTTCAGCGAGCGTCACCGTGCGATCCTCGCGGCCGGCGAGATCGACCGCAAGCGTCGCGGCAAGCGTCGACATCCCGTCGCGCGCGCTGATCAGCGGCTTTGCCTCGCCACGGATCACATTCACGAAGTGGTCAAGCTGGTTGACATAGGTGAGCGAGCCATCGCCGGGGCGGTATTCGCGAACCAGCGGATGCTGCCAGTGATCGTTTTCTTCCGCGTGCCGCCACAAATACATGTCGGAGACAGACAGTGCTGCCTTTCGTCCGGCGAGGAAAAGGCAGGGACCGGGCTGTGCCGGATGATAAAGCGCCTGCCCGGACGTATATTCCCAGGCCCAGGGGCTGACGGCTGCGTCCGAGATCAGGAACGTGCCGAGCACGCCGTTGACGAAGCGGATCGAAATGCTTGCCGTGTCTTCGACCTCAAAGCCGCGGCGGGCCGAGGACGTGAAGGCGCGGATGCTTTCAATCTCGCCGACCAGATAGCGCAGGACGTCGATATCGTGGATGAGGTTGATCAACAACACGCCGCCGCCGCGCTTGCGGCGCCATTCGGTGTTGAAATAATCGTCCGGCTTGTCGAACAGGGTCATGCCGTTGACGGCGACCAACGGTCCGAGCTCTCCGGCGTCGATGGCGCGTTTGGCGGAACGGATGTCGGGGCTGTGGCGGCGCTGGTGGCCCACAAGGACTGCCACGCCGCTTCGTTCCGACGCCTCGACGATGCGGGCGGCCGAGGCGATGCTTTCGGCGATCGGCTTTTCGATCATGCAGGGTACGCCGCGCTCGATGCAGGCGAGAGCGGCCGGTGTATGGAGATTGTTCGGCAGCGCGATGATGGCGCCGTCGGGCTTTGCCTCGTCGAGCATGGTGTCGTAGTCGGCAAAGTACGGGACGGAGAGGCGCGCGGCGAGTTCGGCTGCAGCGGACGACGGATCGCAGATCGCAGCAATTTCGGCGCGGCGGTTGGACACCAGGAGGTCGGCATGTTCGCGGCCGATCAGACCGGCACCCATCAGACCGATGCGGGTCATTGCGTCATCTCCGCCATGGCCCGCAGAGCGAGGCGATAGCCGTAGGCACCGAAGCCCGCCATGACTGCCGTCGCGGTATTGGAGACGAGCGACTTGTGATAGATTTCCTCACGCTGATGCACGTTGGAAATGTGCAATTCGATCTTCGGCTTGTCGAAGGTCTTCAGCGCGTCGAGGATGGCAATCGAGGTGAACGTGTAGGCGGCCGGATTGATGATGATGCCGGCGGCAGCGTGGCGGGCCGCATGAATGGATTCGATGATCTCGCCTTCGAAATTCGACTGGCGGAAATCGATCGCGACGCCAAGTTCGGCAGCATCCGCTTCCAACCAGCCACGGATTTCGTCGAGCGTCGTGCGGCCGTAGATATCCGGCTCGCGCTGACCGAGAAGATTAAGATTGGGTCCGTTCAAGATAAAGATCGTGCGCATGTCCATGCCTTTTGCTGCAGATCGGGGCGCGCTTTTCCAATCGCGGCTGCGCGCCCCGTTTCGTCATGCGGTCGTGGAATCGACGCTAACTTTTACTGTACGGTGAAGGGGATGCCTTCGAGCTTTTCCGGGAAGTTCGGAAGCGCGTCTGCGGCCAGCCACTTCTTGTTGATCGCTTCGAGACGGCCGTCGGCCTTGATCTTGTCGATGAACTTGTTCAGCCAGTCGTTGATTTCCTTGTCGCCGAGCTTGGTGGTGACGCCCATCCACTGTTCGTTGAAGACCAGCTTCTGTTCGTAGTCGTTGCCTGGCGATGCACGGTCGAGGTTGATCTTGTAGGTCGTGTTGCCACCGATCGCATCGACCTGGCCGGAGACGAGCGCCTGGATGTTGGAGCTGTCGTCGTCGAAGCGGCGGATGTTGGGAACGTCACCCAGAAGGGTGGTGATCGCCTTGTCCTGGGCTGCGCCGCGTGGCACGCCGATGCGCAGGCTCTTGGCGTCCTCGATCGCGGTGATCTTGTTCTTGGCGCTCGACAGAAGAATGATCTTCAGGCCTGCATAAGGCTTGCTGAACTGCACAGCCTTGGCGCGATCCGGATACATGCCCATCACGGCCATCTGCAGATCGACCTTGCCGGTCAGAAGGTTCGGGATGCGGGCCGAGACGGCGTTCGGTACGAACTCGACCTTGACGCCCATTTCCTCGCCGATCAGCTTGGCCACGTCGACGTCATAGCCGATGTTCTGGCCGCTGGCGTCGATCGAGCCCCATGGTGCCTGTTCGCCCATGACGCCGACCCGGATGACGCCTGCGCTCTTGATCTTCTCAAGAGCCTGCGCATGGGCGGCAGACGCGCCGAGCGCCATGCTGACGCCTGCAACGAGGGTCAGCGCGAGTGTGCGGAATGAAAATTTGCCTGGCATGAAATGTCCTCCTCAGGGTTGATGCCTTTTGTTGTCAGGGCCGCGACTCCTCTTCGCAACCCAGACGGAAATACCCGTATTTCAATTAACCAACCAGTTGGTTGATGTCAATCGACGTGCTATTCCTGCTCGCGGATTGATTGCTTACACTTAAGCCGCTGCTCCCTGTTGCCTGCTGTGGTAACGGGGCCGCGAGGCCGAGGAATTGAGATGACGACCACCGAAAACATGTTCACTGATACGAGTCTTGACCCGGGCCAAAGGTCGCCGGAAAGGCGCAGACGCTTTTTGCTGGAATCGGCAATCACAGAATTTTCGACCTACGGAATCGGTGGCGCACGGGTCGATCGCATCGCTCAGCGCGCGAATTCCAACAAGGCGATGGTCTACCACTACTTCGGCAGCAAGGAGGATCTCTACCTTGCCGCGATGGAGCATCTTTACACCGGCATCCGCAGTGCCGAAGACGCGCTCGTGCTCGATCCGGAAGATCCCGTCGGTGCGATGAAGGCGCTGATCGGCTTTACCTTCCGGTATTATATCGACAACCCCGCCTTCGTGCGAATGATCAACACCGAAAACCTGCACGGCGCAGCGCATCTGCAGTCGGCCGGCGACATGAAGGGGCTTAACAGCTCGGTCGTGACGAAGGTCTCGACGATCCTCGATATCGGTGCCGCAAAGGGCCTTTTCCGACACGTGGACCCTCTCGATCTCTACATCTCGATTTCCGCCCTCGGCTTTACCTATGTTTCCAATCGCCACACGCTGAAGGTCCTGTTCGGACGCGACCTCATGGCTGCAGACGCGGTCGAGGCACGCCTGGAAACCATGACCGACATGATCCTGCGATATGTCGCTGCGGACGGTCATCAGCCCCTCCCCGCGATCGATCGGTAATGGGCGATGGTCTGTGATATTCCCTGCCGGAGCAGCGTAACGGGGATCGGGCCCAGCAGAGCCTGATTGTCGGTGGCTTTGATATCCGGCGCCATCGGCACGGCTGGGCCGCCAAAATCAATGTTTGCGCCGGGGATCTCGGCTCTGATCGCTGCGATCACGTCCGGGACGTCCTCGCAGGCACCGCCGACCGAAAACGCATGCGCGCCCTCGAACGGTCTTGTTGCCGCCGCCGCGAAGGCCGCTGCAACATCGGCGACGAAAACGAGATCCTGCGGACCGGAATATCCGATCGTGTAGGCATTGCCGAGAACCGCTTCGCGGCATGCAAGCGTTGGCCCCGCAGTCAGTCCACTTTCGCGCCCAGGCCCGTAGACAACCGTCGGGCGAAGGCCAATGCTTGAGATACCAGCATCCGGCCAATACGCGCGGGCGCTTCCTTCGCAGGCAAGCTTGAAGGCGCCGTAGTGCGTGACCGGATGTGGCGTCGAGCCGTCATCGGGGCCAAAGACGGCAGCGCTGCTGGCATAGGCAATCCGCGCAATGCCGTTAGCCTTGGCCGCTTCGAACGCATTCAGCGTGCCGATCAGGTTCACCGTCGCGCCTAGGACCGGGTCGTTCTTGCAGGCTGGGGTCAGCAGAGCGGCGAGATGAATAATGGATGCGCAATCTTTGGCGGCGGATTTGACGGCGGCGCCATCGGTAATATCGCCCTCAAACCACTCGACGTGATCCGCTTCGTCGCCAGCGATGTCCCGCAATATGCGGCGGTCGGTCGAGCGATCGAAAATCCGCACGTCATGGCCTTCGGCCTTCAACGCCTTGAGGATCCAGCCGCCCAGAAAGCCGGCGCCGCCGGTCATCAGAATCCGGGTCATGGCGCGCCCCGCATATCTCCCGAGGTAATCGAGAAGGCGGTCTCATAGATATCAGTGACCGGCGCTTGAAGGATGCCGCTTTCGATCGCCAGCCGCTCCACCTCGGGCAAGGCCGCCCGCAGTCCTGCGCTCGACGACCCCTCGACCAGAACGACGACGTCGAAGACAGTCTCGTTCATTTCAGACCGCAATTCCGTTTCCTTGGTGCGAACGCTCGAAACCTCGTTGCGGGAAACACCGACGTGGACGCAGGAGACACCACGCACCGCGAGCATCGCGTCCGCGAGTGCCTGAGCACTTGCCCGCAGCCGGGTTTCGCCATCGTCGCCCGAGAGATCGAAGCGGATCGTCGCCATGCTGCCACCGTCACCATGGCCGGCTTCAGCAATGCGTTCGCAGGCGACGCGCAGAAAATTACGGAAACTCGGCGCAACAGCCGTCGTCCAGGGTGTCGGGTTGTTCAAACGCTCGAGGTAGTCGGGGGAACGGAATGTCTCCAGTGTCTCGCCGGAATAGACGGTGCCGAAAACATAGCGTGAGGCAGAAGGAGCATGCAGCCGCTTGCCGGTCCTGAAACCCGGGATCGAAAGGCGCTCCGGCATATGTTCACGGGTATGCCATTCGATATATTCGGCATGCCCGCCCTCTTCGATGTCGTGCCAGATCGCCAGAAAGGCGTTGCCGTTCATTCCCATCGTCTTCTCCTCCCATTCACTCGCCCTGCATCCTCAGCGCTTGACAAGCCGGTCATTTGCGACCCATGTAGGCCACTAGAATGTTAGTATGCTACAAATGTCAAGCGCTAGGTTCCAACCAAACGGATGCGTGATGACAACGAACGAAAAGAAAGCGGCTCTTGGGAAACGGGTCGTAATGCCAGGGAGGAGATACACATGGCGAACCAGGAAACACCTCGCGTTGCGATCGTCACAGGGGGGGCCGGCGGGCTCGGATTTCCGATCGCAGCAAGACTTGCGGCCAAGGGCCACAAGGTCGCGCTATGGGACATCAACAAGGAACGGGTCGAAGAGGCTGCTGCCAAACTTCCGGGCGCCAAGGGTTATGTGGTCAACGTCATGGACCCCGCAGCCGTCGAGGACGCTACGGTGCAAGCGGTCGCGGACCTGGGGCCGCTCGGCATTCTCGTGACCTGCGCCGGTCACAACGGCCCGCTCGAAAAATTCGTCGATTACCCGCATGACGGCTGGCGTTTTGTGATGTCGCTCAATCTCGATGCGGTATTCTACTGCTGCCAATCGGCGGTTCGGCAAATGCTGAAGACCGGCTATGGCCGCATCGTCAATATCGCCTCGATCGCCGGCAAGGAAGGCAATCCCAACGCGGTCGCCTACTCCGCTTCGAAGGCGGGTGTTATCGGCCTGACGAAATCGATCGGCAAGGAACTGGCAACGACGCAGATCCGCGTCAACTGCGTCACTCCGGCCGCGATCGAGACGGAAATGATGAACCAGCTGACACCCGAATTCAAAGCCTATGTGACAGCGAAGATCCCTGTCGGTCGCCTCGGCGAAGCGGAGGAAGTCGCATCGCTCGTCAACTGGCTGGCGTCTGAGGAATGCTCGTTCTCGACCGGCGCCGTGTTCGACGTTTCCGGCGGGCGCGCGACGTATTGAGGTCGCGCAATGTATAAGCAACATCCCCTTTCGCTCGCCTATCTGACCGTGTTCGGTTGTCCTCCGGTCGAGAACGTCAGGATCGCAGCCGCCTGCGGTTACGATCTCGTCAGCCTGCGGCTGATTGCTCCACACGGGCTGGAGCTTGCCCATCCGATCGTTGGAAACCAGAAGCTGATCCGCGAAATCAACGCCGCGGCGTCGGACACGGGCATGTCGTTCTACGACGGCGAGGTGTTCACCCTCCTGCCGGAGACGGACATCAAAACCTGGCTTCCGGTGATCGAGACTGCCGGTGAATTCGCAATGCCGATCATGCAGATCACCTGCGAGGACCCGGATCTTTCCCGTGCAGTGGACAATCTTGGCCGCATTGCCGACGCGGCTTCGCAATACGGCATCAAGATGGCGATCGAGTTCATGCGCTGGCGTTCCACTGCCAACATCCATGATGCAAGCCGCCTGGCGAGTGCGACGGGCCGGAACAATGTCGGCCTTCTGATCGACGCGCTGCACCTGTCACGCTCCGGCGGAAGCCCCGCTGATGTCGTGCGCCTGCCGAAGGGCCAGGCGCTGTATCTCCAGCTTTGCGACGCGCCAGCCGAGCAACCGGCAGACAACGCCGGTTGCATTGCCGAGGCACGCACTGCCCGGATGTTTCCAGGCGACGGCGGCCTGTGGTTGAAGGATCTGATGGCCGCCCTGCCCGCAGATGTCGTAATCAGCGTCGAGACCCCGCATAAAGGAGACGCGGCGCTCAGCTTCATGCAGCGCGCCGAAATAGGAATGGCTGCCACGCGGCGCTTCCTCGACGAGATCTCCACCTGACAAGCGCCCTCAGGGAATGTTGCCTCACTCCCTGAGGGCGCGTACAGAATTCGGTTATGCCGCGTCGGAGCGTATGATCCGCTCCGGGAAGGAAGGGACCGTAGGAATGGATGCAAAACCACGATCCTCGCTGGGCGCAAGGGTGACCGAGAGGCTGAGACGAGCCATCATCGATGGCGAGCTCGAGTTGGGTGACGCACTTTCGGAAGACAAGCTGGCGACCACGCTTGGCGTCAGTCGGAGCCCGGTGAAAGAAGCCTTCGCAACGCTCGAACAGCAGGGCCTCATCGATGTGCGTCCGCAAAGGGGAAGCTTCGTCTTTCTGCCGACTCGCGAAGACACGGAAAACCTGTGCGAATTCCGCAAGACGATCGAGATCGAGGCAGTTCGCCTCGCCATGTCGCGTCGTCGCGATGAAACGTTAAAGGCGATGCGGGCAGCTGCCGAAGACATGATGGCGGCGTGCGAGGCGGGCGACAACCATCGATCCGCCCGCGCTGATGATCATTTCCACGATGCATCGCTGGAGAATTGCGGCAACCCGTATCTGTTCAACGCCTACCAGCTCGTGTCGAGCAAGGTCGCAGCACTTCGATCGCACCGTTCCACGCTGCCCACGCGCAAAAACGCGAGTGCTGAACATATCGCCATCGTCGAGCTTCTGGAAAGCAATCGGATCACCGAAGGACTGGACATGCTTGGGACCCATGTGCTGATGATGGCGGTTCGGTACGGTATTGAGGAAGAGCCTCTACGACTTCCCGGTGGACGAGCCGCACGCAGCGCGAAACTCGACCATATCGGCCTTCTGCCGGACTAGTCCCGCAACCGGAACGGACCGCAGGACAGATCCGTCTCAATCGTTGTTTACGATATCGGCGCGGTGTTTCTCCGGCACGCCTTTCGTCTTCTCAACTCTGTCTCGATGCAGCGCGGCGCGTGCGAGGAGAAGGAAGGTGGCCGGCGTCGTAACCGTGACGAAGATCCCGATGAGGATCTCGTGCATCATTGGTCGACCTGATGTCACGGAGAAAAAGATCATCGACGCGACCATGACGCCGCCCACACCCCAGCTGGTGCCGAGGGTTGGCGCATGGATGCGCTCGTAAAACGTCGGCAGCCGGAGAAAGCCGATCGCGCCGATCAGCGCCAGCGCCGCACCGACAAGCAGGAATACCGCGACCGCGATGGCGGCCCAGAGCGGCAGATCAGTGGCTTCACTCATTCGATCACCTCACCCCGCATCAGAAATTTGGCGAGCGCAACGGTTGCCACGAAACCCAGCATGCCGATCACCAGCGCCGCTTCGAAATAGATGACCCGACCCGTGCCGATCCCGAACGTGACGAGCATCAGCATCGCGTTGATGTAGAGCGTGTCCAAGGCAATGATCCTGTCCTGCGCCCTCGGGCCGCCGAACATGCGCACAGAGGCGATAGCCATGGCCGCAGCCAGCATCAATTGTGCGACAGCCACAGCTGTGAAGACGATGATGGCACTCATACGAAGATCTCCATCAAGAGCTTTTCATAGCGGTTCTTGACCATATCGCGCCACTTCGCCTCGTCGTCGAGATCGAGGACATGCAACAGCACGGTATTGTCGTTGGAATCGTATTCCAGCCAGGCTGAGCCGGGCGTGCTCGTCAGAACGATCGCGAGCACCGCCAGCGAGAAATGGTTGTGCGTCTGCAGCTGGATCGTCAGGAAGGCCGGATTATGCCGCCGCGAACCGCTCCTCAGGATGACTGCGGCAACCTGCGCGTTCGACTTTGCAACGTCGTAGAGCACCATCCCCAATAGCTTCGGGAGAAGGTACCATTTGCCGAGTCTCGGCTTTTCCGGTCTCAGGGAAGCCATAGCCCAGCAGGCGAAGACTGCGACCATTGTGCCGATAATCAGGTGGCCGAGCGTGAACCCGTTCAGCAGCAGCCACATGAGGACCAGGAAGACGGCAAGGATCGGGAAGGGAAACATCAATCGCCTCCCTGTCCGTTGCTGTCGGCGACGCCCTTCAGGACTGTCGCGTTTCTGACGGCGTTGATGTAATTTTCCGGGCTGGCGAGGGTCCGTATCGTCGTGTCCATGTACTGCATCGCGGGTCCAGCCTGAACCGTCAGCACAAGGGTAAGGCTCAGAAGGAACATGACTGGTACGATCTCGATGACCAGCACCCGCGGCACGGTGCCCTCGATCGAGCTCCAGAACGTCCTGATGCCAACACGCGTCATCGCGATAAGCGCTGCGACGCCTGACAGGATGACGAGAACGATGAGCGTCCAGACCGCAGCTGTCGGCGGCACGCCAATGGCGCCGGTGCCCATCATCGCGGACAACATCGCGAATTTGGCGATAAAGCCAGACAGTGGCGGCAGACCGGACAGAAGGATCGCACAGGCTGCAAAGCATATGCCGAGGATCGCCATCGTCCCGGGCATCGTGACCCCGTCGCCCTCTTGCGGCTCATCGTCGTCGGCGTCGCCGTAAGCTTCCATCGTCACGGTGAGGACGCTAGCGCCCGCATCCTGACCACGCTCGACAAGTTCGATCAGCATGAAGAAGGCGCTGATCGTCAGGGTCGAGCTCACGAGATAGAGGAGTGCGCCGGACGAGACCGCACCATCGTTGATGCCGAGCACCATCAGAAGCGTGCC
>Ga0213835_100497_pt1 | contig 36749 bp, 27 predicted proteins | sample SWPATP01_FD_160576 | JGI IMG/M metagenome (GOLD analysis project Ga0213835, IMG submission 160576) | Coastal seawater microbial communities from Marineland, Florida, United States - SWPA TP0 #1 | ecosystem: Environmental > Aquatic > Marine > Coastal | place: USA: Florida | collected 2016-08-05
GATGGTCAAAGGGATCAAGAAGGGCATTTATATCGTCGGCGACGGTTCGTTCTCGATCGACCAGCAGCGCTACAACTTCCAGTTCGGCGGCCAGCTGTTCTACGAAATCAAGGACGGCAAGATCGGACAAATGCTGGAAGACGTGGCCTACCAGGCGAACACCCAGGAATTCTGGAGCGCCTGCGCCGGCATCTGCGACGAACGCGACTGGCGCATGGGCGGGTCCTTCTTCGACGGCAAAGGACAGCCGCCGCAGATCAGCATCGTCTCGCATGGTTCCTCGACCGCACGCTTCAACGGCATCAACGTGATCAACACCGCCCGCAAGATCGGCTAAGGACCAGCCATGACCATCCTGACCCAGGAACAAACGAAACGCATCTGCGACCGCGTGCTGTCGCTGTCGAAGGCCGACGAATGCATCGTCAGCATCAACGGCAAGCGCAACGGGAACATCCGCTTCGCCCGCAACGCCGTCTCCACCGCCGGCCTGATCGACGACACCAGCATCACCGTGCGCGTCGCCTTCGGCAAGCGCCAGGGCACGGCCACCATCAACGAGTTCGACGACAAGTCGCTCGCCAACGTGGTGCGCCGCGCCGAAGACCTGGCGCGCCTGGCGCCGGAAAATCCGGAATTCATGCCGGCCGTGGCGAAAGCGCAGTTCAGGGAATCGAACACCTTCGTCAAGAAGACCGCCGAGATCGACCCCGAGATCCGCGCCCAGGCCGCCGCCTACAGTATCGAGGCCTGCCGCAAGAAGGGCCTGGTCGCCGCCGGCTTCCTGTCCGACTCGACGTCGTTCGAGGCCATCGCCAATTCGAACGGCGTGTTCGGCCACCAGGCCCTGACCTCGCTCGATTTCACCTGCACCATCCGCACCGAAGACGGCCGCGGTTCGGGCTGGGTCAAGCGCTCGGCGCGCGACCTGGCGCGCTTCGATGCGCGCGAAGCGGCCGACGTCGCCATCGAAAAGGCGCTGCGCTCGGTCGACGCGAAAGCACTCGAGCCGGGCCGCTATACCGTCATCCTCGAGCCGGCCGCCACCAGCGACCTGCTGGCCTACATGATGAACTTCGACGCGCGCCGCGCCGACGAAGGCCGCAGCTTCCTCTCGAAAGCCGGCGGCAAGAACCGTCTGGGCGACAAGCTGTTCGACCAGCAGGTGAATATCTGGACCGATCCGTGGAACCCGGACGTACCGGTGCTGCCATGGGACGACACCATGCTGCCGCGCGAACGCCAGGACCTGGTCAAGGACGGCCGCATCGCCGCACTCGACTACTCGCTGTTCTGGGCCAGGCAGAAGGGCGTGCGTGCGGTCGGCAGCCCGGGCAACATCATCATGGGCGGCACGGATAAAACGACGGCCGAGCTGATCGCCAACACCAGGAAGGGCGTGCTGGTCACGCGCACCTGGTACATCCGCATGGTCGACCCGCAATCGGTGGCGCTGACGGGCCTCACGCGCGACGGCACCTTCTATGTCGAGAACGGCAAGATCAAGCATCCCATTAAAAACTTCCGCTTCAACGAGAGCCCGGTCACGATGCTCAACAATATCGAAGAGGTCGGCAAGCCGGTCGTGATCGGCGGCGACGAGGGGCCGAACCCGATGGTGATTCCGGCGATGAAGGTGCGCGATTTTAATTTCACGTCGTTGTCGGACGCGGTCTAAAGCGGAGGCACAATGGAACGACGTACCTTCCTCAACATCTGCGCCGGCACGGCGGGCGCGATGCTTGTGCCGGTCTACGGCAACGCGATCGCGGCCGAAGAACTGCTCAATCCGATGGCCGTCGCCTTCAAGAAGGGCCTGGCCGACGCCGCCCTGAACGCCGCCACGCAAGCCGGCGCCTCCTACTGCGACGTGCGCATCGGCCGCTACCTGAACCAGTTCATCACGACGCGCGACCTGAACGTCGAGAACATCACCAACACCGAATCGACCGGCATCGGCATCCGCGTCATCGCCGGCGGCGCCTACGGTTTTGCCGCCACCAACACGATGAATCCGGACGCCGTCGCCGCCGCTGCGCGCCAGGCGGTCGCCATCGCCAAGGCCAACGCCAGGCTGCAGACGGAACCGGTGCAGCTGGCCCCGGTGAAGGGCGTGGGCGAAGTAAGCTGGGCCACGCCGGTCAGGAAGGACTGGCGTACGGTGCCGGTGAAGGACAAGGCCGAGATGCTGATCGCCGCGAACAAAGCCGGCCTGGAGGCGGGCGCCAGCTTCATGACGGCGAACCTGTTCCAGATTAATCAACAAAAGTATTTCGCCTCGACCGACGGCTCCTACATCGACCAGGACATCCACCGCCTGTGGGCGCCGATCACGGCCACCGCCGTCGACAAGGCAACCGGCAAGTTCCGCTCGCGCGCCGGCCTCGGCGCGCCGGTCAGCATGGGCTACGAATATTTCGATGCGCGCGCCCAGGACAAAGTGAAAGCGGCCGGCGGCGTGACCACGCTGTACACGAACTCCTACGACGTGATCGAGGACGCGCGCCTGGCCGGCAAGCAGGCACGGGAAAAGCTCTCGGCCAAGTCGGTCGAACCGGGCAAGTACGACCTGGTGCTCGCGCCCGAACACCTGTTCCTGACCATCCACGAAGCGGTCGGCCATCCGACGGAACTGGACCGCGTGCTCGGCTACGAGGCCAACTACGCCGGCACCAGCTTCGCCACGCTCGACAAGTGGCAGTCGAAGAATTTCAAGTTCGGCGCCGAGCGCGTGAATTTCGTTGCCGACCGCACCACCCCGGCGTCGCTCGGCCTGATCGGCTACGACGACGAAGGCGTGCGTGCGAAAGAGTGGAACATCATCAAGGACGGCGTGCTGGTGAATTACCAGGCCACGCGCGACCAGGCCCACATCATCGGCGAGAAGGAATCGCACGGCTGCTCGTATGCCGACTCGTGGAGCAGCGTGCAGTTCCAGCGCATGCCGAACGTGTCGCTCGCCGCCGGCAAGGCGCGCCTCACGCCGGACGAGATGGTCAAGGACGTCAAGAAGGGCATCTACATCATCGGCCGCGGTTCGTACTCGATCGACCAGCAGCGCTACAACTTCCAGTTCGGCGGCCAGCTGTTCTACGAAATCAGGAACGGCAAGATCACGAACCCGCTGGAAGACGTGGCCTACCAGTCCAACACCCAGGAATTCTGGAATGCCTGCAGCGCCATCTGCGACGAGCGCGACTGGCGCATGGGCGGCTCCTTCTTCGACGGCAAGGGCCAGCCGAGCCAGGTCAGCGCGGTCTCGCATGGCTCGAGCACGACGCGCTTCAACGGCATCAATGTGATCAACACCGCACGCAAGATCGCTTAGGGCATACACGGGGAAAAACATGAAACAGCTGAACCAGGAAGAAGCACAACGCATCAGCGAGCGCGTCCTCAAATTTTCGCGGGCCGACGAATGCAGCGTCTCGATCGACGGCAAGCGCGAGGGCAACGTGCGCTTCGCGCGCAACAGCATCTCGACCGCGGGCCTGAACGAAGACATGACCTTGAGCGTGCGCGTCGCCTTCGGCAAAAAGGCCGGCATCGCCCAATTGAACGAGTTCGACGACAAGTCGCTGGAAAAGGCGGTGCGCCGTGCCGAGGAACTGGCGCGCCTGGCGCCGGAGAACCCGGAATTCATGCCGGCCGTCGGCAAGCAGGACTTCAAGGCCACGCCGACCTTTGTGCGCGCCACCGCCGACATCGATCCCGAATACCGCGCCCAGGTCGCCGCCTACAGCATCGAAGCGGCGAAGAAGGCGGGCCTGGTCGCGGCCGGCTTCTTCAATGACGGCAAGCGCTTCGAGGCGATCGCCAATTCGAACGGCGTGTTCGGCTTCCAGGAGATGACCGACCTGGCCTACACCTGCACCGTGCGCACCGAAGACGGACGCGGGTCGGGCTGGGTCACGCGTTCGGCCAGCGACGCGAACCGCTTCGATGCGCGCGAAGCGGCGGGCGTGGCGATCGAAAAGGCGCTGCGCTCGGTCGAGGCAAAAGCACTGGAGCCGGGCCGGTATACCGTGATCCTGGAGCCGGCGGCCACCTCCGAGGTGCTGGGCAATATGTTCAGCGCCTTCGATGCGCGCGATGCCGACGAGGGCCGCAGCTTCCTCACCAAGGCCGGCGGCAAGAACCGCCTGGGCGACAAGCTGTTCGACGAAAAGATCAACGTCTGGGCCGACCCCTGGAATCCGGACGTGCCGGTCGCACCCTGGGATGGCCAGACCATGCAGGCGCGCCAGCGCACCGACATCATCAAGAACGGCCGCATCGCCTCGCTCGACTATTCGCGCTACTGGGCGCAAAAGAAGGGCGTCAAGGCCACCGCGGGCCACGGCAACATGATCATGGCCGGCGGCAGCAAGTCGCTGGAGGAGCTGATCGCGTCGACGAAAAAAGGCGTGGTCGTCACCCGCACCTGGTACATCCGCATGGTCGACCCGCAGTCGCTGCTGCTGACGGGCCTGACGCGCGACGGCACCTTCTATGTCGAGAACGGCAAGATCAAGTACCCGATCAAGAACTTCCGCTTCAACGAAAGCCCGGTCACGATCCTGAACAACGTCGACGAACTCGGCAAGCCGACCGTGATCGGCGGCGACGAAGTGCCCTACCAGATGGTGCTGCCGCCGATGAAGGTGCGCGATTTCAATTTCACGTCCTTGTCCGACGCGGTGTAGATTGGCCCGTTACGACTTTTATTTCACCCGGCTGCTGTACGAGTCGGGCGACTGGGATGTGGATGTCCGCATGCCCAGCAACGTGCTCAATTCGCTGGTCGAGTACACCACCTTGAAGGTGGATCCGGCCGAGCGCATGATCGCGCTGTCCGACCCGAAGGTGCTCGAAGCCCCGTTCTGCTACCTGGCCGGCCACAAGCTGGTGCAGTTCACCGCAAGCGAGCGGAAGAATTTCGAGCGCTATGTGCGCGGCGGCGGCTTTGTGTTCGTCGACGACTGCAACCACGACATCGACGGGCTGTTCGCCAAATCCTTCGAGGCCGAGATGGCGAAGATCTTCGGCGCTTCGGCCCTGCGCAAGATCCCGAACAACCACGCGGTGTATTCGAGCTTCTTCAAATTCGACGGCCCGCCGAACACCTCGGTGGAACTCAACGGCTGGGGCGACGACCTGGTGCACGAGTACCTGAAGGCGATCGAGATTGGCGGGCGCGTGCGCGTGCTGTACTCGAACAAGGATTACGGTTGCGAGTGGGACTACGATTTTCGAAATAAACGTTTTCTGGCAGTGGACAACACCCGTTTTGCAGTCAATATTATTCAATACGCGTTGGGAGCATGAATTGGCAGAGCATGATGCAGTTGACTGGAGCGAATCGGAAGTAGCCGACCTGGTGGCAAAAGTAGCGGCGCTGAAAACCAGCATGGCGCGCGTGATCATCGGCCAGGAGGACGTCGTCGATTTGCTCGTGACCTGCCTGCTGGCCGGCGGCCACGCACTGGTCGAGGGCGTGCCGGGCCTTGGTAAAACCCTGCTCGTGAAATCGCTGGCGCAGGCCACCGACATGCAGTTCCGGCGCGTGCAGTTCACGCCCGACCTGATGCCCTCGGATATCGTCGGCACCGAGATCCTGGAAGAAGACGCGGCCACGCGCCAGCGTTCCTTCCGCTTCCAGCCGGGCCCCGTGTTCACCCAGGTGCTGCTGGCCGACGAGATCAACCGCGCGCCACCGAAGACGCAATCGGCGCTGCTCGAGGCCATGCAGGAGCGTTCCGTCACCTTTGCCGGCCACACCCACATGTTGCCGCGCCCGTTCTTTGTCCTGGCGACGCAGAACCCGATCGAACAGGCCGGCACCTATCCGCTGCCCGAAGCCCAATTGGATCGCTTCCTGCTGCGCATCGACGTCGTCTATCCGACCGAAGACGAAGAAGTCAGGATGGTCTCGAAGACCACGCATGCGGGCCTGGGCGAGGCCGAGCCGGTGATGGACCTGAACAGTTTATTGCGCCTGCAGCAGCTGGTGCGCGACATCGCCATCGGCGAACACCTGCTGCGCTACGCCACGCGCCTGGTGCGCGCGACGCGCCCGCAAGAGAGCACGGTGGCGGCTGTGAAAAAACACGTGGGCTGGGGCGCCGGCCCCCGCGCCGGCCAGGCGCTGGTGCTGGCGGCCAAGGCGCGCGCCCTGATGGCGGGACGGCTGGCGGTCACGCGCGAGGATATCGCGGCCATGCTGCAACCGGTACTGGCGCACCGCGTGCTGCGCAATTTCGAGGCCGAAGCCGATGGCGTGGCGATGGCCGACATCCTGCAGGCGATCCGCGCCGAAATCCGGGTCGATTAATTGGCACTGGTTAGTTCCGCGCTGCTCGCGCACACCACCGACCTCGAACTCGTCATCCGCCACGTGCTGGCGGGACTGGGGCAGGGCGTGCACGCCGGCCGCGAACGCGGCGCCGGCGTCGAGTTCTCCGAGTACCGGGCTTATGCGCCGGGCGACGAGTGGCGCCGCGTTGACTGGAAGCTGCTCGCGCGCGCCGACCGGTATTATGTGCGCGAGGCTGAGCGCGACAGCCATGTGGCGGTCTGGCTGCTGCTCGATGCCAGCGCCTCGATGGCGGAACCGAGCCGCAGCATCCAAGGGCTGGATAAATTGGGCTATGCGCGCACGCTGCTGGCCTGCATCGCCGCGATCGCGCAGCGCCAGGGCGATGCGTTTGGTTTGGCCGTGTTGTCGGCTGGCCGCGTCCAGTTTTTACCCGCCGCGCGCGGGCCGCGCCAGCTGCAGCGCGTGCTGGCGACACTCAAGCAGGTGCAGGCCGAGGGCGCGCTGCCCGACGCCGACGTGCTGCGCACCGGTTTGCGTTTCACCGCTTCCCCTTCACTCATCTTTGCGGCCACCGATTTCCTCGACTGGCCTTCGTCGCTGTCGGACGCGCTGGTGCGCTTGCGCCACATGCGCCACGACGTGCGCGCCGTCTGCCTGCAGACCGAGGCGGAATGCGAAGGCAGTTTCGACAGTGGGCCCGCCTACCGCGATCCCGAACGCGACACTGCGGTATTCCGCTTCGGCGCCGACCTGCGCGAGGGCTACCTGCGCAACCGCGAACAGCATTTCGCCACTGTGACGGCCAGCCTGCGCGCGAACGATGTGCTGCAAGTGGCGGCCCGCATCGAGCAGGCGCCCGGTGAGGTCCTGCGTCAATGGCTGCGTCAAGGAGGCCGCCGATGACCAGCCTGTGGTGGCTCGCGCTGCCGACCCTGCTGCTGCCGATCTGGTGGCATCGAAAAAAACGTGTCCAAGTCAAGGCCGAGCCCCTGGCCAGCGCACGCTTCCTGCCGCGTACCGAACCGCGCCAGATGCGCGTATGGCGCTGGTCCGATATCGTCTTGCTGATCGTGCGCTGCCTGCTGCTGGCCTGCGCGATCGCCTGGCTGGCCGACCCGGTATTCCCGTGGCGCGGCGATACCGTCGTGATCGCGCAAGGCGCCGATGCGCAGTGGGTCGAGCGCGAAATAAAAGCCGCAGGCTACGGCGAGGCGGCGCGCCAGCTGCTGCCGGCCGCGCAGGCGCTGGCCTGGCTGCGCGCCCACGAGCGCGAGTTCACACCCGGAGCGCGCTGGCTGGTGCTGGGCGACATCCCGATGCCGGCCATGCTGCCCCAGTTCCGCCGTCCCCTCATGCTGCGGACGCTGGCCAGGCCGGCGCCGCGTACCGAATCGCACGTGGCCATTGTCAGCGCCCGGCCGCAGGAATGGCAGCGCATGTTCGCCGCCATCGACGGCCCCCTGCGCATCGTGCTCGACCAGTCGCCGGGAGCGGCGACGGAATTGATCGTCTGGGATGCGCCGGACGCGCCGCCCGCCACGCTGCGCGCACCGCTCTGGTGGACGACCAACGCCGGCGCCTTTACGGAACTGGCGCAATCGAAGGCCATCGGCGCCATGCGCTACGCCGACGGCGCCCGCGGCCGCGTCTGGGCCTCGACCGCCTGGCCGCCAAGCGACCCGGCGGCGGCACGCGCATTGCTCGACAGCTGGCGCGAACTGCAGTACGCACCGATTCCCTATACGGCGCCCTCGATGACGTTCGCGCCGACGCCTGGCGCCGCCGTCGACTACGCCAGCGGTGCGCTGCGCGATTTCCTGATGCTGGCCCTGGTTGCCCTGTTTGCTATCGAGAGGATCCTGACCCATGCACGGCGAACTTGAGCCCGTGCGGCGCCTGTGGCGTGCCGCCTGGCTGCGGCGCCTGCCGCTCTGGGTGCTGGGCGCCTTGCCCTGGCTGACGCTGCGCCTGCTGCCCGGCTTGCTGGCCTGGATCGCCTGGTGCATGTGGGATGCGGTGCGCCTGCGCCAGAAGGTCGCCCACGGCTGGACGGGCTGGTTTGACGCCGCCGTGCCCGGCATGGAAGACAGCAGCGCGCTCTTGGTGGAGGCGGACACGCCGCTGGCGCAGATGCAGCGCCGGCGCTTGCTGGCGCGCCTGGAGGCGGCGCTGGCTGGATCAAACGTGCGCCGTGTCGTGCGTCCCCACGTCGGCACCGGACTGGCCTGGCTGCTGCCCTGGCTGGCGCTGGCGGCCGGCGTCTGGTTCCTCGGCCAAAAGCCTGCCGCGACCACGCAAGCCGCCGCACCGGTCGCCGCAGCTGCCGCCAAGGCGCCGATCGTGCCGCAACTGACCGTCAGCGCGACGCCGCCGGCCTACACGGGCGGCGCACGCAGCACTGGCGCACCGCGCGACCTCAGCCTGCCGGAAGGCGGCCTCGTGACCTGGTGCCTGAAAAATCCCGAAGCAGTGGAAACCACGCTGGAGCTGAGCGACGGCCGCACGCTGAAGGTCGGCGACAAATGCGCGGCGCTGACGGCGACCGAATCGCTGTTCTGGCGCTGGCGCGGCGCGCGCTACACGGTCAAGGTGACGCCGGACGCGGCGCCCGTCATCACGGTTTCGCAACCGGCGCAGATGATCCAGGAGCTGAAAACCGGCGCCGCCACGGCGGCAATGGCGCTCGCGGTCCAGGACGACTACCGGGTGCAGCGCGCCACCCTGCACCTGACACTGGCGCGCGGCAGCGGAGAGAACATCAAGTTTCTTGAGCGCGAGATGCCGCTGCCGGCGTCCAGCAATCCGCGCCTGCGCAACTGGGCCAAGACCTGGACCCTGGCGGAACTGGGCATGGAGCCGGGCGACGAGCTGTATTTCTTTGTGCGCGCCGTCGACAACGCGGCGCGTCCGCACACGGTGCAGTCGCCAACCTACACGCTGCGCCTGCCCGCGCCGGAAGTGGAAGACGAGGAAGAAACCACGGCCATGCCGATGCTGGTGAAACCGCAAAGCCTGCGCAGCCAGCGCCAGATCATCATCGACACCGAGCAGCTGATCGCCGACATGAAGTCGACCCGGATGAGCGCCGACACGGTGCGTGAGCGCAGCGAGACCATCGCCGGCGACCAGGGCCAGCTGCGCCGCCGCTACGGCCAGTTCCTGGGCGAGGAGTCGAGCCTGTTCGGCGGCGAAGCGCACGACGACCACGACGCCAGGGACGGCAAGCTGGACGTGCTGCACCAGTTCGGCCATGCCCACGACGAAGCGGAGAACGCCACCCTGTACGACGAGGGCACGAAAAAAATCCTGCGCCGTGCCTTGAGCGCCATGTGGGAAGCGGAAAAGGCGCTGCGTGCGGTCACCCCACGAACGGCGCTCGCGCCCGAATTGAAAGCGCTGGTCGCGATCAAGGAGCTGCAGCAGGCCGACCGCATCTATCTGCACAAGACGGCCTTCGTGCCGCCGCCAATCAAGGAAGCGATCCGCATGACGGGCGACGTCGTCGGTGCGGCCAGCTATGCGCGCGTGCAGGGAGAAAGCGCGGACGCCATTCCCGTCCGGTTGCGCGAGCTGGTCGCCGCCCTGTCGAGCGAGGGCGCGCTGCCGGCCCTGTGGACGCGCACTGCGCACGACTGGATACGCGAGCGCCTGACCGATGACGAACAACGCCTGGCGGCGCAGCGCGCGGTGCAGGACGTGCGGGACGGCTGCCTGCGCTGCCGTCCCGCGCTACGCGCCTGGCTGCGCGCCGGCGTCCAGCAGGCGCCGGTGCTGCTGCAGGCGCAACCGGTGACGACGACGCCGTTTACGCGCGCCTGGCGCGAAGGAGCGCACCAATGATCATCGCCATCGCGCTCATTGGCGCTGCCAGCGTCCTGCTCTACCTGTGGCGGCGGCGCTGGTTTGAGGCGCTGCTGGTACTGGTTGCCACGGCGGCGCTGGCACTGCTTGCGCTGAACTTTAAAATGCCCGGCGAATCCGGCACGACCCTGGCGATCGATGCGCGCAATCCGCCGGGCTCGCTCGAAGGCGTGCGCAGCCTGAGCCTGAAGGGCGATGGCCTGCGCGCCGCCGAGTGGCAGGATTTACCCGCGCGTCCGCTGGCCTGGACCCCACCGGAGTCCGGGGTGCTGCGTCTCGACTTCCCACGCCAGATGGCGCTCGGCCGCTTGTTCGCGCTCACGGTGCGCCGCGGCGACACAACACCAGCGCGGCTGCAGCTGCTCGCCGAAAACGGTCAGGTGCTGGCCGAGACCCGTGGCAGCGGCGATTTATCCGTTTCCTGGTTGCCGCCGCTGGCCGAGACCCTGGTACTCAAGGCGCGCCTGCTGAACGACAAGAACGCCGTGCTGGCCGAAGGTCCGGTCCCCGTCATCGTCAGCGAGACGCATCCCTTGTCCGTGCGCGGACGCTTCAGCGCACCCTCGTTCGACATCCGCGTACTGAACGACGTGCTGGCGCAGAGCCGCGCGCTGGTCGACTGGCAGGTCACGCTCGGTAAAACCGTCACCCGCAGCGAGAGCGCGCGCGAGAAGGTCGACAAGCCCGATGTGCTGATGGTCGACGCAAGCTGGTTCGAGCGCGCGCCAGCACCGGCACGCGCTGCCTTGCTGGAACAGGTGACGCAGGGCGCCTCCTTGCTGGTGCTGGCCGCGAACGCCAACGATGCCGGCATCTGGGCGCGCAGCCTGCAATTGCCATTGCAGGCGCAAGCCGCCGATAAGTTGACTGGCGGCCCGCTGCCGCTGCCGGCCGCACCCCTGACACCGGCCACGCGCTTGGCTGGCGCCTGGACTGGACAAAACAACGCCGTCTGGGCGAGACAATGGGGCAAGGGCCGCATCGGCTGGCTCGGCGCCGCCGACTGGCACCGCCTGGCGATCACCGAGCCGCGCGCGCTGGCCTTGTGGTGGCAGGGCGTGCTCGATACCTTGCGCGTCGAACGCACGGAAGAAGTCCAGTGGCTGGCGCCGCGCGAGATGCCGCTGCCCGGCCAGCGCCTGGAAGTCTGCGCCCTCGGCGTACGCGGCAAGCTGCGCTTTCCCGACCTGGAGCAGTCGCTCGACTGGCAGCGCCGCAGCGACCGCGTCGATGCGTCCTGCGTCGCCGTCTATCCGCGCACGGCGGGCTGGCTGCGCATGGAAACGCAGGGAACAAAGCCGGTGAGCAGCCAGCTGTATGTGTACGCGCCCGGCGACTGGCCGCTGTGGCAAGCTGCCGAGCGCCGCGACGCCGCCGCGCGCTATGCGGCGCGGACACCGGTAGCGGCTTCACAGACGCAGCGCACGCTGCCGCAGTGGCCGTTCGCGCTACTGTTCGGATTTGCGATGCTGGCGTTGTGGTGGCGCGAACGGCGCTGAAGCGCTACCTGCATTTTTAGTAGTAGCGATATTCGATACCGGAAGTATCGCGCGCTGGTCCGTTGTCGACCCTTGTTCGCAATGATGGGCAGTGGTGGGAGTATGCAGGCAGCCATGCGTTCAACGCGCCGATCCACGCTCCCCTTTTAAGTCACCAATGAAAACAAAGATCGCAAGTATCGCCTTCCTGTGGTTTGCAAGCGCCAGCCTGCATGCCGAGAGTCCGCCTTTGTTCCGCATGACATCCGATGCAGGTAGAGCTGCCGACCACAATCAGCCCGCCATGGTATTTCAGGAAGTACAACGGAGCGAATCCTCGTCGACGGTGGAAGCCGTGCAAACTTCCGGCAGCGTTGCGGCCAAATCGATGTTCCTGCTGCGCGGGAGCTGCGCATTGATGAAGGAACGACAAAAAAACGCATTCAGGATCGAGCGCTTGTCAAAAGAACCAATTCGCTTTATCGTGCATTTCGTGTCAGACGAGCAAGTTGGCGGTCGAAACGCCGATCAGGCGCCGGGTGAAGAGAGTGTTATCTCTGCGGCGCGCTGCGACAGGATCGCCTCTCTCTTCGCGCGCTGATAGTCACCTTATTCAACCACTGGAAATTATTGATGATGACTCCGCAAAGCAAACTGCGTATCGCCAACGTTCTCATGCTGGCAGGCATCCTGCCGCTGCTGTTAGGAATCTACTGGATGGTTTCCAGCGCTCCTTACGATATGCAGCGGCCGACCCAGGTCGGCGATATGTTCCTGATGATCGGCAAACTGATGTTCGCTTATATCTTCGCCTTGATTATCAGCGGCGCGAGCGGCCTGTGGTCGGCAGGAATCGCAAAACGCCATCCCGGAACCCAGGCTAATACCTCCAAGATCATCCGGATCGTCGTCTGTATTGTCCTGATCGTTCCAGTGGTATTGCGCGTGTTGGCAGGTTAACAACTCGGTTGGCGTGCCAGCTCTGCTTTAAGCGGCTTTCCGCGCGGGCTCCGGACCGCCGCCTACGATCGCAACCGGCCCATCGAATTCAAAACTTTTCGCTTCGTGCACCTTCCATGCCCCTTCGCCCATCAACTGCAGCACATGGGTATGGTGGCGCAGCACCGCAGGGCGGTGGGCGATACTGATGATCGTCGTGCCGTTTTCGCGCAGGGCCGCATACAGGGACGATTCGTTGCCGCTGTCGAGGGCGCTGGTGGCTTCGTCGAGGATGACGATGCTCGGCTGGTGCACCAGCACACGGCCGAAGGCCAGGCGCTGCTGCTCGCCGACCGACAGCAGCTTTTCCCAGTCCTGCACCGCGTCCAGGCCGCCAACGCGCCCGGCCAGGTGCGGCAGGTGCACTTGCTGCAGTATGTCGAGCAGCTGTTCGTCTTTCAATTCCGACTTCGCACTCGGATAAATCAGCTGGCTGCGCAGCGTGCCGTGCTGGAGGTAGGGCTGCTGCGGCAGGAAGAAGAAATCTTCCATCGGTGGATGATGAATCACGCCGCTGCCGGTGTGCCACAGGCCCGCGATCGCCCGCAGCAGCGAGCTTTTGCCGCAGCCGCTTTCGCCGGTGATGAGCAGGGCTTCGCCCGGCTTCAGCGTCAGGCTCAGCTCCTTGATCAGCACCCGCTGGGATTGCGGCGGATGCAGCGTCACCGATTCCAGCGCCAGGTGCGCGCCGGCACGCTTCTCGATGCGCGGGTGCTGGTCGATGGCGACGGTATCAGGCTCGGTGTCGGGCAGTACGAGTTTCGACAATCCATGCAGACGGTCGATGCCCGCCACGAAGCGGCTCAGGCTTTCGAAATTATCGACGATCACCCCCACGGCCCCGAGCACGGCGGTAAACGCGCCGGCCGCCTGCACCGCCCGGCCCACTTCCAGGCGGCCCGACAAGACGCCTTCGGCCAGGATCACAAACGGCAGCACCAGGGTCAGTTGGCTGAAGGTGCGCTGGAACAGATTGAGCGAACGCTGCTTCTTGATCAGCTTGGCAAAGTTATTGATCACCTTGTTGAACTTGCTGTCGATGTGGGCGCGCTCCTGCGCTTCGCCGCGGTAGAAGGCAATCGACTCGGCGTTTTCGCGCAGGCGCATCAGGCTGAAGCGGAAATCCGCCTCGCGCCGCAGCTGCCAGAAATTCAGGTGGATCAGCGGGTTGCCGAAGACCCAGAGGGCGACCACGGTGCCGACCAGCGCATACACCGCCAGCACCCCGACCAGGGGATGCGAAATCTTCCACAGGACGGCGCTGAAGGCCACCAGCTGCATGAGCGAACCGAGGAAGATCAGCAGGAAGTTGATCGAGCGCCCGGTGAACGTGTTGATGTCTTCGCTGATGCGCTGGTCGGGGTTGTCGATCTCGCTGTTGGAGCCGAGCTCATAGTATTTGCGACCCTTCAGGTAACTGTCGAGGAAACGGCTGGTGAGCCAGCGCCGCCACTGATTCGCGAACTGGTCGCGCATGTAGTAATAGAAAGCGTAGATCGGCACCGCGAAGGCGAGCACGAACAGGCAGGCGCGCACCGAGGTCCAGAAGCGGTCGCCACTTTTCGCGGCCAGCGCCGACGTCATTTCGCCGGCCTGGTCGTTGAGCATGACGGCGAACTTGGTTTCCGCCAGCATCAGCACGATCAGGAGCGTCAGCAGGAACCAGGCCCGCTTTCTTTCTTCTTCCAGCCAGTAGGGTTTTGCGACATTAACGAATTGTTTCCATGCAGCGAGGGACAGGGGAGCGGCCCGGCGTCTCTTTTTTGGCGCCGGCGTATCATCGGGCACGGCGTCGGCGGGGGTGGAGCGGGGCGTTTTCATGATGAATCAAGGCGAAGGTTCACACTCAGGGGCCTGAGTTACACCTTGAGCATACGACCCGGCACGGAATCGTTCCGTGCGAAAACGGACATAGCACTCACGACCGTTGTTTAACGGTCATGGATTCCTGTTCGGCGCCGCCAGCCGCCGCGCAGCCTGCCGCGGCGGCGTATCGCCCAGCGGCAGGAATGCGACGGCGCGCGCCAGTGCACGCACGATTCTCGCTTCGCCGGCGCGCAGGCCGCGTCCGCGCAACTGCGGCAGCGCGCGCAGCGGCGCCGGGACAATCTCGACGGCGGCGCGCACCAGCAGCCGCTGCAGGGGACGCAGCGGCGCGGGCACGAGCGGGGCGGTGTCCATGATCGCTAAAAAATCGGACAGGATGTGCGAGCCCTCCAGGCCGGGCGCGGTGCTGGCCAGCAGCGCTTCCCACGCGGCCCAGGAGTGGGGCACGCCGGTCGCGCCATACAGGCGGGCCGCCGGCTGGCTTTCGGCGAAGGCGGCATCCTTCTCGCACGGCGACAGCGGCTGGACATAGCAGTGGTAGGCCTCGCTGAACCCGAACACAGCGGTGGCCTGCACCCAGTCGAGCAGGCGCGGGTCGTTGGCGGAATACGGCAGGCCGCTAGGGGTACTGCCGCGTACGTGATCATGCACCTGCACCACGTGGGCGATCAGCTTTTCGGCCGCCGTGCGCGGGCCGTAGACCGTCATCATGGCGGCAAAGCCGGTGCGGCGCAGGCGCATGCCGGGATCGCTTTGAAAGCCGCCGCCGTTCCAGACGCCCGAGCGTACCGAGGGTTCGGCCAGTTCGAGCAGCACTGCCGCCACCCCGCCGACGAACAGGGCCACCGGGTTGGCGAACACGCGCCAGGCCACGCCGTCGGCGGGCGCCAGCGCCGGCTCGCCCGGCGGCTGGCTGAAGTCGAAGGCCATGCCCGGCGGCGGCTGCATCAGCGCGTGTAGCGTTTTCAGCATGGAGCCTTACAGCTGGCAGAGGCGCCCGCCGTCGACCAGCAGGGAGGCGCCCTGGATGAAGGCCGCTTCGCCGGAGGCAAGGAAGGCGATCGCGGCGGCCACGTCCTGCGGCTTGCCCACCTCGGCGGCACTGATGTGTTCCGCGCCCGATTGCACTTCCGGGTTGGTCCACAACATGGGGGTATCGATGGCGCCCGGGAGAATCGCGTTCACGCGGATCCCCTTGGGCGTGCCCTCCAGCGCCGCCGAGCGGGTCAGCGAGAGCAGGGCCGCCTTGGCGGCGGCATAGGGCGCGACCATGGGTTCGGTTTCGAGCGCATGCACGCTCGACAGGTTGACGATGGCGCCGCCCGGCTGCATGTGCAGGAAGGCCTGCTTGATGAAGAAAAAGGCGCCCAGCAAGTCGACCTGCAGCACATGCAGCCAATCGGCGCCGGTGAGCTGTTCGATCGGTTTGAAGAGCATCAGGCCGGCATTGTTGACGACGACGTCGAGCCGCCCAAAACGCGCCATGACCTGTTCGACGGCATCCGCGACCGCCTGTTCGACGCCGACGTCGCACACCACTTCCATCGTCTCGCCGCCCCCCTGTGCGCGCAGTGTGGCGCAGGCCGCCGGCAGGGCGGCCGCATCGCGGTCGACCAGCACGACGCTGGCGCCCTCGGCGGCAAAGCGCTGCGCCGCGCACAGGCCGATGCCGCTGGCGGCGCCGGTGACGAGCACGATCTTGTTGGAAAATCGCATGGATCCCCCCCTGTTCTATTCCGTGTTCTTGGGCGCGCTCGTGGCCTCGGCGGTCTCGTTGGCCAGGTGCGGTGGTGGGATGTAGAGCTCCGGGTAATCCTGGTTGAGCGCCACCGGCACCTGCAAGCACACGCTTTGGGTCGGCAGGACGTCGGTCCAGTCCCGGATCAGGTCGCGGTAGGCATGGCCGACCAGGCGCAGGTTGCGGTCGAGGTCGGCCAATCCGAGGGCGTTGACGTTGCCATTGTTTTCGCGCAGGGCCGAGTCCCAGTCCACCTGGTCGGTCAGCGAATACCAGGTGAAGCCGACGATGGGCACGCCATTGTTGCGTACCCGCAGCACGTTCGCCCATTCCTTGCGCAGCCAGCGCACCGCTTCATCGTGACATGGCCCCTGGCAGAGGTTGGTCTCGGTATGCATGACGGGCAGGCGGTAGCGGTTGTAGTACTGGTGGGTGATGACCGCGTAGCCGAAAATTTCCCCGGACGGCCCGGTCGAGCCATCGGCATCGACGTGGTGCTCGTTCGTCTGGTAATAATCGTTCCCCATGATGCAGTGATGCTTCAGGTTGTTATTCAGGAAGAAGTGGTACTCGTCGCGCGTCATCCCGTTGTCGAGCAGGTATTCGTACATGGTGGAGTCCACGCGGCGGCCATAGTTCAGGTCGAGCGACAGGAAACGGCGCGCATTCATCGTTTCCGCCGGGCCGATCGCGGCAGGCGTCTTGGCGTGAAAATATTCGGACGATTCGCTCTGGATGAAGAGGGCATCCGGACGCACTTCCAGGATCGCGCGCATGGCCAGCAAATTGGCCTTGACCAAGTGTTTCAAGGCCGTAACGAAGGCCCGGTCGCTGCGCAGTTGCTCGTTCCACCAGCCATACAGGGCGGAAAAGAGGGCGCAGATCGACATCTCGTTGACCGGCGTGTACAGCTGGATCCAGGGATAGCGCCGCGCGAAGGCCCCCGCATACGCGGCAAAAATGGTGGGGAAGTCCGGATTCTGGAAGTTGCCGAGAAAGTCGGGCAAGCCGAAATGGCAGAGGTCGACAATGGCGACGATGCCGCGCCTTCGCAGGTCGAGAAAAGTTTCGTCGGCAAACGACCAGTCATAGCGCCCTGCGCCGAGCAAGGTCGTGTGCAGCGGCGGGCCGTAGCGCAGGTAGCGGATGCCGATCTCCTGCACCAGGTCGAAGTCGCGCCGCCAGTAACGGTAATGCCCGCATTTTTCCATCTCGTCCATGCGGACCCGGCCGCCATCGATGGTCGGGTTACTGTTTTCAATACCGGTTGCAAAAATGAATCCAGGTTGATCCGATGCCATTTGCTGTCCCGTTCGCCAAGCGGCGTCACCGAAAGCAACAGTATAGGACTGGCCGCCTTTTTAGGCCGCCATGGACAACCCGGAACGCTTAGGCAGCGCTTAAAACGCGTACGCCGCGCGCGCATACAGCGTGCGTCCGTTGATCCCGAACGGGCAGGTTTCCCAGCAGTGGGTGAAGCCCAGCTGCGGGAAGGGCGCGGCGCGCGTCGTGTCCCAGCGCGTCGGGTAGCGGTCGAAGGCGTTGTCGACGCCGGCCGTCAGGCTCAGGCTGCGGGTGAAGGCATGGCGCAGCGCCAGGTCGACCAACCATGTGCCTTCCCAGGTCTGGACGAAGGGCGCCGTAAAACCCTGGCCCTGCACCTGGCCGTAGTAATTGGCGCGCAGGTTGGCGCCCCAGGCGCCGCGCGTATAGTCGGCCGCCACGACGTGGTGCTGGCGCGGCTGGCCGCGTTCGATCAGCGTCACCTGGGCGTCGTCGAACAGCTGCGTCCCGCTGAGCACCGGCGAGGACGAGCGGCGCGCCTTGACGTGGGTGCGGTTGATGCCCAGTTGGCCGGTGAGCACCAGTTTTCCCGCGGCCAGGTTGCGCGTCGTGTGCTCGGCGACGATATCCAGACCCAGGGTTTCGGTATCGATCGCATTCGTGAAGAACTGCGCCTGGCCCACGCGCAGCGGATCGAGGATGGCGCGGATCGGGCAGCTCGCCGCCGTGGGGCAGGCGCCGCTTTCCGGCGCCACCGTGCTGGAAAAGACGATGCGGTCGTCGATGTCGGTGCGGTACACGTCCGCCGTCACCGAAAAATGCGAGACCGGACGCAGCACCATGCCAACGCTGGCGCTGCGCGAAGTCTCATCCTTGAGCGGGGCGATGCCGAAGGCCCGGGTGACGGCGCTGCCTTCGCGCGCGGTCAGGGTCTCGGTCAGCACGCCCGCACTGTTCAAATTGGTCGATACCGAGCTGTAGAATTTCTGCTGCACCGACGGCGCCCGGAAGCCCGTCGAGGCGCTGGCGCGCACACCAAAAGCGCGGGTCGGGTCGAAGCGGGCAGTCAGCTTGCCCGTGGTCGTACTGCCGAAGTCGGAATAGCGCTCGCGGCGCAGGGCGGAACCGAGCATCAGCTGGTCGCCCCATCTGTGCTCGGCGTCGATGTAGATGGCGGTGTTGTGGCGTCCCGCATACACCTGCGTGGCCGGCGTGTAGCCGGGAAAACCCTGGATCCCGGCCTGGGCGATGCCGCCCAGCTGGTCGCGAATGACGATGGCCGGATTGTTGGTGCGGCCGTACTGGTACGAGACCGGTTCGCCGGCTTCGATGCGGTAGCTGTCGCGCCGGTACTCGACGCCGGTGCCGATGGAGACCGGCTGGCCGAAGACGCTGAGCTTGCCCTTGAGGTCGAGGTTGAAGGTCGACTGCTGGAAGCCGAGCGTGCCGGTATAGGCTTCGCGCGGCGAGGCGCAGGCGCAGGGGTTTTCGTACCAGTAGCTGACGTTGATCGAATTGCGCTCGTTGAATACGAGTTCGCTGCGGCCGTGGTTGAAGCTGACATCGTAGTTCCAGTTCGCGCCCAGGCCGGCGCGGTAGCCGAAGGCGAGCGAGGCGTCGCGCACCTCGGTGCGGATATTCGGCAGGAAGCCGTTCGGATACACCGCCGGCACGTTGCGCGCGTCGCCCTTGGGACGGAAGAAGCCGGCGGCGTCGCCCGTGCGTTTCGAGGCGCCGCCGAACAGATAAAGTTCGCCGCCGCCCGCCGGCAGCACCGCATTCGTCCAGAGATGGACGTCGCGCGCCAGGCTGTCGCCGATGCGCTGGGTGACGCGCGGCGGATTCACGCGCAGGGTGTCGACGCCGGCGCGGTTCGTTTCGCCGCGCCGCCGGCCCTCGAGCGCCAGGCCCACGAAGCCGCCCCGCTCGCCGAGCGCGAAGCCGCGCCAGGCGCTGGCGCCGATGGTGTCGCCGTCGCCTTCGGCGGTGGTGCCGGCGCTGACGCTGGCCCCTCCCTTGCCGGCGCCTTCCTTCAATACGATGTTGATCACGCCGGCGATCGCATCCGACCCGTACTGGGCGGCGGCGCCGTCGCGCAAGACCTCGATATGGTCGATGGCCGACAGCGGAATCGCATTCATGTCGGTGCCGGCCGCGCCGCGTCCGACCGTCTGCTGGACGTTGACCAGGGCTTGCTGGTGGCGGCGCTTGCCGTTGACCAGCACCAGCAGCTGGTCGGGGCCGAGTCCGCGCAGGGTGGCGGGGCGGATGATGTCGGTGCCGTCGCTGATAAACGTCGTGGTGAAGTTAAACGACGGGTCGAGTTCCTGCAAGGCCTTGCCCAGTTCCAGGGTGCCGGTCGAGGCCAGGTCCCTGGCGTCGACCAGGCCCACCGGCACCGCCGTGTCGAGCGCCGCGCGGGCGGCCCCGCGCGAACCCAGCACCACCACCTTCGGCACCGCTTCCTCGTCCGGCGTTTGCGCCTGGGCCTGGGGGAAAGCCGCCAGCAGCGCGGCGCAGAGCAGGGTCGGTTGCAGTGTCTTGTGCATGATCGAAGGTCCTCGTTGAAGAGTGTCATTGACTGACGAATCTTGCCTTCGGTAAGTCTTGCGGACTTGCGTTGGGTCAAGACTCTCGGGAAGACGGGAGCACATGTGTCGAGTCGGCAACACCTAGCGAAAATGAGGGTATGTTTCCCACGAACAATAAGATAGAGTTGCCGTATTGAAATAACAAAATATTATCGAACGGGGATGTCATGGATTTGGTCTACAAGAACGAGAAAACATTGTTCGTGCTGATGCTGGTGCTGTCGCTGCTGGCATGGGCGGTGCTGGTGGCCGGCATGGGCTGGATGGTGCTCGGCTATGCGCTGATGTTTTTCCTGTTTTACTGCTTCGCGCAGTCGGCCCTGATTTCGTATATCAAGGGCACGGGCGTGCGCATCACGCACGAGCAATTCCCCGACCTCGAGCGCCAGATCGGCCTGTGCTGCGCCAAGCTGGGCCTGGCGCGCGAGCCGGAAGCTTACCTGCTGCAAATGGGCGGCGCGCTCAATGCCTTCGCCACCCGCTTCCTGGGGCGCGACTTCCTGGTGCTGTACTCGGACGTGGTCGACGGCCTGCACGACAATCCGGACGCGCTGAATTTTTATATCGGCCACGAGATCGGCCACATCAAGCGCAAGCACCTGAACTGGTCCACCGTGCTGCTGCCGGCCGCCCTGCTGCCGCTGGTCGGCGCGGCCTATGCGCGGGCGCGCGAATACACCTGCGACCGCCACGGCCTGGCCGCCTGCGAGCAGCCCCTGAACGCCGAATTCGGCCTTGCCGCCCTGGCCGCCGGCGGACGCCGCTGGCGCACCATGAACAAGAGCGCCTACATCGCGCAGGTGCGCGAGACCGAGGGTTTCTGGATGTCCTTCCACGAGCTGGTGGGCGACTATCCGTGGCTGGTCAAGCGCATGGCGGCCGTGCGTGCGCTCGGCGCGGGGCGCGAGGCCGAGCAGCCGCGCCGCCACCTGCTGGCGACCTTGCTGGCGCTGTTCGTGCCGCGCCTCGGGGTGGCGGGCGGCGGCGGCGGCGCGCTGGTGACCGTCGCCATGGTCGGGATCCTGGCGGCGGTGGGGATCCCCGCCTACCAGGCCTTCCAACAGAAAGCCGCCGTCGCCGGCGCCTATACGGCGGGCCTCGATGCCAGCGCAAAAGTGGAGCGCTACCTGTCCCGGCAAGGCACGATCCCGACGCTGGCGCAGGCCGGCGTGACGGCGGGCGGCAGCGGCGTGCGCCGCATGACGATCGACCCTGAAACCGCCGTGCTGCGCGTGGTCAGCGCCGCTTCAAGCACCCAGGGCGAGGCCATGCTGGTGTTCGAGCCGTCGATGGATGCGAACAAGAAGATCGCGTGGGCCTGCACGGCGCAGGGGATCTTGCCGGCAGCGGTGCCGCAGGGGTGTCATTAACGGCGGCTTCACGCGCTGGGGCGGCGCTCCCACATCGCACCCAGGGCCGCCATCAACTGCGCGGCGAAACGCGGCGCATCGCACAGGGGTGAATTCTCCAGGCGGCTGCGCAGGCCGGCGCGCAGCAGCGCCAGCGCCGCCGGGTCGGCGGCGTAGCGCGCAGCGCGCGTCACGAAATCGTCGGCATCGTCCGCAATCCACCCCTGCAGTTCCAGGTTGTGCAGGATCGAGGCGCCCTGGCGGCTCAGTGCGCGCCTGCCGGCCAAACCAAGGACCGGCACGCCCATCCACAGGCCTTCGACACTGGTGGTGCCGCCCGGGTAGGGGAAGGGATCGAGTGCGATGTCGACCCGGTGGTAGGCGGCGAGATACTCGGCCCGCGGCGTGCTGCCTTCGAGCAGCAGGCGTTCGGCGTCGATGCCGTGCGCGCGAAACTGTTCGGTGATCGTAAAACGGTTCGCCGGCGCGTCGAGTTGCGGCGCCTTCAGGAACAGGCGGCTGTCCGGCACGGCGGCGAGCACGCGCGACCAGAGCGCGATCACGGGCGCATTCAGTTTACTCAGGTTGTTGAACGAGCCGAAGGTGATGCGCCCGGCCGCCAGCGCCGGGAGCGGCGCGACGGCGATCGCCAGGTCGGGCGGCGTGAAGCAGAGGAAGGTGTCGGGCAGGCGCCAGAGGTGTTCCACATACTGCGCTTCAGTACCCGGTGGTGCGATCCATGGATCGGCCAGCACATGATCGATCTCGGCCATGCCGGTACTGGCGCAATACCCGAGCCACGACACCTGCACCGGCGCCGGCCGCCACGCGAACAGCGGCAAGCGGTTGTTGGCCGTATGGCCGGCCAGGTCGACGAGGATATCGATGCCGTCGGCGTGCACTTGCGCCGCTGCTGTTTCGTCGTCGATGCCGTCGATGCTGCGCCAGGCCTGGCAGCAGGCGCGGATGCGGCGCGTCACCGCGTCGTCGGCGCTGGCATTGGCATACACGAAGAGTTCGACTCGACCCTGCGCTTGTGCGGCCAGGGCGGCGAGCACGCCCTGGGCGAAATAGCCGACCGGATGTTCGCGCAGGTCGCCCGATACCAGCCCGACGCGCAAGGCGCTGCGCGCGCTGCGCGGCCAGGCCTGGTAGGGGCGGGCCTGGGCCGCTGCCAGGGCGCCGAAGGCACGGGCGTCGTCCAGCAAGGCGGCGTCGCTGCGGCAGTCCATGTAGTTCTGCACGAAGAGCAGGTCGCTGCGCGCCGCGAAATCGTCCGGGTCCGCCGCCAGCACCTGGCGGAACTGGTCGAGTGCTTCGTCGAAGCGGCCGAGCTGTTTCAGCGCGCGCGCCAGGTTGTGGCGCGCCATCGTGTCGGCCGGCGCCAGCACGATGGCGCGCCGGAACTGGGCCAGCGCCCCGTCCGGCTGGCCGGCGCGCAGCAGCGCATTGCCCAGGGTATTGAGGATGGCGAGGGCGCCGGGGTCGAGGGCGAGCGCCTGGCGCAGCGAGGCGATCGCCGCCGCGCCCTGTCCCAGCTGCTGCAAGGCGGCGCCGAGGTTGAAGTGCCATTCGGGTGCGCCGGGTTTCAAGGCCAGCGCGCGCCGGTAACTCTCCACGGCGGCATCGCACCGCCCCAGCTGCTGTTCGCACGCGGCCAGGCTCGCATGGGCCTGGGCGTCGTCTTCCTTCAGGGCCAGCGCCAGCCGGTAGCTGGCGGCGGCGTCCTCGATGCGGCCCAGGTCGCGCAAGGCGTTGGCGTGGCCGCGGCGCGCCTGGGCAAAGCCGGGGCGCAGGGCCAGCGCGTGCGCGTAATGGGGCAGCGCCTCGCCCGGGCGTTCCAGTCCCATCAGGGCGTTCGCCAGGTTGTTGTGCGCTTCGGCGAAGCCAGGCTTCAGTTGCAAGGCGCGCTGCAGGCTGGCCACAGCGTCCTCGAAACGGCCGAGGCGCGTGAGCGCCACGCCCAGGTTGCCGTGGGCATCGGCGAAGCCGGGCTCGATGGCCAGCGCGCGGCGGTAGCTGTCGATGGCTTCGTCGAGGCGTCCGGCGTCGCTCAGCAGGGCGCCCAGGTTGCTGGGCAGTTCGGCGTCGCGCGGCAGCAGCGCGATCGCCTTCTGCAAGGCCGGCACGGCATCCTTGCCCTGCACCTGGCGCGCCACCGAGAGCGCCTTCCAGACATTGCCGTCGTTCGGAAAACGCGCCAGCAGCGCCTGCGCCAGCTGCTCCATGTCGCCGAAGCGCCGCGCGCCGTACAGGGCGAACAGCGGTTGCAGGTCCGAAGGGGCGGCGCTACGCGGTGAAGTGGTCATTGGCTGTCGGTGAGGATCGCGGTCGAGGCAGCCATTGTACGACGCTCTTCGTACTACTCCTGCTGGTCGCGCATCCATTCCTTCAGGCCTTCGACCCATTTTTTCGCCGGCAGGTTCAGGCGCCGCTTGATCTCGCCGGCGCGTTCGTACAGCGTCGAAAAATCGAGCTGGGGCGCGTTCTTGAAGGCGATGACGACGATGTTCGCGTCGTGCACCTCGGGCAGCCAGACGACGGCGTCGAACACGTCGGTCATCGCCGCGAGATTCTTGTCGTAGTTGCCGAATTCCCCGAACACGTTGGCGGTCATGATGCCGTCAGGGCGCAGGCAGTCGAAGCAGCCCTGGTAGAACTCGGGCGTGTCGAGCACGGGGCCGCGCGCTTCTTCGTCGTACAAATCGACTTGCAGCGCGTCGACCGTGCCGTGGTTGCGCGGATCGAGCACGAAGTCGAGCGCGTTCATTTCGCGTACGTCCAGGCGTTCGTCGTTGGGCGGCAGCTCGAACAGGGCGCGGCAAATGGCGATCACGTTCGGATTGAGTTCGACCGCGGTGACGCGGGCGTCGGGAAAGCGGCGGTAGCAGAACTTGGTGAGCGCGGCGCTGCCCAGACCCAGCTGGACGACGTGCTCCGGCGCGGCCTGGAACAGCAGCCACGCCATCATCATCTGCACGTATTCGAGCTCGATCGCGTCGGGTCGCGCCAGGCGCATCGCGCCTTGCTCCCACGAGGTGCCCAGGTGCAGCGAGCGCACGCCCTCGAATTCGGTGATCGTGGCCGGCGGGTGGCCGGGAGCGGAGAAGCGGGGGTCGGAAGACGGGTTATCGAGCATGGTCGGCGGCGCAGGTGAGGTGCGATCTTACCAGAGCCGCGCCGCAGTCAAGGAACGCCGTTGGCGCACCATGCCCGGTAGCCCGGCCGTTCGGCCATGCGCGCCAGCCAGGCCGCGACGTTCAGGTAATCCGGGCGCGCCATCGGCGTCATCGACCAGCGGTTGAGCGAGAGGCCGAGGACGATGTCGGCCAGCGTGAACTGTTCGCCCGCCACCCAGGCGCCGGTGGCGGCGAGGTGGGCGTCGAGGATGCCGACGTGATGGTTCCAGCGCTCGACGCTGGCGGCGATCTGCACCGGGTCGTTATGGGCGGGGCTGTTGCGCACCAGCGCCATGAAGGCGTAGCGCCAGGCGTTGTTGAGTTCCGTCGCCTGCCAGTCCATCCATTGCTCGACCCGGGCGCGGGCATGGGGGTCAAGCGGCAGCAGGGCGCCGGCGCCTTCGCGGGCGCACAGGTAGCGGCAGATCGCGTTCGATTCCCACAGCACGAAGCCGGCGTCGACCAGCACCGGCATCATCCGGTTCGGGTTCAGCGCCGCGTGCTCTTCGCGCCAGTCGATGCGCACGAAGGGCAGGCCCAGTTCGACACAGGTCCAGAGCACCTTGCGCACGTTGATCGACGCCGGTTTTCCGATAATGGTGAGCATGCGGTTTCCTCAGGTGGGGGTGAGCGCCGGCAGGATCATCGTCACGGCCAGGCCGCCGCCGTCGCGGTTCGAGAGCAGGATGCGCCCGCCGTGCGCTTCGGCGATTTCGCGCGCCAGCGCCAGGCCCAGGCCCGTGCCGCTGCGCTTGGTCGAGTAGAAGGGCACCAGGGCATTCGTCAGCACCGCCTCGCTCATGCCGCTGCCGCGGTCGAACACGTCGATGCGCAGCAGGTCTTGCACGCGCTGCACCTTGAGTGCCACGGCGCCCGGTGCGGAACCGGATTCGTGCGCGTTCTTCAGCAAATTGAGCAGGGCCTGTTCGAGCTGGGCCTGGTCCAGCAGCGCCGGTTCCGGCGGCAGTTCGCCCTCTAACCGGAACGGGATTTGCGAACCGAGGCGGGCGATGAAGCCTTGCCAGTCGCAGCGCTCCAGGCGCGGCGTGGGGAGTTTGGCGAAGCGCGCATAGCCCAGGATGAAGCTCTCCAGGTGGCGCGTGCGTTCGCCGATGGTTTCCAGGATTTGCGGCAGGCGTTCGGTCTGGCCGCGCCGCACCAGTTCGGCGCCGGAGTGGGCCAGTGAGGCGAGCGGCGCCAGCGAATTGTTCAATTCGTGGCTGATCACGCGGATCACCTTCTTCCAGGTCTGCACTTCCTGGCGCCGCAGTTCGGCCGTCAGGTGGCGCAGCATCAGCAGTTCGTGCTTGCGTCCGTTCAGGCTGAAACTGCTGCGCGCCAGGTGGTAGACCTGTTCCTCTTCGCCTTCGCCGGCCGTGAACAGGCCGTCGCCGCCGCGCGCCAGCGCTTCGCCGAGGGCGGGCGTGGCGTGCGCCAGCAGCTCGTCGAGCGCGTGGCCCTCGAGCTTGCGGCCGTCCGCCAGCAGCTGGCGTGCCGCCAGGTTGGCGTAGACGATGGCGCCGCCGCGCTGCGGCAGGTCGGCCACCAGCAGCATCGCCACCGGCGTGTTCTGCACCATCGTATCGAGCAGCAGCTCGCGCTGCACCAGGTCGCGCCGCTGCTCCCGCAGGACGTTGCCGAGTTCATTGTGGGCGCGGATCAGGTCGGCCAGTTCGTCGTTCTGCGGCCAGTGCAGGCTGAAGGAAAAATCGCCGTCGCGGTAACTGGTGACCGTGCCCTCGAGGGCGCGAAACAGCGACAGGATCGGCTGCACCTGCGAGCGGATGGTGATGATCGCGATCGGGATGATGCCGGCCAGGCAAAGGCTTGCTGCCAGCAAGGGGCGGCCCGGCAGCAGGTGATCCAGCCCGAGGGCGATGAGGATGCCGACCGTGAGCAGGGTGCCGACCAGGGCCGAGAAGCGGGTGACGAGAGAAAGGCGCATCGGTCGTCGACGGTCAGGCGCGTCCGATGCCAAGGCGCTCCATGCGCCTGTACAAGGCCTGGCGCGACAAGCCCAGTTCGGCCGCCGCTTGCGACACCACGCCGCCGGCACGCGCCAGCGCGGCAACGATCGCCTCGCGGTCCGGTTCTGCCTCGGGCGTCTGTGTCTGCAGCGTCGCCACCGCCGGCAGGCCGAGGTCGAGCGTGCGGATCGTGTCGCCTTGCGCCAGCAGGCTGGCGCGCGCCATCACGTTTTTCAGTTCGCGCACGTTGCCGGGCCAGGCATGCGCCAGCAGGGCCGCCTCGGCGCCGGGATCGAAGCGCTTGCCGGGGGCGAGGAAATTCAGGGCCAGCGGCAGGATGTCGCCCGGGCGCGCGGCCAGCGGCGGCAGGCGCAGCTCGATCACGTTCAGGCGATAAAACAGGTCTTCGCGGAAGGTGCCGGCGCGGATCATGGCGGACAAGTCCGCATTCGTGGCGCTGATCACGCGCACCTTGACTTGCCGCTCGCGGTTCGAGCCGAGCCGCTCGAAGCGGCCCGTCTCCAGCACCCTTAACAGCTTCATCTGCCCGGCCGGCGGCAGGTTCCCGATCTCGTCGAGAAACAGGGTGCCGCCGTCGGCCGCTTCGAATTTGCCTTCGCGCGCGCGCGACGCGCCGGTGTAGGCGCCGGCCTCGGCCCCGAACAGCTCCGCCTCGATCAGTTCCGAGGGCAGGGCGCCGCAATTCAGTACCACGAAGGGGCCGTTCGCCACCTGCGAGTTGGCCTGGATGATCTCGGCGATGCGTTCCTTGCCGGTGCCGTTCGGGCCGGTGATCAGCACCGGCACGTCGGCGCGCGCCACCTGGCAGGCCAGCTGCAGCACGCGCTCGGTGGCCGGGTCGGCCCAGACCAGGTTGCGCAGGTCGTACTGCCGTTCCAGTTCTCTCCGTTCGCGCCGCTCGCGTCCCATCCGCTGCTGCAGGGCGCGGTTGGCCTGGCCGAGTTCGACCAGGTTCGTCACCGTCGCCAGCAGACGCTCGTCGTTCCAGGGTTTCGGCAGGTAGTCGGCGGCGCCCGCTTTCACCAGGTCGACCGCCGCATCGAGGTGGGTCCAGGCGGTGAGCAGGATCACGGGCAGGTCCGGATACAGCCCGCGGATCTGGCGGAACAGCGCCACCCCTTCTTCGCCCGAGGTCGTCTCAAGCGTGAAGTTCATGTCCTGGATGACCAGGTCGACCGGCGCGCGCGCCAGCACGGCCAGCCCTTCTTCGGGCGACGCCGCATGCAGCGCCGCGATGTCGTGCAGGGAAAACAGCACGTCGAGGGCGAGGCCGACGGCGGCGTTGTCGTCAATGATGAGTACAGTTGGCATGGGCGTCAGGATAGCACTGCTCTCAAGCGCTGCGGGTGGCCAGCGCCGGAGAAGTGCTCGCCGCGCGCCAGGCCGGCCCGTACACCGCGATCACGCCCAGCATCCAGAACACCAGGCTGCCGCCCGCCAGGTAGCCCAGCGGCAGGCGCGCCATCTCGAGTTTACTCACCAGCAGCTGGTTCAACGCCACGCCGAGCAGCACGCCGCCGAACACGCCGGCGCTGGTGATCATGAAGTTCTCGGTGACGAAATAGCGCAGGATGTCGGCCCTGCGCGCACCCAGCGCCCGGCGTACCCCGATCTGTTTGCGGCGTTGCGTGACCCACAGGCTGGCCATGCCGACGATGCCGCTGGCGGTAATCAGGAGCAGCAGCACGCTCACGGTCACCAGCATCCACGACAGCGCCAGGTCGGCGCGATAGCGGTCCGCGCGGTGCTTGTCGAGCGTGGTCGACTCCAGGATCACCGGCGTCGGCGAGGCCTTGCGCAGCGCCGCTTCGACGTCGCGGATCACGCGCTCGCGCTGGCCCGGTTCGGCGCGGATGGTGTACAGCGCGCCTGGATAGCCGCCGTACATGCGCATCGGTGCGATGCTGGAGTATTCGCCGCGTGCGGTGACCTGGGCGCTTTGCGTCTGCAGGCGTTCGACGACGCCGACCACGCGCACCTCGATCGCGTCTTCGCCGGTACCGAAGTACATGTTCTTGCCGGTCGCCGGCACGCCCGGCCACATCTTCTCGGCCAGGGCCTTGGTGACGATCACGTGGCGCGGCGTGACGTTGGTGTTGGCGTCGATGTCCATGTATTCGCTGGGCAGGAAGTCGCGTCCCTCGACCAGTTTCAGGCCCCAGACCTTGACCAGCGAATCGGGCGAAAAATAGAACGAGGATGGCGCCGTTTCGTCGACCTGCTTGCGGTCGACCGCGACGCTGTTGTTCCAGCCCGACTGCGACAGCGGGATCTGGTTGACGTTGGCCACCGCGACCACGCCCGGCACGGCGCGCATGACTTCCGCTTCGCGCTTTTGCGTGGCCAGCTGCTGCTCGGGGCCGCCGGAGCTCAGGTTGCGCACGCTGACCGAGAACACCGATTGTTCGTCGGCCACGCCGCTGGGGCGCGCCGCAGCGTGGCGCCGTTCGCTGACGATGTGCAGCGCGTTGGCCAGGATGGCCAAACTCAGCGCCACTTGCAGTGCGACCAGGATCGCACCGGTCTTGTTGCGCAGGAGCGCGGACAGGATAGGACGGATTTCCATGATGGGTCTCTCTCTATACTTTTATTGTGACTTGAGCTGGATGGCCGGCGTGACCTGGCAGGCGCGCCAGGTCGGCAGCAGCCCGGCCAGCACGGCGGCGAACACCGACATGGCGAAGGTAAAGGCAAGCATGGTCAGGTCCATGTGGGCGACCACGGCCACTTCGCTGCTTTGCATCGCGATCAGGGCCAGCGCGCCAAAGGCGAGCACCAGGCCCAGCACGCCGCCGGCCAGGCCGACCACCGCGCTCTCGATCAGGAACTGGCGGAAGATTTCGCGGCGCGAGGCGCCCAGCGCACGGCGGATGCCGACTTCGGCGGCGCGCACCGAGAACTTGGCCAGCAACAGGCCGATCGTGTTCACCAGGCACAGCAGCAGGAAGCCGAAGGCCAGCCAGGCCGACAACTTGGTGTCCTTGCCGACGACTTCGCGTTCTTCCATCCATTCGGTCACGTTGAACAGTTTATTTGGCGCGGCGCGCTTCATGCGCCCGAGTTTGCGCTGCTCGGATGCGTAGTTGTCGATATAGCTTTGCAGCTGGGCGCGCTCGCCGGAGGAGGCGGTTTCGAACCAGAACTGGAGCCAGGTGCAGTTCGAGCGCAGGGTGCCCTGGAAGCCCGGGTCGGATCGTTCGGAACAGTTCATGCCGCCGTTGTGGGTGGTCTCGTGGCGGATCGCGCTGGCCAGGGGAATGAAGAACTCCTCGCCCTTGCCGAACTGCTCGCCGCCGACCAGCTTGTAGTAGCGCGGCTGCGGCGTCCACTTGTCGGTCACGCCGACGATGGTGAAGGGGAAGCCCATCACGTTGATGCGCTGGCCGACCGGGTTGGCTTCGCCGAACAGCTTTTCGGCGATGTCGCGGCTGAGCACGACGACATCGGCGCCGCGTTCGTCATCCTGGACGCTCCAGGCCTGGCCGCGCAGGAAGGGCACGTCGAACATCGCGAAGAAATCGCGCGTCGGCGCCACGCCCTGGGCCGAGAAGGCGGGCAAATCCTTGCGCGGCGGCTCGATCGGCGCCGCGATGCCGTACAGGCCGGTGCGGCGCACGCCCTGGCCGCTTTTCAGGAGGTTCATCACGTCCAGGTAGCTGACCTGGTTTTCGCGCAGTTTCTCGCCCGGATTGTAATTATCCGCCGGCGCGACGTCGAAGATCGGCACGAACAGGCGGTCGCTCTTGTGCGGGATCGGGTCGCCCGACATCATGTGCAGGATGGTGAGCGTGGAGACGCTGGCGGCCACGCCGATGGCCAGGGTGAGCACCATCAGCGCGGTGAGCGCGGGATTGCGGCGCAGGCTGCGCAGACCGAGTTTGAAGTAATAGCTGAACATGAATGTCCCCTCAGGCCACGGTCGCGCCAGCCGCATTGCTGCCTACCGCGGCGAGCGTCGGCCCCTTGCGCACCAGGTCCGACACCTGGCCGTCGATGATGTGCACGTTGCGCGTGGTGCGCACGGCCAGTTCCGGATCGTGGGTGACCATCAGGATGGTGGTGCCGGCGGCATTGATCTCTTCCAGCAGCTCCATCACGCCGCGCGCCATTTGCGTATCCAGGTTGCCGGTCGGTTCATCGGCCAGCAGCAGTTTCGGGGAACCGGCCAGCGCGCGCGCGATCGCCACGCGCTGCTGCTGGCCGCCGGACAGTTCGGCCGGGAAGTGCTTCATGCGCGAGGCCAGGCCGACTTTCGCCAGCGCGTCCTCGATACGCTCCTTGCGCTCGGCCGCATTGAAGCCGCGGTAGCGCAGCGGCACGTCGACGTTGTCGAACAGGCTCAAATCCGGGATCAAATTAAAACCCTGGAAGATGAAGCCGAGCTTTTCGTTGCGCAGGCGCGAGCGCGCGTCGTCGTTCATGCCCTTCACGTTGACGCCGTCGAGCACGTATTCGCCGCTGGTGAATTCCTCCAGCAGGCCGGCGATGTTGAGGAAGCTGGTTTTGCCGGAACCCGAAGGGCCGGTGACGGTGACGAATTCGCCCTTGTTGACCTGGATCTCGAAACCGCGCAGCGCGTGGGTCTCGATCATGTGGGTGCGGTACACCTTGGAGAGGTTGGTCATGCGCAGCATGGGATGTCCTTTCAGGGAGGTTGTTGTTAGTTGATCGAGACGCGAGGCGCGTTCTCGAAGGTGTCGGTGCCGGCGACGACGACCTTGTCGCCGGGTCTTAATCCTGAGACGATTTCGACGGCGGAGATGCTGGTGGCGCCCAGCTTGATCGGGGTGCGCACGGCGACCCCGTTCTCGACGCGGTAGGCGAAGCGTCCGCCTTCGCTTTCCACGAACGGGCCACGCGGCAGCATGACGACGTTCGGCTTTTCTTCGATCAGGAGGCGCGCCGTGAGGCGCTGGCTCTGGCGCAGGCCCTTCGGCTGGACGCCATCGAAGCGTACCCGCGCCAGCACCTGGTTTTTCACCACTTCCGGCGACAGCGCCACCAGCTTGCCGGTCGCGCTACCGGCAGGCAGGGCGATTTCGGCCGTCATGCCGATGCCCATGTCGGACACGTAGGTTTCCGGTACTTCGAGTTCGACTTCCAGGCGCGACAGGTCGACCAGGGTCATCAGCGGCGCATTTGCCGCGACCACCATCCGGTTCTGCACGTTCAGGGTGCCGATGAAGCCGTCGACCGGGGCGCGCACGGTCAGCTCGTCGACGCGGCGCTGGGCGTTCGCCATCGACAGGCGGGCGCGTTCCATCTCGTTGGTCTTGGTGCGGATCGCGAGGGCGACGTCGTCGCCTTCCAGGCTGGCGGCCTGGGTCGCATGCTTGGCGCGGATGCCGGCCGAGTTCAGCGCATCCTTCGCCTTTTGATAGTCGATCTTGGCGATGATGCCGACTTGCGCGACGCTTTCGTAGCGCTCCAGCGTGCGCTGGGCCGACAGGCGGTCGATCTCGGCGACGTCGGCTTCGCGCTGGGCCAGCAGCTTCTGCTTGCGCGACAGGATCTGCTGGCGCGCGACTTCGGCCTTTAATTGTTCGTAGGTCGACTGTTCGCGTTTCAGGGCGTCGGACAGGTCGGGCGATTCGAGCACGGCGAGCACGTCGCCTTTTTTGACGGTGTCGCCGGCCGCCACTTTTAAATTGACGGTGGCGGGGGCGGTCGAGAACAGGGTCGGGCTGACGGCGGCGACCACGCGGCCGTTGACGGACGCGTCGCGCACCAGGGTGCCGCGGCCGACTTCGGCGATGCGCAGGCGGCTCGCGCTGACGGAATGGGCGCTGCTGCTCCAGTTCGAGAACAGCAGGGCGGCCACGGCGGCCACTGCGACGGCGCCGCCGATGAGGAGGGCGCGGCGCTTGGTTTTTTGTCCTGGCGGGGCGGTCAGGACGGCGTCTTGTGAGGAGGTATCGCGGATCATGGTGGTTTCAGTAACGACGTGGATGCTGTCGTTATTGCACGATCCGTGCCAGCGCTAAGTGCTTGATTCGATTAGGGCGGACGCGTGTCCGGGTGTCCGAACAGAGAGGGGCGTACGTACGCGGACACGGGCGTGTCCGCGTTTTATGGACTACACCTTACTTCTGCGGCTTCTGCTTCTGCCCATACTTCCCGACCACCTCCCCCTTGCCGATCACATGCCCCTGCATCGCCTTGAGCAAGGTATCGCGATCCGACCCGAACGGCACGTCGAGCACCGTATCGAGCGCGTACATCTGGAAGTGATAATGGTGGGCCGGATCGCCCACCGGCGGCTTCGGCCCGTAATAGCCCATCGAACCGTGCGTGTTGCGGCCCTGGAGCACGCCGTCCGGATCGGTCAGGCGCGGCTGCTCCTGCAGGCCTTCGGGCAGGCTCGTCAACGTGGCCGGGATGTTCCAGGCCAGCCAGTGCACGACGGGTGTGACCGGCTTCGCATCCGGATCTTCCATCACGATCGCATACGACTTCGCGTTCGGCACCGCCTTCCAGCGCAAGGCCGGCGACACCCCATCGGCGTACTCGCTGTACTTCTGGTCCATCATCGCGTCATTTTTAAAACTCGGCGAGCTGACCGACAAGGCGCCGGACGACTGGGTCTCGGGCCGCTTGTTCGCCAGCGGCACGCCATTGCCCTTGCTGGCCTGCTCCTTCATCGGTCCCGCAGGCGGCATGGCCGCCGCGCCCGCCGGTGCACTGGCGCTGCCCGTATAGGCGACGCGGTAGATCACGCCGTTCGCATCGTCCGCCATTAACAGGGAGCCATCCTTGGCGAACGCCAGGCCGACCGGGCGCGCGATATGGGTCTTGCCGCCGTCGGTCAGGAAGCCGGTGACGAAGGGTTCGATCCCCTTCGGCTGGCCATTCTCGAACCGCACGCGCACGATTTCGTAGCCGGAGGCCGGGTTGCGGTTCCACGAGCCGCGCATGGTGGCGAAGGCGTCGCCGCGGTATTCCGCCGGGAAGGCGCTTTGATTGGCGAACACGAACTGCATCGGCGCCGCGTGTGCCGTGTAACCCATGACCATCGGCGTGCTGCGGTCGCGCCATTGCTGCTTGGTGATCTCGCCCACCGGCGTGCTTTGCGGGTAGATCTCGTTGGCGCCGTAGACGTGCGGCCAGCCGTACATCTTGCCCATCTCGATCTTGTTCAGCTCTTCCTTCTGCTCGTTATCGCCGAGGAAGTCGATGCCGTGGTCCAGGCCCCAGAGTTCGCCCGTCTGCGGATGCCAGGCATAGCCGATCAGGTTGCGCAGGCCGGAAGCGAAGATGTTGCGCTTCTTGCCGTCGGGGGAAGCACGCAGCAGCGTCGCGTTTTCCGGATTGCTCTCGTTGCAAGTGTTGCAGGTGCTGCCGACGCTAATGTAGAGCATCCCGTCGGGGCCGAAGGCGATCGTGCGGTTCGGGTGCTGGCCGGAATCGGGCAGGTCGCCGATGAGCATCTTCAGTTCGCCGAGGCGGCCGTCGGGCTTGATGTCGGCCGCGAACAATTCTTTCACGGTGATCAGATAGAGCTTGTTGTCGTGGATCGCCAGGCCGTGCGCGCCCGCGCGGTTGGCGACCGTGACCGGGGCGCCGTCGGCGCGGCCGTCGCCGTTCGTGTCGCGCAGCAGCAGCACGTCGCCCTGGTCACGCCGCGACAGGTAGACGTCGCCGTTCGGCGCCACCGCGATGATGCGCGCATTTTTCAGGCCGGTGGCGAAGGGGGTAACCGTGAAGCCAGCGGGCGCCTTGATGCCGCGCATGCGCTCCGGCGTCGCGTCGACTTTATTCGGCTTGAAGATATTGACGCCAAAGGCGACCTGGGTGCCGTCGCCTTGCTGGGCGAGTGCGCCGGAGACGGCCAAGGCCATGACGGATGCTGCGAGCGCGCGTTTCATCGTGCGTTCCTTTCTAGTCAGTGAAATAAAGTAAATGTCAGTTCGATAATCCTGACAGACAGATTCACTGCGGTATGTGAAGGAACGTACATTTCAAAACGATCCGCACGACGTTAACGGGACAGCGTTGATCTGTAGAAAGTGAAACCTTATTTTCGCGGCAGCGGCATCCCCTTGTCGATCACCTCGCGGCAATCGCCGCGCAGCGTCGCATTGTCGTAATCGGCCCACCCATAACTGTCGACATAGCGTTTATGCCGCACCAGTTGGGCGCTGGCGATGCTGCGCTCGAGCGTGTCGCCCGGATAGCGGATGTCGCCCAGGTCGACCAGCGTATGAAACATGTTCTCGGTGGAGAGCGGCGCGCCGCGGTGGGCGCGCAACTGGACGATCTTGTCCGGAAAGCGCGCGCCATACGCATCCGAATACCAGGCGAAGGCCGGGACGTGGAATTCGTACTGGGTATTGTGGCCATGAAAAACCTGGCGGCAGGCGCCGTCGAACAGGGTCTGGCCGTGATCGGCCACGTACATCAGGGCGGCCGCCTTGTCGCCCGTCTTGAGCTTGCCGACCAGCTGGGCCAGGAACCAGTCGGTGTACAGGATCGAATTGTCGTAGCTGTTGTTGAGCTGCGGTTTGACCGCGGCGTCGGTGAGCACCGGCTTGTCCACGCCCACCAGCGACGGCTTCCACTGGTCGAAGCGCGCCGGATAGCGGTGTGCGTAATTCCAGTGGCTGCCCAGGGTGTGCAGGACGATCAGTTTTTTCTGCGCCGGGTCGGCCAGTGCGCGTGCAAACGGTTGAAAGAGAATTTCGTCGTAATTCGAATTGTCGGTAAAGCCGCCCAGGTTGAGGAATTCGACCCGGTCCGCTTCCTTGGCGAAGACCGATACCGGCGTATCGAATTTGCCGAACGAGATCTGGTTCGACAGCCAGAAGGTTTTATAACCCGCTTCCTTGAACGCGGTGAGGAAGGACTTTTCGCTAAAGCCGTCCTTCAGACTTTGCATCGCCGGTTTGCGCGAAATAATCACCGGCACCGACAGGCGGGTGGCCGAGACCGACGTGATCAGGTCGCGTAGCGCCACCAGGTTCGGCTCCTGCATTAATAAGGGATTGGTCGGGCGTGCATAGCCGTTCAGGCTCCAGCGATCGAAACGGGAGGATTCGCCCAGCACCATGACGATCACGTCCGGCGCTTTGGCCGGATCGGCCTGGAACGCATGAAAACGAAAGGCGGCGCTTTTCCTGTGCAGGTCGGCCAAATACACCCGCTCTTTATAGAAATCGAGCCCGCGCGCCACCACGCCGAAAGGCCAGGACTGGGCAAAGGCCTTGATGTCGAAGGGCGGCTGCGCCCAGTGGGGCAGGCGCGGCAGGGTGGAGGCGGGCAGCAGGGGGGCGGGCGCGGCCAGGCGCGATTTGTCGACCGCGGCCGGTTTGAGCGTGGCGCCGGACACGCCCGCTTTCTGCCCGTAGGCGAACAAGCCGGCGGCGACGGCCAGCAGTGCCAGCACCAGCGGACGCGAGCGGTCGTTCCAGTCGAAGTCGCGCGTCGCCAGCGCCGCCCGGTAGGTTGCCGCCCACCAGGCCACGACGCCGACCATCATGCCAAGGAGCAGCCAGGCGCGCGCGCCCAGGAATTCCAGCGCTTCCAGCGGGCTGGTCTCGGCCATGATGCCCAGGTGGTGGGTCGAGATGCCCTGGCCGTAATATATATACAGGTAGAGTTCGGCCGGCAGCGCAATAAAGGCCGGCAGCAGCAGCCAGTGGAAATACGCCGGGCGCTTGAACAGGGCCCAGACCGCGATCCAGGCGAACACGGCTATACCGGCGAGCTGGGCCGGGCGGGCGACGGGAATGCCCAGGGCCAGCGGAAAGAGGGGAACCGCCGACAGCACCAGGTAAGTGAGCACGAGGGCCAGGTTGGCGGGGCGCAGCAAGGGTCGCATCGAGGAGGAGAGCAGGGTAAAGTCAGCTATTGTGTCACGACTACCACAACAGCAGCGCGCTTCGGCGCTGGGGCTGCTCGTTAAATCAGCAAATCGGTTGACCGCAGTTTGCGACAAGTCTATACTCGCGAGTTCTCGATTTATTCTGCACATCGCTCATGCATTCGCAGCCGCTCCTTTGTTGAGTGGCTTTCGTCGCCGTAGCTAGCAGACGATACGGGACTAGGTTTCAGTCCCCGGGCATGCTTGTCCGGGTTATCAACTGTAGTACTTTGTTGGATTAGGAACGATGCCAACCATCAATCAACTGATTCGCAAGCCGCGCGTTGCCGCGGTTGTG
>Ga0213835_100498_pt1 | contig 36729 bp, 31 predicted proteins | sample SWPATP01_FD_160576 | JGI IMG/M metagenome (GOLD analysis project Ga0213835, IMG submission 160576) | Coastal seawater microbial communities from Marineland, Florida, United States - SWPA TP0 #1 | ecosystem: Environmental > Aquatic > Marine > Coastal | place: USA: Florida | collected 2016-08-05
CCTGCAGCGCCGATGGTACTGGGGTTACACCCGGGAGAGTAGGTCGCCGCCACATTATTAAAGACCCTCAGGAGCAATCCTGGGGGTTTTGTGTTTTAAGGGGGAGGAGGGGAAAGGGAAAAGGGGAAAGGGGGATTTCGGAAGTCGGAAGTCGGTTTCCATGATGATTCTCTTTTGTTTTCTTTTGTCCCTTTTGTGGTTTGATTAAATTCTTTGACCGGGAAGAGATATATTTTTAAACACAAAAGTCCACAAAAGTCACAAAAGCCTGTTAAAAGTAGGGGTTGGCTGTCGGCAGACAAAAGCGGGCTTGCCTATCTTTAGGTAGGATACAAGATTCAAGACACAAGACACAAGAAATAAGACTTAGGTCGCCGAACTTTTCTGATCCGGGAGACATTTTAATTCTTTTGTTTCCTGTTTTTCCTTTTCCGAAAATTAGACAGGTTTTGAATCAAAAAAAAGCGCCTGATACTATCAGACGCTTTTTTACCATCAAACGAACTCTAAAATATTCTTTATTAGCTTCCGCACATTTCGCAACCCTCAGGGTCATCCAACGAGCAGGCAATAGCATCTTGCTTTTGGCTTCTGGAAGCATCTACAGCAGTGGCTGTTTTATCTGTCTCTAGGGCTGATTTATCTACTGTAAACTGGATTGCACTGGCAGCAGCTTGTGACCTGAGGTAGTACATGCCTGTTTTCAAGCCCTTTTTCCAAGCATAGAAATGCATTGAAGTCAGTTTACCAAAGTTTGGATCCTGCATAAACACGTTCATGCTTTGAGACTGGCAGATATAAGCGCCTCTTTCCGCGGCCATATCAATGATGATTCTTTGAGAGATTTCCCATACCGTTTTATAGATATCCTTGATGTTCTGGGGAATTCCAGGGATATTTTGTACGGAACCATTGGCAGCGATCAACCTGTTTTTCATGTTGTCGTTCCACAAACCTAAGTTGATCAAGTCCCTCATCAAATGCTTATTGACCACAATAAATTCTCCTGAAAGTGTTCTTCTGGTGTAAATATTGGAAGTGTAAGGCTCAAAGCACTCATTGTTGCCCAAAATCTGTGAAGTGGATGCCGTAGGCATTGGGGCAACTAAGAGAGAGTTTCTTAAACCGTATTTTTTCACTTTTTCTTTCAATTCATTCCATGCCCATCTACCTGATTTTGGTGTCACGCCCCACAGATCAAACTGGAATTGACCTTTAGAGGCTGGCGATCCCTCATAAGTTTCATAGGTTCCTTGGACTTTGGCCAGTTCCATGGAGGTCTCCATAGAAGCAAAGTAAATGGTTTCAAAAATGTCCTCGTTAAGGCCTTTGGCCTCATCAGAATCGAAAGGCATTCTCAACATGATAAATGCATCTGCTAAACCCTGAACTCCAAGACCGATAGGCCTGTGTCGGAAGTTAGATCTTTTGGCTTCTTCCACAGGGTAATAGTTTACATCAATTACCTTGTTTAGATTTCTTGTGGCTACTTTGGTCACTTCATATAATTTTTGGTGGTCAAAGTATTTTTTACCATCCTTACCAGCCACCACAAACTTAGGAAGTGCAATAGAAGCTAAGTTACATACTGCCACCTCATCTGGCGAAGTGTATTCAATGATTTCGGTACAAAGGTTAGAAGACTTTATAGTACCTAGGTTTTGCTGGTTAGACTTCTTGTTTGCCGCATCCTTATATAGCATGTAAGGTGTTCCGGTTTCGATTTGAGATTCAAGGATCTCAAACCACAATTCCTGAGCTTTGATGGTCTCTCTTGCCCTTCCTTCTCTTTCGTATTTTTCGTATAATTTTTCGAATTCCTCTCCATGGCAGTCTGCCAATCCAGGTGCTTCGTTAGGGCAGAACAAAGACCATTCATCATTTTGCTCTACACGCTTCATAAATAGGTCTGGAATCCACATGGCATAGAACAGGTCTCTTGCCCGCATTTCTTCCTTACCATGATTCCTTTTAAGTTCCAGGAAATCTTTAACATCTGCGTGCCAAGGTTCCAGATAAACAGCAAAGCTACCTTTTCTTTTTCCTCCTCCTTGGTCAACATACCTTGCGGTCATGTCAAAATTTCGGAGCATGGGGACAATGCCGTTAGAAACGCCATTCGTTCCTCTGATATAGCTGCCTTTGGCCCTCACATGGTGGATGGATAAACCTATACCACCAGCAGATTGAGAAATTTTGGCACACTGCTTCAAGGTATCATAGATCCCATCAATACTGTCTTCCTTCATGGTTAATAAGAAGCAAGAAGAAAGCTGTGGCTTAGGCGTACCGGCATTGAATAGGGTAGGTGTGGCATGCGTAAACCATTTCTGTGAAAGCAAGTGATAGGTTTCAATAGCGGCATCAATATCTTCTTTGTGGATACCAACAGCCACCCTCATCAGCATATGCTGAGGTCTTTCTACTACCTTACCATCCAACTTGATCAGATAGCTTCTTTCCAAGGTTTTGAAGCCGAAATAATCGTAATCAAAATCCCTTTGGTAATCAATTACTTCATCCAATTTGGCAGCATGCTGTTTCACCACACCATATACATCAGGTGCTATTAAAGCCGCATTGTCACCGGTTTTTGGGTTGATGTGGGTGTACAGCCTTTTCATGGTATTGGAAAAAGACTGACTTGTCGTTTTATGCAAATTGGAAATCGCAATTCTTGCAGCCAAGATAGCGTAGTCAGGATGCTTAACCGTCAAAGATGCACACACCTCAGCAGCGAGGTTGTCCAATTCAGTGGTGGTCACCCCATCATAAAGCCCATCAATTACCTTTTTGGCAACTTCAATTGGATGAATATATCTTCCATCCAAACCATTACAGAGGTTTTCAATCCTCGTCGTGATTTTGTCAAATCTTACAGACTCTCTGCGTCCGTCTCTCTTTATTACTAACATGTCTGGCGAAAATTTGGGTTGGTGGTAAGTGTATTTTAGAAATCTTCTTCAATAGAGAATTTTGGTGAGTCTACAGTTTCTTTGGACTTCATAACCCCAGCTTTTTGGTAATCTCCAACTCTTTTTTCAAAGAAATTGGTTTTGCCCTGAAGTGAAATCATATCCATAAAGTCAAAAGGATTGGTACTGTTCCATACCTTGCTGCATCCCAACTCAACCAGTAACCTGTCCGCAACGAACTCAATGTATTGGCACATCAAATCTGAGTTCATTCCAATAAGTTTCACGGGCAGGGCGTCGGTCACAAACTCCTTTTCAATTTCCACTGCGTCCTTGATGATCTCAGTGACTGTAGACTTAGGCAGAGGATTTAGCACGTGTTGGGTATATAAATGACAGGCAAAATCGCAGTGCAATCCTTCGTCTCTTGAAATCAATTCATTGGAGAATGTCAATCCTGGCATCAATCCTCTTTTCTTCAACCAGAAAATAGAACAGAAAGAACCTGAGAAGAAAATACCCTCAACAGCCGCAAAAGCAATCAGTCTTTCCTGGAAATTACCATTGTCAATCCAACGCAAAGCCCACTCTGCCTTTTTCTTTACACAATCAATGTGTTCAATGGCATTTAAAAGCTTGTCCCTTTCTATAGGGTTCTTAATATAAGTGTCTATTAATAAGCTGTAAGTTTCTGAATGGATATTTTCCATCGCAATCTGGAATCCATAAAAAAACTTAGCTTCAGTATATTGAACTTCAGCTACAAAGTGTTCAGCCAGATTTTCATTCACAATTCCATCACTTGCTGCAAAAAAAGCAAGCACATGAGAGATAAAGTGTCTCTCTCCATCGTTTAAATCTTTCCAATCTTTAAGATCTTGACTAAGATCTATCTCCTCTGCAGTCCAAAAACTAGCTTCTGCCTTTTTGTAAAATTGCCAGATGTCATCATGCTGGATGGGAAAAAGGACAAATCTGTTTTTGTTTTCCTGAAGAATCGGCTCTATCTGTTGCATTGCATTGTAGGGGTTTGAAGTTAAAATAAAGGTATAAGCAGGCTTCTACTTTACTACCATATGCTGGAATAAAAAGGCTGTCCTTCAAACAGCCTTGGAACAAATATGACCAACAAAAATTTAAAATAAAACCCTTAAACACCCTAACGGTATAGTTTTTTGAACAATAGTCAAAACTATATAAAATATTGAATATCAGTTAATAAAATAAATTTATATTAAGCTTTAGTTTAAGTAATTGATTCACTAATCAGCCATGAAAATTTTTTAAATTATTTTTCATTTCACCAGGAAGCTCTAAGAACCCATAAAAACTGACCGTTGTTCAATTGTTGACGAATGATTTAAGTTACAGAAGAAAATTTTTAATCACTTGTAAATCTGTGTTTTGTAAGGAAACAATCTTTTTTGAAAATTTAAATTTATAATAAAATTCACTGCTCACGGAATAAAATAAATTGGTTATGATCAATATTTATTTTCGAAAAAAAGCACCAAGTGGGCTTCTCTTTTTAGTATGGGGAATTTCTTTTTTTGTAAGAATTAATTGTATATATTTGCACTCCAATTTCCTAAAGCAATAAACAACATTTATGTACGCAATTGTAAACATCGCAGGAAAGCAGTTCAAAGTAACAAAAGATCAGCAAGTCTATGCACCAAAATTGCAGGGCGAAGCTGGCGCTTCCGTGGAATTTGATCAGGTATTGTTGGCAGAAGACAACGGTACAGTATCAATAGGCGCACCAATTATCGCTGGCGCCAAGGTATCAGGAAAAATTCTTGATCATGTAAAAGGTGACAAAATCATTGTCTTCAAAAAGAAAAGAAGAAAAGGATACAAGAAGAAAAACGGTCACAGACAGGATTTTACTAAAATTTTGATTGAAAACATCTCATTATAAGATTTCTCAGGAAATCGTAAACGTATAATATCATGGCTCATAAGAAAGGTGTCGGTAGTTCCAAAAACGGAAGAGAATCCCATAGCAAGCGTCTTGGGATCAAAAAATTTGGTGGAGAGGCTGTTATCGCAGGTAATATCCTTGTAAGACAAAGAGGTACTAAACATCATCCAGGTAATAACGTAGGGGTTGGTAAAGACCATACTTTATTTGCTTTGACTGATGGAAAAGTTGAGTTTAAGAAGAAATTCGACGGCAAGTCCTATGTTAGTGTAGTTCCTGCTGAAGCTTAATATTTGATATAGTTATTTGGAAACCCTCTTTTACAGAGGGTTTTTTTTTTATCCTACCCTAATGAGGGACATCATCTGGGTAATGAGGCCATTCTAAAAGATTTTCAAATTCGGATGAAACAATATTTTGATCATCACCTTTAAGATTTACCGGCTCCTGAATGGATGGAGAAAGGGATACCTCATTTAGAAAAGTTGTATGATAGGGTTCATTAATTTGTATTCAAAGCATGGTATGTTCTCCAAGCTTTTTTTTATACGTTCATTTGACCAATTATCATTTTTTGTATAACATTTTACTTTGTTACCATTAATTTCCCTAACAATTAACTAACCTTAAAGCTATGAACAGAATTTTACATGTTTTTTGTGCAGCTTTTCTCCTATTTACGCTCAGCTTGTTGCCAGAAGTACAGGCTCAGACGTATGATGAAAAGCTATATGATGCTGTGCAATGGAGATTGGTAGGCCCACATCGCGGGGGTAGATCTGCTGCCGTTGCCGGAGTTAAAGGCGAGCGAAACACCTTTTATTTCGGCGCTACCGGAGGTGGCGTTTGGAAAACCACAGATGGTGGAATTACCTGGGGCAATATTTCTGATGGCTTCTTTGGAGGTTCCATAGGTGCAGTTACCGTTGCTGATTCTGATCCTAACATCATCTTTGTTGGAGGTGGAGAGAAAACCGTGAGGGGTAATGTTTCCTATGGTTACGGTTTTTGGAAAAGTACCGATGCAGGTAAAACCTGGGAGCACCTGGGTATGGAAGAGACCCGATTTATTTCCAGAATAAGGATTCATCCTACCAATCCAGATATCGTATATGCAGCGGTCTTGGGAGATATTTTTAAGCCCACGCAAATGAGAGGCGTATACAAGTCCATCGATGGAGGGGAAACCTGGGACAGGAAACTCTTTGTCAATGATCAATCTGGAGCGGTTGATCTAATATTGGACCCCAATAATCCAGAAGTGATGTATGCCACCACCTGGCAGGTAAAAAGAACACCATACAGTTTGGAAAGTGGCGGTCCTGGATCTAAGATGTTTAAAAGTATTGATGGTGGGGAAAATTGGACTGAGATTTCCAGAAATCCGGGACTTCCTGCTGGGACCCTGGGCATTATGGGTATTACCGTTTCTCCTTTGAATTCCAACAGGCTTTGGGCCATTGTGGAGAATTTGGATGGAGGTGTTTTCCGCTCTGATGATGCCGGTGCCACTTGGGAGAAGACCAATGATGATAGAAATTTGAGACAAAGGGCTTGGTATTACACCCGTATTTATGCGGATACACAGGATGAAAATACGGTCTATGTCATGAATGTGAATTACCATAAATCCACCGATGGGGGAAAAACCTTCAAAGGCGCTGCTGCACCACATGGTGACCATCATGACTTATGGATTGACCCTAGTGACAATCAGCGTATGATCATCGCTGATGATGGAGGTGCCCAGGTGTCATTTGATGGAGGTGCTTCCTGGTCAACTTACATGAACCAACCCACTGCTCAATTTTATAGGGTAACAACTGATGATCACTTTCCATATAGAATTTACGGTGCACAGCAGGATAATTCTACTATGCGTATCGCCCATAGAAACGATGGGTATGGTATCACAGAAGATGATTGGCAAGTTAGCGCCGGATCTGAATCCGGTTGGTTGGCTGTAGACCCAACTGACAACGATATTGTCTATGGCGGTAATTATGGCGGGCTCTTGCAGTACCTGAACCATAAAACAGGGGCCAGGAGAAATGTAAATGTGTATCCTGACAATCCGATGGGGCATGGTGCAGAAGGAATGAAATACCGTTTCCAGTGGAATTTCCCCATTTTCTTCTCTCCACATGATCCCAAGGTGCTTTATACCACGTCTAACCATTTCCATCGCTCCACCAATGGTGGACAGAGTTGGGAGACTTTTAGCCCTGACTTAACAAGAAATGCCAAAGAAAAGCTAGGCCCTTCAGGAGGTCCGATAACGAAGGACAATACTTCCGTCGAATATTATTCCACCATTTTTGCAGCTGCTGAATCCCCTCTGAAAAAGGGAGTCTTATGGGCAGGCTCAGATGATGGATTGGTCCATGTTTCCAAAGACAATGGAGCTACCTGGGAAAATGTAACTCCTGCTTCACTGCCAGAATGGACACAGGTCAATAGTATGGAAGCGCATCCATTTGAAGAAGGAGGCTTGTATTTTGCTGCCACAGCATATAAAAATGGAGATTATGCCCCGTATTTGTTTAAAACCACGGATTATGGTAAAACCTGGACAAAAATAGTGAATGGTATAGATGCCCAACACTTCACCCGGGTAATCAGGGCTGACCCCATGAAAAAAGGGATTTTGTATGCCGGAACAGAGACAGGCATGTATATTTCCTTCAATGATGGGGGAGTTTGGCAGTCATTCCAATTGAACTTGCCTATTGTACCGATTACAGATTTGACCATTAAAGAAAACAACCTCATTGCTGCTACTCAGGGAAGAAGTTTTTGGATTATCGATGACCTGACTGTCCTGCATCAGCTTTCCGGAGAGGTGTCAAATAAGCCTTTTTATCTTTTCCAACCACAGGACTCTTATACCTTGGATGGAGTAAGAAGGGAGTCTAAAACTGCTGGAACCAATAGGCCTGGAGGTGTTTTGGTCTATTATCAACTCAATCAGGAGCCTAAAGAAGAAGTCAGGTTAGAGTTTTATGACAATAATAGGAACCTGATCAGGGAGTTTTCATCAAAAGGAATAGCAGGTGATACGCTGAAATATAAAGTAGGATCCAATGAATTTAACTGGAACCTTAGAATTCCTGATGCCAAAGGTTTTGAAGGTATGATCATGTGGTCAGGCCCATTAAGAGGGCCTAAGGTAGTTCCAGGAGACTATACGGTTTTATTGATGGTGGATGGTCAGGTACAGGAACAAGGCTTTAAAGTGTTGCCTGACCCTAGGTATCCTTCTACCCAAGAGGACAGGCAAGCACAATTTAATTTCTTGCTTCAAGTCAGAGATAAACTCACGGAAACACATGAGACCATCATTCTGATCAGAAAATACCGTGATGAGCTCAATGCTTTGGTGGAAAATAATCCAAGACAAAAAAGACGCATTGATCCGATCATTAAGACCATTTCAGATATTGAAAAGGAACTGTATCAGACACAAAACAGAAGTGGTCAGGATCCTTTGAATTACCCGATCCGATTGAATAATAAATTGGCCCACCTCAATGTTATCGCCGGTACAGGGGAATGGAGGCCAACGGATGGGGCAGAAGAGGTCAGGGTAGAAATTACCAGGCAGATCGATGCCCAACTTGCTAAATTCAGAGAGGTTGAGCGTACAAGCATTGCCAATGTGCTTAATGTCGAGGAATTGAAAGCAGAATTGAAAATGAAGTAAAGCAGCCGTGCAACTATCACACTTTTAAGCTTATGCATTAAATTTCTTTATCGCAATTAAAGAGGCTTTCTTTCTGGAGGCCTCTTTTTTTCTGCCTATGAACCTAGCCACATGCACTTATTCAGTGTTGCATCGGGGGAAGGGTAAATTTCTTGCTTTAATTTTTCTGAAATTCTAATTTTCAATTATTTATCTTGGTAAATTAAGAGTATAAAATTAAAGGGAATAACGCATCATTTTTATATGGAGAGTTATTTTGATAGGCAGCATCATTTACTCAAAATCTCCGTTTACGGGGCATTATTGTTTGCCATTTTTGCTATTGTTTGGGGTGTCTTTGTTCATTCAAAAATCATCTTATTTGACGGGGTATACTCTTTGATCAGTGTGGGTTTGTCTTCCATATCTCTTGTGACTGCAGCATATATGCAAAAGCAAGACTTTGATAGGTTTCCCTATGGGAAAGAAATGATTGAGCCTGTTATTATCCTTGGCAAATTTTTGGTAATTACCATATTATGTCTTTTTTCCTTGTTTTCGGGGGTTTCTACTTTGCTTTCAGGAGGCCAAGAGGTTAGTGCAGGTTCAGGGATTATCTATTCCTTACTAGCGACTTTTGGATGTTATCTATTTTACTTTTTTTTAAATAGGAAGAAAAATCATATGCAATCTGGTTTGGTAGAAGCGGAAGCCCAACAATGGTTGATGGATACCTATCTGAGTTTGGCGGTTTTGTTAGGTTTCATTTTGGCTTATGGACTAGGTTATACCCGATATAGGTATCTGATGCCTTATATGGACCCATTAATGGTGGTATTGGTTTCCGGTTATTTTTTGAAAGTACCCATTACCAGTATGGGTAGGCAGATCAAAGAGGTTTTGGATATGAAAGCCGAGGATAAATACATGAAGCTTTGTAAAGAAATAGTAGATGGTATAGAATCAAAATATGGGTTTTCAGAATCTTTTCTAAGGGTTTCCAAATCTGGATTAAAGTTATTTATAGAAATCGACTTTGTTGTTGCTCCAAGTGGCTGGCAGCCAAGTCTTGGCGAGCAGGATCACATCAGGCAGGAAATCATAGATCAAATGGCCCCCATCTCTTTAAAAAAGTGGTTGAATGTGGCCTTTACTTTGGATAGGAAATGGGCTGTTTGATCAACTGATGAAAAACGTGTCCCTTCAATGGCGTTGGGAAAAAACATTGGCTCCATTTTTTCAAATTGGAGCCAATGAATTGTTAACCTGGTATGGACCATCCTCAGATGCCATCAATTCTGGGTTTGTGGACTTTTATATTACAGTTAAAGTGGATACCTAAATACTGCAGCTACCTGACTGTCTTCTGGCATATCTTCTTCTGCAGCCAAATACACTTTGCCTTTAGAAGCGATTACTTTTGTGGCAGCTTCATCAATGAGGCAATGAGCACCATTCTGTTGATTTTCAGAAATATTTACCTGATGGGTTTCTTCATCATAGTAGCCAAATACATGTTGATGTTTCCTGTTTACCAATAAGGTTTCTACAGCTCCGGTAAATGACGCATGGATGATCTTGGTTTGATCATTTGAACTGGCTTGTCCTTTTACTTTAAATGCCTGAAATGTTTCTTTTCTTTTTTTTCTGGCTTCAGCAAAGAAGGATTCAATCAGTTCCCAGGATTTTTGATGCAGTTCCATCATGTCTTTTTCAGTAAAGGCTCCGCTGACGTGATCATTATAGATGTGTCCATACTTGCTGGCTTCATTAAATATAGGAATCAGGTAATCTACTCCTGCAAGGACCACCGGAAGCGGGTTACTGTTTAACATAGGCTCCAGCATATTGGTCATTCGATGGAAATAGTTCAGGATAGTGACTTTTTTCTCCTCATCGGAACCAGATCCATGTCCATGGTACATGGCGCCTGCATTGCCTACTCTTCCCTGGGCCTGAAGGTTCTTTTCTTTGTCGGCCTCATCTTCTTCTGCAGTGAAGGATACAGCGACTTTTTCTGGGTCTATTTGAATTTCCTGCACCACGTTTCTTGTGGCTTCATACAGCCTGATCTGGTCCAAATTCAATAATAATATGTAATAATGCCCATCATCTGCCAATTCGGGAAGCATAGGTAAAAGCATAGGCTTTGATCCCACAAAATAATTGGGTGAGTCAATTTCTAAAGGGAGCTTAAAGACTTCTATTTTGCCATCATACAGGAATACGGCCAACATATCGGAATTGTGTTGCCAGAAGGAAAACTGATTGATCAAAGTTTTGGCGGGTTCCAGAATTCGGTCAATTTCAATCGGAGAATGCACTCCCTCTTGAATTAGTTTTTTTTCAATTTCTGACAAAGTATTTTTAAAAGTCAGTATGTCTTTCTGATAAGCATCCGTACTTCTTCTTGATGTGGGAGAATAAATGGAAACGAATAAGTCAGCTTCCTTTTTACTCAGTTCAATAAATTCGTCTCTATTAAAAATCTTCATGTGTTTTATTTTTAGGTTAAACATTTATTTTTGTTGTACCTAAAGGATAGGTACCTTTATACTTTACGAAAAAATCGGCCCAAAAGACGAATAATTAACCCATTAATACAAAATCATGAATTACACAGAGAATTACAGAGGCATTAAAATTGATGTTCAAGCACCACAGGTTGATGTTCCATCAGGATTGCAAGAACAAATCAGAAAATCCATTGATAAATTATTGAGATTTACCCCAGTAATCAATGCAGTAGATATTTATTTGAATATCTCAGGGCAGGGTAAAACAGCTGAAAGAATACTAGGTATGCGTGTCGGAATTCCAGGACCTGATGTTTTTTCAGAAGAAAAAGCAAAAGACAGATGGAATACCATGCTGAGGTCAGTAGTAGATAAGAACATTCGTCAGCTTCAAAAAGGAAAATAATAAACCCAAAGGGATATTAAAAAAAGAAAAAAGCTTCAGGTCAAAATGGCCTGAAGCTTTTTATTTGTTCTATGAAATTTAATCCGCTCTGTGGAGAAATGATCAATACAAAGGCAATACCAAATAATGCTCCGTATAAATGGGCATCGTGATTGATCCCATCACTTCCTTTCCTGGCTTGGACAAAGGTGTATATCAGGAAAAGCAGTCCCAATACAAAGCCAGGAAGACAAATCAGTCCAAAAAGACAGATGTCCGATAAGGGCATGATCATGATACTGGCAAATACCGCCGCCGCTACCCCTCCAGAGGCACCCAATGCCCTGTAGCGGTAATTTTCTTTATGTTTGAAATAGGTTGGAAGGTCTGAGACAACAATGGCCCCAAAGTAAAACAATAGAAAAACCATCAAACCAGTAGATTTACCCAATCGAAACATTAGGAACATTTCAACCACCCTCCCAAAAAAATAAAAAGTGAACATGTTGAAAAGGAGGTGCATTTGGTCCTTATGGATCAGACCAGAGAGGACAAACCTGTCCCATTGCTTGTTGTTTTTGATTTTATAAGGAGTAAACATCCACCTGTCCAACAATTCAGGTCTTTTCCAGGCCTGATAGGATGTCAAAACAGTGATGCCTATCAATATGATGGTAGCCGATAAATCCATAAACTTGTGTTACTTTTCCCTGTTGACCAGATCTTGGGTGAGTTTCAGTAAAGTTTGGTAGGCATCTTGCTGGGGAACACTTAAGGCCGTATATTGGGCAAAGCCTCTGTCAAAATATTCCTGCATTTTACTTTCCGAAAGTGATTTGATACCGATTTGATCATAAATTGCGGTTACCTCCCGGACTTTTTCCTCCTTGTCAAACTCGGTGGCAGCAATCCATTTATCCAAATCCTCCTTCTGTTTTCCATTCGCCAGTTCTTTGGCTTTTAGCAGGAGAAATGTTTTTTTATTGGAAATGATGTCTCCTCCAACTTGTTTTCCGAATTTCTCTTTGTCCGCATAGACATCCAGCAAGTCGTCTTTTAATTGGAAGCCAATCCCAATATTAACCCCAAAATCATACAATTTCCTGGCATCATCCGCTGAGGCGCCGGCAAGAATGGCTCCGAATTCAAGGGCGAAACCTAAAAGGACGGCTGTTTTTTGACGGATCATATCAATATAGGCTTCTTCAGTGACCGTTTCCATCCTTTCGAAATTCATGTCGTGCTGTTGCCCTTCACAGACTTCCGCTGCGGTTTGGTTGAAGAGTTTTAAACAGATCGGTAGGAGATTAGGATCTACATCCAATAACATATCATAAGCCCTTACCAACATCACATCTCCGGACAGGATGGCGGTATTGGCATTCCATTTTTCATGAACGGTTGCTTTCCCTCTTCTCAAAGGTGCATCATCCATGATGTCATCATGCATCAAGGTAAAGTTATGAAAAACTTCCACCGCCATGGCCGGTGTTAGGATTTCCTGGTAATCTTCCTTGTATAGGGCGTAGGAGAGGAGTGTTAAAAGGGGGCGGATTCTTTTGCCTCCCAAGCTCATGATGTAAGAAATTGGCTCATATAGTTCCTGTGGAGAGGTGCCATAGGAATAGCCTTGAATATGGTTCTCTAAATCCTGTAAAATCTTACTTACGTCGTTTTTGTTTTGGCTCATTATCTGCAAATTCCAAGTCTATGGTTCTTCTGTCAATATCAGTAGCAACTACCCTGACCATCACTTTGTCTCCTAAAGTGATGATTTTTTTGTTGCGGCTACCGATCAATCGCATATTTTTTTCATCAAAATCATAATAATCATCGTTCATTTCGGATACCTTGACCATACCTTCGCATTTGGTTTCGGTAATTTCTACATATACGCCCCATTCGGTAACACCCGTAATAATTCCTTCATAATCCTTTTCCTCAGCGAGGGCCATGTACTCTACCTGTTTGTATTTAATGGAGGCCCTTTCAGAATCTGCGGCTCTTTTTTCTCTTTCCGAGGAGTGTATACATTTATCTTCCCACGCCTCTGCATCAGGGCCTTTGCCACTGTCCAGATAGTGCTGTAAAAGCCTGTGCACCATCATGTCAGGATACCTCCTGATGGGGGAGGTAAAGTGCGTATAATGTTTAAAAGCCAGACCAAAATGTCCCTTGGGTTCGGTGGTGTATTTGGCTTTTGCCATACTTCTTATGGCCAGTTGCTCCAGGACATTCTGCTCCGGTTTACCCACAATTTCATCCATCAATTTGTTCAGCGTCTTGGAGATTTTTGTCCCCTCCGATATTTTGATTTCATGACCGAATCTTTTGGCAAAGGTGGAGAAAGTTTCCAGTTTCTCGATATCCGGGAAATCATGAATTCTATATACAAAAGTATCCTTGCCTTTGTTTCGGTTGTAAATAAATTCTGCCACGGTTCTATTGGCCAAAAGCATGAATTCTTCAATCAGCTTATGGATATCCTTACGCTCTTTAATCATTAAACCTAATGGAGTCCCTTTGTCGTCCAGTTTGAACTTGACTTCTACCGTTTCAAAATTGATGGCACCTTTGTCAAATCTCCGCTTCCTGATTTTTTTGGCCAGTTCGTTCAAAAAGGTGAGCTCCTGGTAGAAATCCCCTTCTTGTTTGTCAATATTTTCCTGAGCTTCTTCATAAGCAAACCTCCTGTCCGAGTGGGTCACTGTTCTGCCTATCCAATGATTGAGCACATCTGCATTTTCATCCATTTCAAAGACACAGGAAAAGGTAAGCTTATCTTCATTAGGCCTTAAAGAACAGAGACCATTACTTAACCTTTCCGGAAGCATAGGAATGGTCCTGTCCACCAAATAGACAGAAGTGGCCCTGTCATAAGCTTCCTGCTCTAATTTCGTTTTTGGTTTGACATAGTGGGTTACATCCGCAATGTGCACGCCTATTTCATAGTTGCCGTTTTCCAGCTTTCGGTAGGAGATGGCATCATCGAAGTCTTTGGCATCCACCGGGTCTATGGTGAAAGTAGGAATTTCGCGCATGTCCCTTCTGTTTTTGATTTCATCCGATGAAATTTCTTCAGGAATGGCATTGGCTTCTTCCTCTACTTCTTTAGGGTATTCGAAAGGCAAACCAAACTCTGCCATGATGGAGTGAATCTCTACCTCATGTTCGCCTGCTTTACCCAGAACCCGTACGATTTTTCCTGTGGGATTTTTATCTTCCTCCCGCCATTCGGTGATTTTGACTACTACTTTTTGGTTATGTTCGGCACCATTCAGGTCTCCTTTATGGACAAAAACATCATGGTGCATTTTTCTGAAATCGGGTACTACAAAGGCGTATCGTGGAGAAATCTCTACCCTGCCTACAAACTCATCCCTCAAGCGCTGTGTGATTTCCAGTACTTTTCCTTCCAAGCGTCCGGTGCTTCCCTTGGCAGGATATACCATCACCCTTACTTTATCACCATCCAAAGCATGTTTCAGATCGGCCTCTTTGACCAGGATATCTTCTTCCATTTCATACTTGGCTTCAGGACGGATATAAGCAAAGCGTGGATTGACATAGTCTACCTCTCCTTCTATAAACTCCGGTTCTTTGACCGAGGCAAAATAATTTCTCGGGCTTTTGGATATGGAACCGGCTGCTGCCAACTTGTGCATGGTAGGTTCTACGGCACCTTTGGTAAGCGAGTCTCTGATTTCGAGTTTTTTGATGATTTGTTTGGCATTGAATTCTTTGCCATAATTATTGTCCAAAAAATTGAGGATTTTCCGGGCCAATTGGGCAGCATCAGTGATCTTACCACCTCTTTTCTTTCCTTCTTGGCCTCTTTTGTTTGATTTTCTTCCCATAAAAATGAGTGTTTGATTTTTTGTTAATATAATAATTGTTTTACCGTCATGGTAAAAAAACAGGTGAAGCTTTAGTGATTTCTTATGTTTTGCAGCCCTAGGTGAAATGCATGCTTTAAAAACAGTTCATTTGAACAATACTACAATCTGTATCAAAGGTGAAAAACTTTTAGCTACTTACAAAAGGTAAATCTGCCGTTATTAGTTCCATCAATGCTTTCACTCCTTAGCAGTCGCCTTTGGACTGTGCTGAAATCACTCTTAGGACAACCCAAAATCCTTCCAAGAGATCAATTTCCCCATTGACCTGTTTTGAGAGGCTGTCCCACTATAGACAAGCTTTTTGTCCAAATTGGAGAGTTGGGATATGCTTTCAAATTTGGATAGGCCATCAAACATGTCTGATTTGATAGTTTGGGTGGCTTTGAATTCGATGATTTCCAGGTTTTCGCCATGATCGACCAAGAGATCCACTTCATTGCCTGATACATCTCTCCAATACCAAATGTCCTGTACGTTGTTTTGGTGATGCATTTGTTTGACATATTCTGCAATCATCATATTTTCAAAGACCGCACCTTTTATGGGGTTTTTGATCAGTTTTTCACGGGAATTGATTTTTAGCAGATAGCACAGCAATCCTGTGTCGTAGAAGTATAGCTTGGGCGTTTTAATGATCCGCTTACTGTAATTCTTGTAATAGGGGTGCAATTGGAATGTAATGTAGCTTTGATCCAATGCAGAGAGCCATGCTTTGGCAGTCGGTTGGCTGATTCCGCAATCATTAGCCAATCCATTCAGGTTCAAGAGCTGTCCAGCCCGCGTCGCACAGAGTGCGATAAAGTTTTGGAATAGCTTTAAATCTCTGATGGCGACCAATTCTCCAATGTCCCTGTTCAAGTAGGTTTCTATATAGTTGGAATAGAATACTTTTGGTGGGATATTTCGGTCGTATACACCTGGGTAGAAGCCTTTGATTGATAGGTCTATAAAGTCATCTTCCATGAGTTTCGCTCCCTTCATTTCATTGAAATCCAAGGGAAACAGCTTGAAAATTGCAACCCTGCCAGCCAAACTCTGCGTGATGCTGTGCATCAAGTGGAAGTTTTGAGAGCCCGAGAGGACATACAGCCCCATTTCTCGATTCCTATCGTCAACACTGCTTTGCAAATAAGAAAACAGTTCGGGCACTCGTTGTACTTCGTCGAAAATTACTTTAGAATGAAACTCTTCCAAAAAACCATTGGGATCAGTGGAGGCAAAGTTTCTATTGTCAGGATTCTCTAAACTTATGTATCTAAAATCTGGGAATAGCTCTTTCAAAAGTGTTGTTTTACCGGATTGTCTTGGGCCGGTGAGTGCCAGTATGGGATACATTTGAAGGGTATCTTTTATTGTCTGAACTATATGTCTGGTAATCAGTGTCATTTGTACTTCAAATGTACAATGAATTTTGAAATATCACAAATTGAATTTTGAATTATCATACATAAAACTTTGAAATATAGCATATATAATTTTGATTTATATTTTAAATTATTTTAAAATATCTAATACTTAATTTTGAAATATCATAAGTTGAATTTTGAAATATCACAAGTTTAATTTTGAATTATCATAATTTAAATATCTGTAAAACAACATATTATGTTTCTTTGATAAAAAGTATGAACGAGTTCAAAACTGGAGTTAATCATCGTCTCTATTGATGATTTCCATATCGAGGTCGGGGGGTAAGCCTTGGAAGGCTAGGTAGATTTGAGCGGTGACGAGTACATCCTTGAGACAGTAATCTTTGATTAGGGGAAGGTTTTTGTCCTGATAGTAGGTCTGATTGACTTGTGAACCATCGATACTGTCTTTGGAGGTAGGTATGTCAAAAACAGAAGCCAATAGCTCCAAGCGGGTATAGTGCTTGTAATCACCAAATTTCCATAACTCCAGGGTATCTAAATGTCGGATTTCCCAAGGTTTTTTCCCAGCCAACTGCAGGGGTTCGGGGAGCGGTAAGCGGTTGATCAGGATTCGTCTGCTCAGGTAGGGGAAGTCAAATTCCTTTCCATTGTGTGCGCATAGAGTCCAGCGTTTTTTGCTGAGGAGCGTGCAAAAGTCTGCTAGTAGCTCATATTCATCATCTCCATAGAAGCTTTTGGTACGGAACTCCAATTTGTCTTCACCTTTTACAAAATGAAAATAGCCCACACCTATGCAGATTACCTTTCCAAACTCGGCATAGATGCCCGCTTTTTGGAAAAATAAACTGCCGGGTTCTCGCTCTTGCGAAGGATCTATTTGAATAAGCTTTTCCTTTTTAAGCCATTCCTCTTGTAACCTTGGAGGGAGTGCTTCAAAGCTTCCCTCCAAACTTGCTGTTTCGATGTCCAAGAAAAGAATATCGGCTAACTGTCCTAAAAAATGGTTCATAGCTGCTCTTGTTGATCGAATGAAATTAACGCAACTTGAAGAAGTTTCCTAGCCTAGTATGCAACTTAAGTACTTAATCTATCAGCTATGCAACACGCCATCCAGGCCGAGCTCTTGGATATGTTGAATATGTTGGGGTTCCATGCTGCCTTGGACAAAGACGAACTTTTTATCAAAAATCTGGTTGAGGATATAGTAGCTGACCCAAAACTCGTTGGTCAAAGCAAACAAGGCAGGGTCAATAGGTTCGATTTTTGCGATAGACTGGGCTCCTAGTTCTTTGATGACATGTCGGAGCGTAGAAGTCTTACGCTCTTCTCCGTCTATGGTTCCATACCCTTTGGAGGTGATCATGACCGTATGTAGTTCAATCAGGTTATGGTTAATGATATACACTCCCCACTCTGTTTGTCCCACAACTTCTTCTTTGGCTATGGCAAGTTTTACTCCTGTGACCTGGTGAAAATCGATGTCTTTTTTCATTTCTATGTATGAGAATCAAGATTTAAGACGCAAGACTCAAGATTTTCAATACAAGTCTTTCAATCTTAACACTATTACTATTTTATTTCGCGAAGCTTATTTCAACAGTATCCCGATCGCTTCACTGTCAGGATCTTCGCTTCGCTCTGTTTTCCATTTAAGTCAGTTAATCAGCTTCATTTCAAATAGATCTGCTATGTGCTTTTTGACTTTTTCTTTGACTTCATTTTCATCCACATCCCTTCCTAATTCCAAATGCATGGAAGTAACAGCTTTGTCCTGTATGCCACAAGGGACAATATTGTTGAAGTAGTCAATATCCGCATTGACATTAAAGGCAAAGCCATGCATGGTAACCCATCTGCTGGATTTGACGCCCATGGCACATATTTTTCTTGGATTCTTTTGCTCAATGGTATCCAGCCAAACACCGGTAAGTCCTTCTATCCTTCCTGCTTCAATTCCATATTCCGCAAGTGTGAGTATGATGGCTTCTTCCAACAATCTCAGGTATTTGTGGATATCGGTAAAGAAATTTTCCAGATCGAGAATGGGATAACCTACCAACTGGCCAGGTCCATGATAGGTGATGTCTCCACCCCGGTTGATTTTATAAAATGTGGCCTTCTTTTCACTCAGTCCGTTTTCATCCAGCAATAAGTGGGAAAGTTCTCCGCTTTTTCCCAGCGTGTAGACATGAGGGTGTTCTACAAAAAGCAGGTAATTTTCCGTAGCCAACTGGTCTGAGGCAGGAAGTTTTCTGTTCTGGATTTTCTTTTCTACGATTTGGGCAAAAATATTTTCCTGAAAATCCCAGGCTTCTTTGTAATCTTTAGTTCCTAAGTCTAGAAATTTTACTGTTTTATTGATAACTTGATTCACTGGTTTTCCTTGTTGTGAAGATGAAACGCCTTTGCTGGCGTATTGGTTCTCATGGTTTTGGAAGATCGTTGGTTTTTGATCTTTTCACTTTTCAAAATTAAACAATAATTGTTATGGCAGAGCACATCGAAAAAGGAAAGCTGGCCGAGGAGCTGGCAAAGGATTGGTTGATAAGTAAAGGCTATGAGTTTTTGGATGCCAATTACAGGTACAAGCATGCAGAGATTGACCTGATTTTCAAATACAGGGGCTTGTTGATTTTCGTGGAGGTAAAATTCAGATCAGGAACAGGTTATGGTTTTGCAGAGGAATTTGTGGATTATACCAAACGCAAACTGATCGTGAAAGCAGCAGACCAGTACATTCACGAAAAAGATTGGCACCAGGATATACGCTTTGATATTGTAGGGGTTTATAAAGACAAAAACAACAATTATAATTTCAGGCAATTTGAAGATGCTTTTTATTAGAAGCGAGAGATGAGAGTTTAGAGAGTAGCAAGAACCTAGAGACAGTCACGAAGACTGCCTCTTTGTTTTTCAAATATTAGGCTTGAATTTTTCCACATAATTCTCCACGGGAGGTAAAGACTTTAAATAGGCAAAAATGGCCTCCAGATCACGTTCTTTCATGCCGGCATACATTACCCAAGGCATGATGGTTTGGAATTCACCTGGACCCACTTTTTCCGGCACATAATGCTCTCCATACATTTTGAATCTTTGCACAAACATTTCAGAAGTCCAGTTTCCAATCCCACTAGGATGGGGGGTGAGATTGGGAGTTGTCAGTATTCCATCAGGAAATTCAAAAGACCTACCTCCAGCCAATTTTTCACCAACATAACTTCCATTTTCAAATGCCGTGTGGCAATCTGCACAGGCAGAAGCATTGACCATATAGCCTCCATAGGCCACTTGATCATTAGGGTCAGGCTTTTTGGTAAAAGAAGCTTTTGCTGGTATGGTCCTTAAAATCAAATTGAAAGGGAAGTCCGCTTTTGATTTGGGATGATTGGTTTCTATGGGGTCCAATGTTCTCAAAAAGGCAATGACAGCTTCCACATCTTCAGGATCAATCAAGCCATAACTATGATACGGCATGACTGGGAAAATTGGGCTTCCGTCTTTCCTTACCCCTGTTGTGATAAGACGAAACAATTCTCCATCGGTCCAATCACCGACACCATAAGGCGTAATATTTGGGGAGATAAATACACCTGGGAAACCCATGGTCTGATCAAATCTTTCACCACCTGAAATTTCTGTTCCCGGAACTGGTGGACCAGAGAATAGGCTGTAGTCCCTCACTGAATGACAATCTACACACATCATCACATGGTAAGCCAAATATTTTCCATGCTCGACTTTCTCAGGGGTAATTTCTACTTTGAGATCTTCCGGAGCAGGTCCCACATTGGGTAGGGCAAAACTGATGTAAGAGACCGCTGCAATGATTACGATGAACAATACACTGACAGCATAAGCCAGAATTTTTAAAAACTTTTTCATAATGTCGACGGGTTTGTTGGTTTTGAATGTGGGATCCAATTTCCGTAAACCCGCTTTCAAATGAATCACCCATTTGGGTGATTTTAAAAGCTGACCAAAAAATCAGAAGCTTCTTAACTTATGAATCAAATCGGTTCTGTTCAGTGCATTGGTCTTGGAAAACACGTTTTTTAAATGGGTCTTTACTGTGTTTTCACTCACAAAAAGTCTGGCAGCTATTTCACTATTGGTGAGTCCTTCTTCCACAAGTCTTACAATCTCACTTTCTCTATTCGTGAGTGGACTCAATAGTTTGGTATTAATTTTTTTGAAATCCAGCTCTAAGCTGGGCCGGATGATTTCTTGCTGAACCAAAACAGGGCTTGGTTTTTCCTTTTTTCTGAATTTAAAAAAGTAATAAACTGTACCCAAAGAGGCCATGACAAGAAAGATAATCAGAAAAATGAATCGGCTTTTTTGAGACTTTTCTTTAGCCAATTGTAATTCCTGCATCTGGATGATTTTGTCTTTTTCAATCGCCTCAAATCTTGCCTGCATTTCTTCAATCGCCCAATGGCGCTGTTCATTATTGATGCTGTCATTGATACTGTTATAAGCCTTCCAATAGGCAACCGATTGGGAGGGCTGATTGAGTAATTCATAGGCAATAGCCATTTCCTTATTTACCTGTCTTTGAAGCTCTAACCTTTCGGTTTTTTTTACCATTTCATAAGCCTCAAGTAGCTTTTGCATGCCTATTTCCGGAGCGCCAGAACGCAATTCTATCATGCCTAAATAGGTCAAAGCGGATATTTTTTCGAAGACATTAGAAGGTTTTAGCTTTTTTAACCCATCATTCAGGAAGTTTTTGGCATCCTCGTATCTATCTAAATTATAGTAGGCAACGCCTTGGCCTATTTTTACCTCTGCAAGATTATGTTCCCGCTTGGTATTTTGTAATAATTTTTCTGCTTCTGAAAATTCCAGAAGACTTTTGTCATATTCATTGGTATAAGAATGGAGTAAGCCTAAGTTGTATCTAGAGTTGATGATGCCTATGGTGTCTTTATTTGCCAATTTTATCTCTAGGGATTGTTGGTAGATGTCCATCGCCTTTCTGAAATTTCTCCTTTGCCTATGGATGACACCAAGGTTATTCAGACTTTGGGCAATACCTTCTTGATAATTTATTTTTTCCGAAAGGGTAAAAGCATCTTGATAATAAGCAATGGCCTCTTTTAGTCTGCTTTGGTAGTAATGGGCTACACCCAAAGCATTGAGCAATTTGGACATACTTAAACTATCTTGAATAGATAGAGAAATTTCGTAAGCGGCCTCTAGTGAACCGACTGATGCATCAAAATTGTCCATAAATTCCTCTGCCAGTGCCTTTTGGTAAAGCGTCCAAATTTCTCCGTTGGGAAATTCCAGCGCTTTTGAAAGCTGTATTCCCAATTCGCTGAAGTATAGGGCTGAATCCAAATTTTCATCAAGGTAGTAAAAGGCCAGGTCCCGATAAATCCAAACTTTTTGGGTATCTCTTTTGCTTTTTTTTAAATCTTCAAGTAATTGGGGTATTTCATTTTGAGCGTCTAAGTCAAAGATTACCAGGCATGTAAAAGTCAAAAGATAAAAAAATCTTGGAAGATAGGACTTTTGATTTTGACTATTTTTGGACAAATCAGCCTTTTCCATGGTTATTTATTGATTTAATAATGCTGAGAAATCAAGTATTCAAAACTTTTATTTTAATTTGATTGATTTAGAAAAATAAAATACTGAAAAATGCGGAATAAATAAAGCTTCTGTTAGTTTTTTTCGGTAGTGTTTCCTCTCTTAAAAAAATCAATCAGCGATTTGATTTGGTGGAATCTGGTTTCGGTTTCCCCATCCTTGAAAATCAATTCAAAAGGGTTCTCTGTCAAAGTTATGGATTGGTCTTTAGGTAATTTAGTGATGTTGTTTTTTATTAAGGCTTGTTCAAGCCATTTTTTCATGGAAGCAGGACCATCAATGTTGATTTTTAAAATTTCAATTTTGCTTTTGATTTTTCCAGCATCCCTGTCAAAATAAAGTTGGTGGGAAGGGAGTAATAGGTCCAAGTTTTGCTGGAGAATCAAATCCTCAGGAAGGCCAGTAACCAATGGGCTGCCACATGGCATCAACCAGAATTCATCTGCAGTTTCTATGGCTATTTCCAAATCATGAGTGGTGATAAGAATGGCCTTATTTTCATTCCTTGCGATTGTTTTTAGAAGTTGCATAATTTCCAATCGGTTGACAAGGTCCAAATGGGCGGTAGGCTCATCCAATAGCAAAATTTCTCCATCCTGTGCCAAAGCTCTTGCAATCATTACTTTTTGCAACTGCCCATCACTCAATTCAGTAAGGGGGCGATCAGCCAAATACTGAATATTGGTGGCCTTAATGGCATTGTCCACCTTGCTTTGGTCTTCAGTTGCTAATCTGCCCAACCAGCTGGTATGTGGAATGCGTCCCAGTTCTACCAATTGCCTGACGCTCAATGTACCCATCCTGATCTTGTCGGTAAGTACTACTGCGATTTTCTTGGAAATTTCCCACAGACCATATTGCTGAATAGGTTTCCCATCTAGTAAGATTTGTCCCCGCAAGGGAGGCAATTGTCCCATGATGGTTTTGATCAAAGTGGATTTTCCCACGCCATTGGGGCCCAGTAAGCAGGTGAGCTTTCCTTTTTTTAACTCAAAATCAAGATGTTCGGCAATGGTATTGACCTGTTTTCCTTTTCGGTAGCCTAAGTTCAGGTTGGACGCGGTCAATATGATCGGATTGTCTGCCATCAGAATTCTTTGGAAAAGTTTCTACGTAAAATCAACCAAATGACCATAGGAGCACCGATAAGTGAAGTTACCGCATTGATGGGCAAGGTCTGTGCAGACCCTGGGAGTTGGCTGATGGCATCACAAAACAGCAATATAATTGCCCCCGCCAATGCAGACCCGGGAAGTAGGACCCTGTGGTCTGCCGTTTTGAATACCAATCGGGCCATATGGGGCACTGCGATGCCTATAAAGGCAATGGGTCCACAAAAAGCCGTAGCACTTCCTGCCAGAATTCCTGTACTGATGATCATTGCCCAGCGCAACCTGGAAATATTGATCCCCATACTTTCCGCATAAACTTCTCCCATCAACATGGCATTGTATGACTTTATCTTATACAGAACAGGAATAATCCCAATAAGCAAGGCAATGAAGAAACCGGTCAATTGAGAATAGGAAGTTCCCCCCAAACTACCCATGGACCAAATGGTAAATAGTTTCAATTGTTCCGCCTCCGAAAAATAAGCCAACACAGAAATCAAAGCCGAAACAGCCGATCCAAACATCAGCCCGACAATCAGCAGCGTCATGCTGTCTTTTACCTTCCATGCAGTTAGGCTCATGAGCAAAAGCACCAAAATAGCACCTAAACTGGCAGCAAAGATAATGGACCATATCCCCAAGCCTCCCTGATAAATGGCCCAACCAAAAGCGGAACTTGCCATCAACAAGATGGCTACACCCAACCCTGCCCCTGAGCTTATACCCAATACATAGGGCCCCGCCAATGGATTTCTGAAAAAAGTCTGCATTTGTAATCCGCTAACCGAAAGCCCAATTCCGGCAAATATGGCTGTAAGGGCTTTGGGGAGCCGGTATTCCATCAGTATAGTTTCCCATGACATTCTGGAAAGTTCTTTTCCAGCTAGCCCGCCGACTATTTCCATAAAAGGAATATGCACAGAACCGATAGACAGGTTCAGTGCAAAGAGCAGCAAACAAAGCAACAGGCCTAAGAAGAACAACAGGTATGTGGGATTATTTTTCATCCAATCGGGTGTAAAAATAAGGACTATATTCAGGCAATTGATCCGGATGTAGAATTTTGATCAGGTCCTTGAGGATCATGTCAGGCCGTAAATAACCCAATTCGAAATATTCAATGCCACCAGTTGGGCCCTTTTTTAAGGTGTAGGTATAAACCTGTCCATCTTGAAAGGCTTCAAAATATTTATACCTGGGGTCAGCTTGCCCCATTTCAAATAGGTTTTTATGGTCAGCAGCCCCAATCCAAATGCTGGCATTTTGGGCTTTGTCAAGTACGTATTCATAGCTTAGCTGAAGACTTCCTGTTCCCGGATGCCCTTTAAAGACATAATCTCCCCCAGCAGCTTTCAATAATTGCGCCCCCCAGCTATCCGCTCCGGGAGCGTACCAAATGTCATTGTACATGACGCCGGATATAACAGTTGGTTCGTTGTTTCCCCTTGCATGAACCTGCTCAGCAGCGTTAAGATAGGCGCTTTTGATTTCCTCAAAAATGCTGTCTGCCTTTTCCCAACCCCCCAATAATGCTCCTGTGAATTTTATCCATTCTGCCCTTCCTAAGGGGTGTTGTTCCATGTACTCTCCATTGATAGGAGCTGGGATTCCAGCTTTTTTGAACAAATCGAGGCTTCTCAGGTCATCCCCCAAGGTTGAAATCATGATCCAGTCAGGCTCAAGGTCCACCGCCAATTCAAAATTAGTCTGGGCACCTCTACCCAAATCCATTACACTGTTTTGGGCAATTAAGTCTCGGACTTTTTTAGAAGAAATCAAGTCGAGATTAGGAAATCCTACCAAAAGTTCAGATTGGCCCAAATAATCCAAATGGGGAACATGGGTGGTGGAGGTAAGTATTACCTTTTCTATAGGTAAAGTAATGACTGCATCAAAATTTCCTTGCGGTGTATCTATTTCTTTTTCTTCTATAATCAAATACCTAAAGGGTTCATGGCTGCCCGGAAAGGCCTTGGAAACTTCGATAAATTTGAATCCTTCCCCTTGGAAAACTTTAAATCCCTCTGCGTAGTCCAAAGGAATTTCTTCCATCTCGAGATCAAAATTTCCCTGTGGAGAAGTGCACGAAAAAATAAAGAAAGCAGCAGTAAAGGCAAATAAAAAGAAGGTCTTTGAAAGGGGGCCACTCATGTTTATGATTTAAATTTTAGTCTCAAAGATAGTCAGTTGGATTAATTTTAATATGTTTGCTACAGGAAAACGGTGCCCGAAACTTTTTGGAGTTCGGGATTAAAAGGGAATCCGGTGTAAAACCGGAGCTGTCCCCGCAACTGTAACCCCATCCCGAAACATTCGGGATAGCTACTTACCATCCTCAATGCCATTGCTCCATTTTATCGGGGTGAGAAGGCGGGTAAGTACAGGGAAGCCAGGAGACCTGCCATTTTTCTTCATATTCAAAGCTTTCGGGTGAAAGGCTGAGGTAAAATCTACTGATATGACTTCTTTCTTCGGGTTTTTTTCTTAAAGAAAGCGGGCATATTCACTTCATTCTATCTCAATAATTTACACGGTATGGCTTTGGGTTAAATTGGTGTTTCACTCATTTAATTCGAAAGGCATTGTTGGTTTGTTTGATTTTTCTTTTTCAGGGTTTCCATACCTTAAGTCTGCATGCGGATTTCAATGAAAGCGCTGTTGACTCTCTTCTTGTGTCTTCAGTCTGGCTTGCAAAGGAGACAAGAGTGGATACAGTAGGTTTGGAAGTGGTGGAGGTGTTCTCACCTTCCTTGGACAAATACACCTATGGCCAAAAAATAAACACCATTGGTGAAGATAATTTAGGGGATTTTCAAGGGCTTGGCTTATCGGAATTGCTTCAGCAGCGTACTGGCTTGTTTCTAAGACAATATGGTCCCGGCATGTTGGCCTCGTTGACCATGCGCGGGACTTCAGCGGGCCATAATGCTGTCTTTTGGAATGGACTGCCCATCAACAGTCCCTCTTTGGGGCAAACAGATTTTTCCATTTTGCCGGTTGGTGCATTTGATGAAGTGCAATTGCATTTTGGGAGTGGAGGCGCTTTGTACGGTACGGATGCTATCGGTGGTGCGGTTCATCTGAATTCCAAATTGAAGTTTGGACAGGGGCATTCCTTTCAGACGGACAGTAACCTGGGCAGTTTTGGAAGGTGGAACCAGCAGCTCCAATATGATTTTTCCAATGATAGAATTTCTTCACGGACAAGGGCTTACAGAAATGTAGCCGAAAATGATTTCCCTTTTCGTAACCTTTCCAAGCCAGGCACTCCAATAGAAAGACAGGAACATGCGGCTTTTCAACAGGAGGGCTTTACTCAGGACCTGGCCTTTCAAGTCAAGTCGGATCATTTGATCAGTAGCTCTTTTTGGTTGAATCAAACCAAAAGGGAAATACAACCGGTCATGGGTTCTAGCACGCGGGATATGCAGCAGGATAGGAATATGCGCTGGGTGTTGGATTATTTCAATTTTGCAGGTAACAAGACTTGGAATTTTAAAACCGGATGGGTCCAGGACCAATTGACATTTAATGGTAGCGAAAATAATACCAGCCAGTTTTTTCTTATCGGAGACTTAGACTGGGAGATCAATCCCAAGATTTCAAGTAAATCAGGCGTCCGTTACACCCATGTTCAGGGTAGGTTAAGCACCTATGCAGCAAAGGAAAACAGAATAGAGCTCTATCAAAGTACAAACTTGCATTTGAGGGAGGATGTTAATGTCTCTATCAACCTCCGACAATTTATTTACGATGGTACATTGGCTCCTTTCACCCCTAGTTTAGGGGCTGAGTGGAAAATTTTTGCCCAGGCCCAAAATGAGATAAAGTTACATGCAAATGGGGCCAGAAGCTTCAAAATTCCCACTTTAAACGATAGGTTCTGGGAACCGGGAGGGAATAGGGATTTATTGCCGGAGTCTTCCTGGAGTGGTGAATTAGGGTTCTCTTATTTATTCAAAAAGGAAGATCTTCAGGTTAACCAACAACTCACCCATTACAGGATGTGGGTGGACAATTGGATCATCTGGATGCCAAGAGGGAGTTTTTGGTCTCCTGAGAATATAAGAGAAGTCCAAAATACAGGCCTGGAATATACTTTGGATGCCATTTATAAAATAGGCAGTTGGGGTTTAGAAATCCAGGGAAATTACAACTGGGTAAGGGCAATCAATCAGACCAATATCTCTGAAAATGATAGGAGTATTGGCATGCAACTGCCCTATACACCCATCCATAAATTTCAATCACTTTTGGGGGTCAACCGTGGACTGCTTCAAAGCTATATCAACTATCACTTCACAGGGTCCAGATTTGTGACTTCGGATAATATATCCCAATTGCCCGCCTATGCCCTTTGGGATTGGGGGCTTAGAGTGGGAGAATGGGAGGTAGGTGCGTTAAAAGGGAGACTGGGTTTTCAGATTAACAATGTGCTGAATACGGCTTATGAGGTATTGCGGCTAAGGGCCATGGCGGGAAGAAACTATCAACTTAATATACACATCAGACTATGAACAGATTAAAGCAACTCATCGGGAAATTTGGAATGGCATTCCTTTTACTGCTTTTTATCAGCTCCTGTATGGATGATACACCATCCATTCCTTTGGGGGAATTTGAAAAAGGGGTATTGATTATGAATGAAGGGGCTTTTGGTGCCAATGATGGAGAGGTGTTTCATTATGATCCTACCTCAGGGGAGATAAAGTCCAGTATTTTTGAAAGCAAGAACGGGAGGCCCTTCGCAGGACTGATTCAAGACATGGTTGCCGCAGAAGGCAGGCTTTTTCTTGTTGCCAATACAGGAAAAGTAGAGGTAGTAGATCGTAGAGATTTCTCGAGTATGGGTGCAGTAACTTCAGGGTTGGATATCAGCAGGTCTTTGGTGGTGGCCAATCAAAAAATGTATATCTCAGATTGGGGAGCTTATGATGCCAACTTTAATAGCCCTGACTCTTACGTAGCAGTTGTAGAAAACCTTAATGGAGGGGAAGTCAGCAAGAAAATCCCCGTTTCCAGCAGACCGGAAGGCATGTTTGTGGCAGGAGATCAGCTCTTAATAGCCTGCACTGCTGGACAGAAACTGGATGTGGTTCCCCTGAACACTGAGGAAAAAACCAAATCCTTGGAAGTAACAGGGAGACCGACTCTTTTTTTTGAGGAGGGAGGCAGGTTGTATTTGTATGCCAGAGATGGTGAAAATGTTTATTTCCATGAAATCAACCGGTCACTTGCAGAAATCACAGGAACCATTACGGTAAATTTACCCCTTTCAACTTCAAATTTTGCATTGACGGATAATGGTGAAATGTTGATCATAACTTCTACAGGTTGGCCTGATTATAATGATGCCATTGCCATGGTAAACATCAGCAGTGGTCAGGTATTGAACGGTGCCATTTTTACAGGATCTGGATTTTATGGCATAGGCTTCCACAAAGCACGCGAAGAAATATATGTGGCAGACAATAATGGATTTCAAGGAAACGGCACTGTGATTATTCTTGATAGGGATGGTCAACAGCAAAAAACCTTTTTGGCGGGGAGGGGTCCATCTGGTTTTAAATTCAATTAAGGGCAATTTAGCAGTAAAGTATGAGCCAAATAATTTCTGTTTCATTGGCTTGGTCGGGAGGTAAAGATTCAGCATATGCTTTGCATTTGCTGAAAATGACTCCTGGCTATCAGGTGGTTCGGCTGCACACTACTTTTGGAGAAGAGACAAAAAGGGTAGGATTGCATAGTATTCATCAATCTTTGATTCAAAAACAGGCAAGTTTGATCGGTCTTCCTCTGGATAGTATTTACTATCCGGCGAGTGGGGACAATCAAGCTTATGAACATGCCATGTCTAATTATTTTAATAAGCTCAAGGCACAGGGAATTGCTCATATTGGTTTTGGAGATATTTACCTGGAAGACCTCAAACAGTACCGTGAAAAGCAATTGGAGAAAGCAGGCATGCAGCCTGTTTTCCCACTTTGGGGGAAAAATACGCTTCAAACGGCAAATGAAATTATCCAATCTGGGTTTTTAACTTTGATCTGTGCGGCGGATGCCGATAAGATAGGTGAAGGCTGGGTGGGGAAGGCTTTGAGTAAGGAATTTCTAGATGCTTTGCGCCCTGATGTTGATCCCTGTGGTGAAAATGGGGAGTTTCATACGTTTTGTATTGATGGACCTATATTTTCGAAAAAAGTACCCATTGAATTAGGAGAAACTTTAAAGAAAGGTTATTCCTTTCAGGACAGTGATGGTAAACTTCACGAAAAACAATTTTGGTTTAAAAATATTAAGCTGATAGATTAGTGTTTTACACCATCCCTTCATAATGGTCAAAATCTGTTGGAATAAATCTTAGAAAGATGTCAAAGCCTACCTTATATATAGTAACCGGTTCAAGTAAAGGAATAGGAAAAGCTTTAGTAGATCAACTATTGAAGGATCCTAATAACCAAGTGATAGGGGTGGCGAGGTCACAGGAACAGTTGCCTCATCCTAGGTTCAAGGGCCTAAGCGTAGATCTTTCCAATTTTCAGGAGGTTTTGGGTATAATCGATCAGTTGTTTCCGGCGGAGGACTTTCAAAAGGCAGTACTGGTCAATAATGCAGGATGGATAGGGGAGATTGAGCATTTTGGCAAGATGTCGCCAGAAAGCATCTATAAGATTTTTGTCCTGAACACCATTGTGCCAACCCTATTGATGAATGCCTTTATCAAAAAATATGGGGATCAAAAAGCTATGGATCGGCTGATTATAAATATAAGTTCAGGAGCAGCAAAGAAAGCCATTGATGGTTGGGCCTGCTATTCTTCTTCCAAAGCGGCTATAAACATGCTCAGCGAGGCAGCTGCGCTGGAAGCGGAACTGGATAAGACCGGGATAGGGATATTTTCTGTGGCACCAGGAGTCGTGGACACCGATATGCAGTCAGCTATCCGTTCAGCTGATAAAAAGGCTTTTTCCTTATTGGATAAATTTGTGGGTTTAAAAGAAAACCATCAGCTAAGTACGCCGGAGTATGCTGCTTCAAAATTGATAGAACTGATGGATAACCCGGATAAATTCCATGCAGTTTTGCAGGATGTAAGGGAGTATTGATTTTCATAGATGTTACAAATCAAAGATTTAAAAAAATAATTGTTACTCTGCCGAACAGGTAAGGTCCGCTACCATTGACAGATTATAAACCGTCACCCTGAGTGAAGCGAAAGCCTGCCTCGATCCTTTCAGAAAACATAGCAGGGCAGCAGCAAACCTTTGTTTTTAAAATCAACCGGTTGATACAGGGAAGCTATGTGTGCTATCTTCTCCTATGTGGTTAAAAAAAAATCTGCCACAAATGTCCCTCTGCGGTAGAGAGGGATGAAGCTTCAATGACTGTCATTTCTTTTTCTGAACATTTTCCTAAATGTTGCATTCTCAGTATGACGGATCAAGTGATGTCATTGCCTTTCTGTAAATAATAAATTTTAAATATTTATCCGATTTTTTTGGGATAATCAAAGAACCAGACCTTGGCTTTTTTGGGACTGATTTCTGACCAGTCATCAATGTCCAATTTGAAGCCAAACTGCCCTGATGTAGGCAGATTGTCTATATCCCCGCCGAGATGATCAATCAGTTCATTGAAGCCTGGATTATGTCCAAAAATAAACAGTGTATGGATATCTTTCTTTGTTTTTTTGATCTCATTGAGAATTCCATGGGCAGAGGCATGATAGAGTTTTTCCGTGAATTGAATCTTATTTTTAGGAAAATGAAGGTTTTCAGCTGTGATAAGTGCCGTGCTTTTGGCCCTCTCTGCGTCAGATGAAAGCATGGCATCCGGGTAAATCTCTTGCATTTTCAATCTTTGGGCCATTCGTGGGGCATCGCGGAATCCTCTTTCCGCTAAAGGCCTGGCATGATCAGTTAAAAAGGGGTCGTCCCAAGCTGATTTGGCATGTCGTATAATTACTAGCTTCTTCATTTTAGCAATTTAACAAAATTATTTTTTGTTTTTTGTGGAAGTATATTTACATTTAGAATACATTTAACCACATAATTCTAATATTTATCATGCTTACTGGAACAGTTAAATTCTACAACGATGCCAAAGGATTCGGATTTATAGTTGATGACGAATCACAGAGCGATGTTTTTGTCCATGCCACTGGCTTGGTAGACAAAGTAGCCCAGAATGACAAAGTAACCTACGATTTAAAGGACGGCAAAAAAGGCCCAAATGCTATAAATGTTAAAAAAGTACAGTAATAGTGTTTCTTTAGGTTATTAAAAAAAGCCCTTAAGTGGGCTTTTTTATTTTCTTACATTTTTCTTTTCGATTCGGTTCAGTTCGGCTTGTAGTTTTTCTTTTTCTATCCAATTGCCCCTTAACATAACCCCTTGTACATTTTTTAACTGATTTAAATCATCTAAAGGATTACCTGATAATAGCACAAAATCAGCAGAGGCACCTTTTGCTATTATTCCAAATTCACCATCCTGATTAAAATATTGTGCTACATTCCTTGAACCAGCATGTAGAATATCCAAGGGCGTCAATCCTGCCTCATGCATAGATTTGATTTCGTTATGAATGGAAAACCCAGGCACATTGAACACTTGGGGAGAATCAGAGCTAAGGAGTATAGGAACTCCTGCATCATACAGTGTTTTTAACAACAACTGTCGGAATTCAAGATATGGCTTCACATTTTCTGCTTTGAGTACACCTTGGTTTTCCAATAGTTTTTTCTGATTAACCCATTGCTGAACTTGAATCCCTGGCATATACTTCATTTCTTCCTCCAATCTGAATTCGTCGGCAGGGATGTATCCAAAAAATCTTTCAAATAGGGTGAGGGTAGGCGCTATCCAGGCTTTGGTATCCAAAGTCATTTGTACCAATTCAGGGAGTTTATCCAGATCTGCTTCTTTTACTAACAACATGCTGAACGGCCCGGCAATCTGTGGGTCTAATCGTGATTTATCAGCAATAAGGGCTTCAATATAACCATCTATGTGTTCCACAGAATGATAACCATGTTTGAGAGAATTCTCCAGTCCTATATCAAGAGAAACATGGCCCCCAAATTTAATGTCTACTTCTTTTGCGGTATTGGCAATGGCCAGAAACCTGGGCATGTCCAATCCTGGGTGGAGTTTCAAGTGATCATACCCTGATTGATGATGTTCGAGGACCATCTTAACCCCCATTTCCGGAGATTCGACCGTAGATCCATTAAGGGAGGGACCAGCTGCAAATATTCTGGGGGCAGTTATTTCTCCTTTTTCGATTTTTCTTTTCAATTCCAAATGGGAAGCATGTCCAATCATACCCCTAACATTTAAAATACCATTTGCAAGGTATAGCCACATCACATCTTCTATGTAGGAAAAATCCTCCGTCTCGGTAATAGGAATATGGGAATGCATTTCGGCCAGACCTGGAAAGGCGTATTGCCCTTGGCCGTCTATTTGACGGACTTCCCGTAGGTGACCTGGAAGTGCGTTTTGTGCATAAATACCGATTATTTTGCCATCTTTCACATGGATATGATGATCCTTTTTGACCGAAGTATCGTCCAAAGTCAGGATATTGATGTTCTTGACAAGGAATTCCTGTGCATTTAACCCTGTGGACAGCAGAAGGGCTATCAAGGAAAGAACATTGAAGACTTTTAGAGGTTTCATTCCAAAGGTTATTTAGGTTTAGCTTGTTTTTTCAATGAAATCCAATCCGTATGTACTGGATTTCTATCAGGATCATCTTTCCGTATGTATGTATGAGCGCCAAAGTAATCCCTTTGGGCCTGAATAAGGTTAGCAGAAGAGTTTTCTGTGATTCTACCCAAAAGGTAGTTTAACCCTGCAGACATCACAGGCAGAGGAAAGTCATGTTGAAGGCCTAGCCCTACCATGAAAGATAGACCGGGTTTCCATTCTTTGATTTTCACCAGCATGCTTTGATCTTCAAGGATGGATGCACTTTTTTGAAACAGTACAACCAATTCTTCCATTAGGCCTGAGCGGATGATGCAGCCATTGGTCCAGATCCTTGCAATTTCTGAAAAATCCAGGTTCCAATTTAAGGCCTGTGATACCTGCTGCATCAAATGGAAGCCAGTTTCATGATTGATGATGCGGGAAAGGGCATAGGCGTTTTTCAGGTGATCAAGCAAAAGCACTTTGTCTTCTGCAAATGCCCTAAAACGGTGTTGATAAAGCTGGGACAGTTTGACCCTATCCGCTTTATCGGCGGATAATTGTCTTGCGGTAACCGCTTCAAAAAGAGGGCTATAGGCAGTTTGGTAATTAAGTGCTGTTGAAATAGACCAGCTTCCTGTTCCCTTTTGCCCGGCCTGATCCAAAATTTCGTCCAGTAAGTAAGTATCATTCACTTTGGTTTCCAGAATGTCGGCCGTTATTTCTAAAAGGAAACTTCTCAATCCTTCAGACAACCAATTTCTAAGCACATTTGCTGCTTCTTGTGGACTGATTTTTAGTCCATAACGAAGCAAATGAACGGTCTCTGCAATCACCTGCATTTCAGCATATTCAATGCTGTTATGCACCATTTTTACAAAGTGTCCAGCCCCTTCTGGACCTACATAAGTGACACAGGCTTTCCCATCTTTGTCTTTGGCAGCAATCTTTTGAAGGTAAGGTAGAAGTGACTCAAAAGCATTTTTATTGCCACTAGGCATCAGAGAAGGGCCTTTTCTGGCTCCTTCCTCTCCTCCGGAAATACCCATTGGGAGAAAGTTTATCCCTTTTTTTGAGAGTGCGATTGACCTTTTGTTGGAATCTTCATAAAAGGAATTGCCTCCATCTATCAGGATTGCTCCTTTTTTCAGGAGTGGTAAAAGCTGCTTGATTTGTTGATCGATCGCTTCTCCAGCGGGAATCATCAGAAGGATTTTTTTTGGTTCGGCCAGGTCTTTTATAAAGTCCTCCAGCTTGTCAAATCCTTTCAAAAGTGCAAGGTCAATATGGGAATTAGCAAAATTACTGGCTATTCTTTCTTCCTTTCCTGCCACATGCCTGTTATACACAGCAACAGGAATGCCTTTTTCTGCCATATTCAATGCCAAGCTTTTGCCCATCACTCCCATGCCTATGATGCCGATGTGGGAGTGGGAACTATGTGCCAGTAAATGATCAAGTATGGTGCTCGCCATGGCTTCGGGAGTATTTTTGATGTCCAAATGAAGGCCGTAAGCTGGTTGTTCCCAAGTTTCCAATTGTGATTCAAGCAGCCCGGGAGGCATGTAATGATTTTTCCTGTTTTTCATCCTCTCTTCAAGGATCAATCGTTCCCCTTGGAGATGGATCCAAAATATTTCAGGAATGGATTGGAGGATTTGACGGTAACTTTCTTTCAGTGCAGAACAAGCAAGGATAGCGCCTCCGCTTTTTTCCCAATTTTGAATCTTTTCAGCCAAAGTCGCTAACCAGGGTATTCGGTCTTTGTCATTCAATGGAATGCCCTGCGACATTTTTTCCACGTTGGTATTGGGGTGGAAATCATCTGCATCATAAAAAGGCAGATGGGTTTTTTCTGAAAGTAGCGTGCCAATGGTGGTTTTACCACTCCCAGAGACACCTGTTACGATACATATCATGGTCTAAGTTAAGAAAATTAATTATTTTCACCTTGCTATCTTTATTGTCATGGATACCCAAATAGGAATTGAATCAGCTCATTTTTATGTAAAAAAAGTCGGAGACTTACATTATCGGGGTCTGTTGGTTTGCAGCGGTCATACTGCAGTACATGAAGTTGCAGCTATGATGGCAAGAGAGAGGGTTTCATGTGTTTTTATTGGAGATTCGGAATATGAAATAAAAGGTTTTGTTACAGACCTTACCCTTAGAGACAGGGTTTTGGCAAAAAACCTCAACCCTTCTATCGCTGTGAAAGAGGTGATGGATTCCGGGATTTTTTATATTGATAAAAATGCGCTTTTGTATGAGGCATTGTTACAGATGTTTCAATCAAAGATCAGGTACTTTTTGGTGAAAGAAGAGGGACATTTTGTAGGGTGGATCAGTAGGACCAAAATATTGACAGAGCAATATCAGGGTCCTTTTATTTTTATACAATCTTTAAAACAGGCCTTGGATGTGGAGGAATTGAAACAAAAATGGCGATTGGTGCCACTTATGTTACATCAATTGGCAGAAAAGGGAATCCGAGCATCTATCATTAATCAAATTGTCACTGCGGTAACTGACACTATTTCTCAACGGGTAATTGAAATTCAAATGGCGGAAGTAGGGCCTGCGCCAGCAAGATTTGTTTTCATAGTTTTGGGGTCTGAAGGAAGAGGAGAGCAAACCTTGAAGACAGACCAGGACAATGCCATCATTTATGAGGACAAGGCCAATGAAAAGCGAGAGCATGTCCGTACTTATTTTCTTGACTTTGCTGACCGGGTTTCTACCGCATTAGACGAAATAGGAATTGAATTTTGTAAAGGAGATTTTATGGCCAAGAATCCTAAATGGACCCATTCCCTTTCTCATTGGAAAAGAAATTATGAAAATTGGATCCAGGAATCTACTCCTGAGACCATGATGAAATATGCTACTTTTTTTGATTGTAGGGCGATTTATGGGGATTTTTCTTTATTGGATGAGCTAAAGTTGTATATGGATCAGCAACTCCAAAATCCAACAGAAAAGTTTTTCATGAATTTGGGAGTAAATGCCCTGCAATATGAACCACCATTGACTTTCTTTAAACGAAATATTAAAACTTTTAAAATTGACGGGGAGGCACATTTTAACATAAAAAAAGCCATGACACCCATTGTAGATTTGACCAGGGCATTTGCTTTGAAGCACAGAATTTTTGAAACCAATACAGGTAAACGTATGGAGGCCTTGCGTCAACTTGGTGTGTTTTCAGAGAAGGAAACGAAAGAACTGATCCATGCCTATTATTACCTCATGGCGCTTAGGCTTGAGAAGCAAGCCCTTCAAATAATTGAGAAAGGACAAAAGCCCGTTAATTATGTTGCTGTAAATCAGCTTACAAAGGTTCAGGTAGTCACCTTGTTGGAAATTTTCAAAGTCATCAAAGATTTCCAATTGAAGATCAAATTGGAGTTTACGAAAAATATATTTTAAGGAATAGAAAATATCTTTTTTAAATTTTTTATAAAAGTCTATGATTTTTATTTAAAGTTTTTTTATTTTGTAAAAAATAAACCAAAATACGCACTTATGCTCAGCAACTATCCGCTATCCGATGTTGAAAAAGCCTTTCAGGCAGAGTCTGGAGTCACCTCTATCCATGCAAAAATTCCTTATTTGATGGTTGACAATTTC
>Ga0213835_100499_pt1 | contig 36721 bp, 31 predicted proteins | sample SWPATP01_FD_160576 | JGI IMG/M metagenome (GOLD analysis project Ga0213835, IMG submission 160576) | Coastal seawater microbial communities from Marineland, Florida, United States - SWPA TP0 #1 | ecosystem: Environmental > Aquatic > Marine > Coastal | place: USA: Florida | collected 2016-08-05
CGGCAGGCGCTGGCCGCTGGCGGCGGCCAGGCGAAAGCGCCGTGAGTGGCGGCACTCCTCCGAACGCGGCTGCTGGGCCCGCTCAGGCGTATAGGCATCGGTGGCGTAGGTGATGGGCGTGTCAGCCATGGGACTCCCCGGTGTCGCGATGGGTCTGTTCGTCGGCCCAGTAGGGCCGGCCGGTACGTTCGAAGTTGGGCTGCAGCGCTTCGGCCACATTGGCCGTCTCGGTGGGCCCCGGTGCCGGCAGCAGGCGCGGCAATGCCGGCAGCGCCGCTTCGGTCTCATCGAGTTTTTGCCACTGTACACGCACCGCGAGTTCGCGGCGGGTACGCTGCTCGGCGCTCAACCAGTTGCCCGGCGTGACCTCGGGCGGCGGTATCCAGAGATAGTACTCGCGGCCGTCGGCGGTGTGACGCTCGAACAGGGGCGCTACCGGCTCGCTCCAGCGGCTCTCCCGCTGCCGCCACTCGAAGTATCCTTCCCGGCGGGACTCGTGCTTGCGCTCGGTGATGATCCGCAAACGCAGGTGGACGACCTGGTCCCAGCCTTCCGCCAGGCCAGGGATGTTGCTCTTGACCACCACCCGGGTATTGGCGAAGGGCCCCGGAACGTGGCGCAGGTCATGCTCGGCGGTCAGGCGGTCGACATGGCCCACCGGTGCGGTGGTGCTCAGTACGCCGGGCGCCGGGTGCTGGGCCGAGTCGGCTGCTACCGATTCGGGCGTGGCCGCGCCGATGGCATCGATACGGATGCGAATGCCGGCGAACTGACTGATCAGGCGTTCGAAGGCTTCTTGCGGATCTTGGCGCCAGTCGTAGCGTTCGTTGCTGCCGAAGGGACCAAGGCGCAGCCACTCCTCCAGCGCGTTGTCACGCAGCCAGAGGGAAGCGAGTACTGCCGCCACCGATATCCCCAGGGCGATCCAGCCCACCGGGCCCAGGCCCAGCCACAGCGGGCTGGTCTTGAACAGCGCGCTGCCGGCCACCACCGCGGTACCGACAGACGCCACGCTCAGGGCGATACCCGCACCCAAATTGCCATGCTGAAAACGCTGCCAGGCATCCGCCGCCAGCAGCGCCGCGCTGATCCCGCCCGCCAGCACGCCGGCAAAGTTAACCGCGCTGATGGCACCTCTCAGTTGTCCTCCAAGCGCAGATAGGACAGTGAATTGCGAGCGCATCAGGGCATTGCCCAACGGAAACTCGCGGCTGATACCTCGGGTGCGTAGTGCATTTAGCCGATTATGGCGTTCACCATAGAATTCTACTGATTTAAGTACGGCAATTCCTAAATCGAGAATTGCACTATCCCGTCCAAGGCGAGTTCTTGTGGATGCTTGTCTGTAGTGGCTTTGCATTTCTTGTCGTAGATTAAAAAACTCAAACACTGCAATCACATATGGCAACCGAATCGCATCGGTGGCCCGCCCCAGGTCCCGGGCACTGTCGGTGCTTTGCCGTGCCTTGCGGGCGAGCTGCGCGGCCCGGGAGTCGGGTTCGGCCACCAGCACCGTCAAGTGCTGCTCGCCAATCGCTTCACCGGCCCTCGCCAGGCCTTGGGCCAGCCGGGGGGTGAGTTCCTGCCCCGTGGCCTTGCGCACCACGCCGTCGAACCAGCGGCGGGCCCGCGCATGGGCATCGCTTCGGCGGTCGCTGTCGCTCAGGCCGTTGATGAGGTTGCCCGCTCTGTCTTGAACGCCGAGTATCACCGCGTTCTCGGGCACGCCTGCCCGCTGCCGGGCAGTGACATCACCCAGCAGCTCGGCCAGGCCGACCCGGGCGAGGCGCTGCGCCGGTACCGCCAGCGCGGAGGCGGCCATCTGATCGGAGAGTGCCGCACCGTATTCGGCGAAGCGCCCCAGGATCAGGTCCACGGCGTTGGCCCAGCGCTTGAGTTCGCCGCTCCAGGGAAAGTCGTCTTCATTGGCCAGCAGGGCAAGCATGGAAGTTTCCAGCAGCTGCACGTCGTCCGCGTCGTCTGGCACCTCGAGTTCGGCCTGCTCGGCCAGGGCCTTGAGGCGTACCCGGCCATCACCGGGGTTGTCTTCTTCTTCGGGCAGCGCCAACGGTACCGCCATCGAGGCGGCTTCGTCGCTGGGAAACAGCAGGGCGTGCAGGGCGTAGCCGCTGCCGTCCCGCAGCACGTCGGCCAGAAAGCGCTGACCCGCTGAGGGGCCCGTCAGCGGTTCGGCGTAAAGAGCGTCGGCCTGCTCGGGAGAGACGCGCAAGGCGTCGAGCAGGTCGGCGGCCAGGGAGTAGGCCCCCAGGTAGTCGTGGCCTTCCAGGGAGAACAGGTCGGCCAACAGAACCGGCGTTTCATGCGCCAGCAACAGCTGATGCAGGCGCGCCTGGTAGGCGGCGAGCTGTGCACGTGCGGTTTCGCGCTGGGCGCTGCGCAGGATGCGCCTCAGTTCGCCGGTCTCACTGAGATCGGCGCTACGGGCATAGCGGTGCAGTTGGTTGTTCTGGCCGGCTTTGTTGCGTTGCGGCAGCACCGTCTGGTTGATCAGGGCGGCGCATTCGTAGAAGTCGTCCTGCGCTGCCAGGCTGGGGATGGCCTGCAAGTACTGCAGGCTGGCCTGACAGCCGTACATGGCTTGGCGTAGCTCGAACAGCGGATCGGCAATGACCAACCCCGGTATGTGGCGGGCACAGGCATCTGCCAGGCAATCCTCACCGCTCTCGCCCTGCCACAGGGTGGTGTCGGGCGCGGACTCGCCGGTGGCGTGGGCGGCAAGGCTCGCCAGCGCATCGAGGCGCACCTTGGCGCCAAGGAACAGCGGTGAGTCGGGATTGCTGGCCTCGCGTGCGCACTGCGCGGCACGCTGGGCATCACCGAACGCTTGCGCTTCGCTCACGGCCTGATCGAGCAATTGTGGCAATGCCTCGCCAGCCAGGTCCCGGGTGACCCGCTCCGGCTGGGCCACTTGCTGTTCGAGGAAGGGCAGGCGCAGACGCTGGGGCTCTTCCTGGGAGAGCGTGTAGAGCCTGCCCGGGGAGGCAAGGTTGTTGGCCGCGCTGAGGTTGGGGGTATGGCAGCGCGTGCGGCGAGCCCGGCTGTCGTCTTGAAGGTAGTTGAGGCGCGCCGCCGACCACTGCACTTCGGAATAGGCGATGTCGAGGGCACCGTCAACGGTACGGTCGTTCTCCCTGAGCGGTAGCCAGATCTCCTCGAGGGCGACACCCGTCGCCGGTCGGCGATCCTCCTGGCACCGGCCGTCGGCATCGCAGTGGGCGGCCAGATCGATGTCGCGGAATTCGAGTTGGCCCGTCTCGGCATTGGCGGTGACTTCGATCTCGCGCCAGGCCGCATCGCGATAAAAGACATACAGGTAGCCGGCCCGCAGCGGCAGAGCCTCGCGTCGGGTTCCGCTAAGCGCGGCGCCGTCCAGCGAGCGCCACAGAGCCATGGGCATGACCGGTTGGACGACGCAGCGCTGATGGGTGCGCTGCTGGCGGGGGGTGTCCCAGAGGCGCTCATAGAGTGGCAGGCGGATCGGCTCGCCGGCTTCGCTTTCGATCTCCAGGTGCACGTCGACGGCGCGCGTACCTTCCCAGCGCCATTTGTGCAGCACGCTGACCCGGGACGGCAGGGGTTCCAGTTCCTCCTTGGCCGGATCGCTCAGATACCCCTCACGGTAGCGGTCGAACAGCACGAGATCCTGGCCCTCGGGGTGCTCCTTGCCCATGACTTCCACGATCAGCATCTTGGGCTCGCAGGCCGGGCCTGGCTCGCTCAGCGGTCCACAGCGTACTTCATCGCTCATGGCTTATCCTCTCTCCCTTGCATGCGTCCCTGCCAGCAGGGCCAGTACCTCGTCGTCTTCGTTCTTTGCCAGGGCATCCGTGCTGTGCCGAGTGCCATTGGCCTCTTGTGTGGTAGCGCTCGTCTGGGCAAGCTCGGTCTGCCGTTGCAGGTGGGCCAGCCGAGAGGCCACGGGCATGTCGAGAATTCCCTCGGGCCAGGCGGCATCGGGAGCGGCGAAGCGCCAGGCCAGGTAATCGGCCCATTGGCTATGCGGCAGCGCCAAATGCTCAGCTTCCAGGCAGGCGCTGACGAAGCGCTGGGCGTGGACTTGAACGTTCTCGTCCAGGCCGTGGCGTTCGACCTGCTGGCGCCACAGTGGCCAGCGCATGGCGTAACGCTCCATGGCCGCTTCCTGCTCCGGCGCCAGGGCCAGTGGTTTGTCGTCGGGCAGCATGGCCAGTGACGGCGCTGGGGCATCCGGCTCGGCGGCGGCGAACGCATACCATTGGCTGCCTGCCTCGGCGCGCTGTTCGAAGGTGCCGCCATGCCACACCACGCGCTCCAACGGCCCCAGCCAGTGGCGGCTCGCGGCGGCCGAAGAGAAGAGGTGTGCGGCGATCCAGGGGTCGTAAAAGCGCAGCAGCCCCTGGCGTTGGCCATAGAACCGGATTTCCAGGCGCGCCCGCAGGTGGGCCACCACCTCGGCCTGAGGCGCATGACTGGTGATGATGACACCGCGCAGCGGTGACTCGCCCTGCCCCTCGACGAAGGCCTGCCAGAGGGGCGCGAGCGGGTCGCTCACCGACACCAGCAGGGGGCTCTGGGCGAGGCTGCCGGCAAAGCGGGTGCGCGCATACAGCGGCACGTAGACCGGCATCTCCTCCAGATCGTAGAGCCGTTTTAGCGTATCGGGCAGCCGGTCGAGCACCAGCCAGCGGGAAAGCGCGGAGGGCAGCAGCGAGTCGAGCGCCTGCGCCTGATGCAGTACCGGCATGCCTCAGCCCTCTTCGCAAGGACAGCTCTGGCCCAACGGGCAGGGACTGCCGTCGGTGGGTTTCTGACACATCTCGATGATCGGCGAACGCAGCGCCGACGCCTGTTCGAGGCGGTGCTCGGGTACGCTGGGCCACTCGGGGGATTCCGGCGTCACGTGGCCCGGGAGCAGTGCCGCCTGTGCGGCCTGGCCGGCGCCTCTGCCCGGGCTACCGCCGGAGTTGAGCTTGATGCTGGGGCCACTGATCGCCACGCCGCTGGGCGACAGGGTAATGAAACTGCCGCCGGCGGCGAGGGAGATGCTGGCGCCGGCATCGATGACCACGCTGTCGCCGGCCTTGACGTGAACGTGCTGGCCGGCCTCGGCGAGCAGGGCATCGCCGTAGTGGCGGTGTGCCGAGCCGCCGATACGCGTATGGTCGTCGCCGTCGATCTGGCGGTACTGCTGGCCGCGTACTGTCAGGTGTTCGTTGCCCGTGATCTCGCCGAGACGGTCGTTCTCCACCTTGAGATGGCTGTCGTGCTGGACCACCTCGCGACGGTCGTTGAGGGTCTGGAAGTTGAGGTTCTTCTGGGCGTGGATCCAGATCTCCTCGTCGCCGGTACGGTCATCCAGGCGAATTTCGTTGAAGCCTTCGTCCTGATGGCTCTTGGTGCGGATGACGGTACGGGTCTTGTGCTCGGGCAGGGCATAGGGCGGAGTGTTGACCGCGTGGTAGGCGCTGCCGCTGACGTAGGGCTGGTCCGGATCCGCGTCCCAAAACGCGACTGCTACCTCATGGCCGATCCGCGGCAGGGCGAACATGCCGTAGCCGGCACCGGCCCAGCCCTGGGCCACCCGCAGCCAGGCGCTGGCCGTGCCTTCACGATTCCACGGGAACACCACGCGCACCCGGCCGAACTCGTCGGTGTGGATCTCTTCGCCTTCGGGCCCCACTACCGTGGCTACCTGGGGGCCGTCGACCCGGGGCCGGGGGGTGGGCTTGGGGCGCCAGGTGCGGCTGGAGGGCATCATCGTCAGCGTGTTGGTCAGGCGGGTGGCGTCACCGCCTGCGGCGGCGGCCACGGCTTCTTCCTGCACGGCCTGGGGCTGGTGGCCTTCGTGGCGAATGCTCACCACCTGCCACTCGGTGTTGTACTCGTCCACGTCGTGGTCGGTCAGGGTGAAGCGATGGCCGGGCGACAAGTCGGGCAGGTTGCTCTCGGCCTTGGCCAGGTAGGCGTCGCGACGCAGGTACTCGAGGCGCACGCGGGTGAAGGCATCACCGGAGACATCGGCCTTGAAACGACCAGGGAAGTCGTAGTGCTCATAGGTGTCGCGCTGGGCGTGGGACTCGAGCCCGTCGGCGTGATGCTCGTGCAGCTGGTCGTAGGCCGGGCGCTTGAACGAGTAGTCTTTCAGCACCGCCGAGGAGGGCGCCACCGTGGATTCCTGGCGCAGGTGGTAGAGGTAGCGGGCCGCGGGCACGGCGCCCCCGGCGCGGGCGTGATAGGTCTTGCTGCCCAGGTTCGGCAGCAGCTGCGCATCGTCGGCGAACACCACCCGGCTGCCGCTCTCGGCGGCCTCGAAGTAGAAGAAGATACCTTCCTCCGCGGCCAGGCGCTGAAGGAAGGCCAGATCGTGCTCTCTGTATTGCGTGAGGTACTCCCGAACCTGCGGTTCGCGCCGGATGGCGAAGGCCACGTCGGTGATGCCGTGCTCCTCGCACAGGGCCTGGATCACGCTCAGTGGCGGCGCTTCCTCGAAGATTCGGGAATTGTGGCGCAACTCGAGGCGCCACAGCGCCGGGCGGATCACGATCTCATAGTGGGTGCGCCGGTGGCCGGTATCGCCGCGGGCGAAGCGGGCCACCGCCCCCGTGACCCGGCGCACCACCTCGCCATCCTGCCATACGGTCAGGGTGGCGCTGACGTCGAGCCAGTCCTTGGCGGTCATGCTGCCGTCGCGGCTGGCGAAGGCCACCGACAGCTCGAAGGGCCGGGACAGTGCCTCCTCGAGAGTGAAGGACACCACCGCCAGGTCGAGGCCTTCGGCGCCGTCGCGTGCCAACGTGAATGCCAAGCCGTGAGAATCGGCCATACTCGCGCCTCCCTGCGGTGAGCGATGGGATGAGGGGTTTCAAGACGTTAGAAGGTCGTGAAAAAGGGTTACCGTAGTCAATGCGTTGAGCGGAGACAATTGGCCGCGTGTAAGACATTTGCCATACGGCTTGTCAGCCATTCACGCTTATTTGTGTCGTCCGCGCCGCAGACGGCTGCGCTGGGCATCGATGGCCCGGCGGCTGCGCTCGGGGAAATGTGCGAGCAGCTCGGGCAATGGCAGATGCTGAAGGCGCGCCAGGCGCTTACGCTCCTCCTCCGTCCACCCCTCACCGGCTACCGGCCGGGGGCAGCGCAGACCAAGCTTCTTTGCCTTGCCGCGGATACTGACGCTGGAACGGTGCGGCAAGGCCTTGGCCGCTGCCGGCGGGCCACCCTCGGTGTAGTGATACCGCAGCAGGGCGATTTCCTCTTCGCTCCATGGCTGCAGGTAGTCCGCTCGCGACAAGCCCAGCCCCGTGGCCAGGCGCCGCAAGGCAGCGGCCGAACGTTCGGGAAAATAACGCCGCTGCAGCTCCGGCACGGGCATCGTGCCGTAGTGCTGGCGGAATCGTGAGAGTTCCTCGTCCGTCCAGCGCCGAGAGGTGGCGCTTGCCTGCTTCTTGCGGTAGGAAAGCCCCAACTTATCTGCCTTGTGCACGATGGCCTTGACGGTGCGGTGGGGCAGATGCGCATGGTGCAAGCGCGTCGCCCCCAGCGCGGCATAATGGCGTTGCAGTACCGCCAGTTCACGTTCGGTCCAGGGTTGGCTGGCGACGTGCCGCGGCACATCGAAGCCCAGTCGCCGCGCCTTGCGCTGGATGGTTTCCACGCTTCTGCGGGGCAGATATTGCCGATGCAGGTCGGCTCCGGGCAGCACGTCATAGTAGCGCCGCAATAACCCCAGTTCTTCCTCGGTCCAGGGCGGCGACTCCACGGGGTCCGCCGTCGCGGCCTTGTGCAAACCAAGCTGCTGGGCCTTGGTGTAGATGTCGTTGCTGCTGCGCAGGGGGAGAAAGCGACGCCTCACCTCGGAGGCTTCCAGGACGGGGTAGTGCTGTGTGAGCAGCGAGATCTCTTGTGGCGTCCAGGCCCCGGGAAAGGCGTCGTGTTGCTTGGTCATGTCAATGCATCGCGGCTTGGTAGCAAACTACCCAGCCGCATCGTTGGAGAGCGGCTGGGCTGGATGTCATGTAGGCACATGCGACGACGCTTGCTGCACTACTCGATATTCTGGATCTGCTCGCGCATCTGCTCGATCAGCACCTTGAGCTCCACCGCGCAGCGGGTGGTGCTGGCCACCGCCGACTTGGAGGAGAGGGTATTGGCCTCGCGGTTGAGCTCCTGCATCAGGAAGTCGAGGCGGCGCCCCTTGGGCCCCTTCTGGCCGAGCTGGCGCTCCACTTCGCTGACGTGGGCCTCGAGCCGGTCGAGCTCCTCGTCCACGTCGGCCTTCTGGGCCAGCAGCACCAGTTCGGCTTCCAGGCGCTGGGGGTCGAGTTCCGCCTTGACCGTCTCCAGACGCTCCAGCAGCTGGGCGCGCTGACGCTCGAGGATGGTCGGCATCAGGCGGCGCACTTCGGCGACCTGCTCGCGCACGCCGCTCAGGCGTTCCCGAATCATCACGGCGAGCTTGTCGCCCTCGCGGGCGCGGGCCTCGATCAGCTCGTCGAGGGCGGCTTCGAACAGCGCCGTGGCCTCCGCCTTCACCAGATCCAGGTCGATGCCCTGGGCATCGAGCACGCCGGGGTGTTCCAGCAGCGACAGGGCGTCGGGCATGGCGACCTGGGGCAGCGCTTCGCGAATCTCCCCCAGCGCCGCGGCCAGGGCCACCAGGCGGGTGTGATTGACCGCCAGGGTCTCGCTGATGTCGGTGGGTTCGAAGCGCAGGTGACACTCCACCTTGCCGCGGGCCAGGCGCGTGCGCAGCGCCTCGCGGAAGGCGGGCTCCAGATCGCGCAGGGCCTCGGGCAGCCGGAAGAAGGGTTCCAGGTAGCGCTGATTCACCGAGCGCAGCTCCAGCTGCAGGCTGCCCCAGTCGTCCTCACGGCTCTGGCGGGCAAAGGCGGTCATGCTGTGAACCTTGCTTTGGTCAACCATGGGAACTCCTTGTTCGGTCGTCGGCACTACGGCAGCACGGACGGGATGTGAGACGAGGAGTTTAACCGATTACCCGCCCCGACCGTGTAGAATGGCCAGCCATTCGACACCGATGCCCAGGGCCACCCGCCCGGCCCGGCGTCACCCAGTTCGTATCGATTCGAGAGGTAACATGGCTTCCGACCTGAAACGCCCCAGCGGACGGCGCCCCGACCAGCCCCGCGAGATTCGCCTGACCCGTGATTTCACCCGCCACGCCGAGGGTTCGGTGCTGGTGGAGTTCGGCGACACCAAGGTGCTGTGCAACGCCAGCGTCGAGGCCGGCGTGCCGCGCTGGCTGCGCGGCAAGGGGCAGGGCTGGGTCACCGCCGAGTACGGCATGCTGCCGCGCGCCACCCACACCCGCGGCGGCCGCGAGGCGGCCCGCGGCAAGCAGGGCGGGCGTACGCTGGAGATCCAGCGCCTGATCGGCCGCTCGCTGCGGGCGTCGGTCAACCTCAAGAAGCTGGGCGAATTCACCATCACCGTGGACTGCGACGTGATCCAGGCCGACGGCGGCACCCGCACCGCCTCGATCACCGGCGGCTGCGTGGCGCTGGTGGACGCCATCCGCTATTTGCAGCGCAAGAAGCTGATCAAGGGCGATCCCTTCGTGCAGCTGATCAGCTCGGTCTCGGTGGGATTGTTCAAGGGTCTGCCGGTGGTGGATCTCGACTACCCCGAGGACAGCGGCGCCGACACCGACATGAACGTGGTGATGGCCGAGTCGGGCGGGCTGATCGAGGTGCAGGGCACCGCCGAGGCGGGGGTGTTCTCCCGCGAGCAGCTCAACGCCATGCTGGAGCTGGCCGAGAACGCCGGCGCCCAGCTCTTCGAGCACCAGCGCGAGGCCCTGGGCATTCGTCGCTGAATCAAAACGCAGTGCGCCGGCATCCAATGCCGGCGCACTGCAGCCCGGTCGGGCCGCGACGAAGGGGTGTGCTTACAGCGTCAGGTCGTACTCGACGAACAGCGGGGCGTACTCGCTGAAGGTGGCGTCGTAGTCGATCCAGGCGTCGACCACGTGGCGGCGCAGGTTGGGTCCGACGATCTGATAGTCGATCCGCCAGCCTTCCTGACGTGAGCGCGGCACATCCTGGTCGAGCTTGGGCCAGTAGGTGTACTCACCGGCGTCGCGGTTGATCTCGCGGAAGGTATCGATGAAGCCGGTGGGGCCGAATACCTGGTCCATCCAGGCCCGCTCTTCGGGCTTGAAGCCCGGCGTGGTCTGGTTGTCGGCCCAGTTCTCCAGGTCGATGGTCTTGTGGGCGATGTGCCAGGTGCCGCAGATGATGTACTCACGACGCTTGCGTGCCATCTTGTTCAGGTATTCCTGATACTGGGCCATGAAGGCCTGCTTGGCGGCATAATCGCTGCCGTCGGGCATCAGGAAGCTGGCGATGCTGAAACGGTCGTAATCGGCCTGCAGGAAGCGCGCCTCGTGGTCGCACTGGGGAAAGCCGAGGCCGTACATGATCGCCTTGGGTATCTTGCGGCAATAGATCCCCACGCCGGAGAAGCCGTCCTCCTCGGCGTCGAGGAAGTAGCCTTCGTAGCCTTCCGGGTACAGAATGCTGTCGTCGAGTTCGAAACTCTTGGCCTTGAGGTTCTGCACGCAGATGACGTCGGCGTCCTGCTCGGCCAGCCAGTCGAGGAAGCCCCGTCCGACCGCTTCGCGGATTCCGTTGACATTGATGGTGGCAATTTTCATACATGGTCCCTTTGACGTCGCGCGTGTATGATACCCGACGTTTCGACGTTTGGGTAAATGGCCCGCATGGATATTCCATGGTAGGACACAGATCCCATCCCATGGATGAGAAAACTGGGCTTATGAACAGAGCCTTATGAATAGCAGGGGAAGTGAGGTGTCGGCCAGCATGCAAGCCTATCAGCGGGAGTTCATCGAGTTCGCGATCGAGCAGGGCGTGCTGAAGTTCGGCGAGTTCACCCTCAAGTCGGGCCGCGTCAGCCCCTATTTCTTCAATGCCGGGCTGTTTCGCACCGGCAGCGCCCTGGCGCAACTGGGCCGCTTCTACGCCAATGCCATCGAGGCCAGCGGGCTCTCGTTCGACGTGCTGTTCGGCCCAGCCTACAAGGGCATTCCGCTGGCGGCCACCACCGCGGTGGCACTGGCCGACCATCACGACCGCGATCTGCCCTTCGCCTTCAATCGCAAGGAGGCGAAGAGTCACGGCGAGGGCGGCAACATCGTCGGTGCCGAGCTGGCCGGGCGTATCCTGATCATCGACGACGTGATCACCGCAGGCACCGCCATTCGCGAGGTGATGACGCTGATCGAGGCCGCCGGCGCCGAGGCGGCCGGAGTGGTGATCGCGCTGGACCGTCAGGAGCGCGGCGAGGGCAGCCAGAGCGCCATCCAGGAAGTCGAGTCGCGCTACGGCATGCCGGTGGTCAGCATCGTCACGCTGGACATGGTGCTGAGCTACCTCGAACAGCAGTCGAACCAAGAATTACAGGGACATGCGGCCGCCATACGCGACTATCGTGCGCGCTACGGCGTCACCGCCGAGTGAATCGTGAAGCGCGCTTCAAGCGCATCTGTTGAGGAGTCGTCGATGAAAACGCTTGGACACTTCGCCAAGGCCGCGCTGGCCACCGGCATTCTCTTCGCTGCCACCGGCGCCCATGCCGCCGGCAGTCTCGATCTCAATCTCGGGCCCGATGCCGTGCAGTTCGATGCAGCCGGTGAGATTGCCCACGGTGTGATGCTGGGCGGCGGCGTCCTGCACAGCGATTATCGCGAAGATGCCACCATCTACCACGCCCAGCTGCTCGGCGCACAGCGCACCCGCGAGCGCGACGTGGGCATCGGTGCCCGCTGGACCCAGTACGACACCGACTACGGCAACGGCGGCGGTCTCGGCCTGGGTGGCTATGGCTACGTCTACCTGCCCCAGGCGCCGTCCGTCTCCGTGGGCGGCTACGGCTTCTACACCCCCAGCGTGGTGACCAGCGGCGACCTGGATGACGGCTACGAATTCGGCGTGCGTGCGCGCTACTCCTTCACGCCCAACGTCGACGGCTACGTCGGCCTGCGCCAGGCGGCCGCCGACTTCGACAACCGTCACGGCAACCGCACCCTGGATCGTGGCGCCCAGGTCGGGGTTCGCCTGAGCTTCTGATCTCTCGCTGTACCGGCGGGCCCCGACGGGGTCCGTCGGCGTTCTCTGGCAGGCCGCCATGCTCGACGTCGTACTCTTCGAACCCGAGATCCCGCCCAACACCGGCAATCTGATCCGGCTTTGCGCCAACAGCGGCTTTCGTCTGCATCTGATCGAGCCGCTGGGCTTCGTGCTCGACGACAAGCGCCTGCGCCGCGCCGGGCTCGACTACCATGAGTGGGCCGCCGTGCGCGTGCACCGCGACTGGCCGGGCTTCGTCGAGGCCGTGAAACCGGAGCGTGTCTTTGCCGTCTCGACCCGCGGCCGCACCGGCTACCACGAGCCGCGCTACCGCCCCGGCGACGTGCTGCTGTTCGGCCCCGAGACCCGCGGCCTGCCCCAGGCCATGCTCGACGCCCTGCCGCCCGAGCAGCGGCTGCGTATCCCCATGCTGCCCGACAGCCGCAGCCTCAACCTCTCCAACGCCTGCGCCATCCTGGTGTTCGAGGCCTGGCGTCAGCTCGGCTTCGCCGGGGCGGCGGAATTCGACAGGCCAACCGAGGCACGCCCATGAGCATTCGGCAGCGCCTGGCCAAGCTCAACCCGCGCCAGCAGGAAGCGGTACGCTACATCGACGGCCCCTGCCTGGTGCTGGCCGGCGCCGGCTCCGGCAAGACCAGCGTGATCACCACCAAGATCGCCTACCTGGTGCAGGAGTGCGGCATGAGCGCCCGGCGCATCGCCGCGGTGACCTTCACCAACAAGGCGGCCCGCGAGATGAAGGAGCGGGTGGGGCAGATGCTCAAGGGCAAGGAGGGCCACGGGCTGACCGTCTCGACCTTCCACACCCTGGGCCTCAACATCATCCGCGGCGAGCTCAAGGCGCTGGGCTACAAGCCGGGCTTCTCGCTGTTCGACCCCGAGGACGCCAAGGCGCTGCTGCGCGACCTGATGAACAAGGACGCCCAGGTCGACGCCGAGCAGATCAATGCCGTGCAGCATCAGATCTCGGAGTGGAAGAACGACCTGGTGCTGCCGGGCCAAGCGCTGTCCCATGCCGCCAGCGAAGACGAGCACTACGCCGCGCGGGTCTACGAGGCCTACGTGCGCCATCTCAAGGCCTACAACGCGGTGGACTTCGACGACCTGATCCTGTTGCCGGTGGTGTTGCTGCAGCGCGACCCCGAGGTGCTGGCGCGCTGGCGACGCAAGATCCACTACATGCTGGTGGACGAGTACCAGGACACCAACGTCTCCCAGTACCTGTTGGTCAAGCTGCTGATGGAGGAGCGCAAGACCTTCACCGTGGTGGGCGACGACGACCAGTCGATCTACGCCTGGCGCGGCGCGCGGCCCGAGAACCTGGTGACCCTGGGCGAGGACTTCCCGCGGCTCAACGTGATCAAGCTGGAGCAGAACTACCGCTCCACCGGCACCATCCTGCGCGCGGCCAACACGCTGATCGCCAACAACCCCCACGTCTACGAGAAGACCCTGTGGTCGGAAATGGGCCAGGGCGCGCCGATCCGCGTAGTGGTCAACCGTCACGAGGAGGCCGAGGCCGAGCGGGTGGCCAGCGAGATCCTCACCCGACGCATCAAGGAGCGCGCCGAGTGGCGCGACTTCGCCGTGCTCTACCGCGGCAACTTCCAGGCCCGCCTGCTGGAGCTGAAGCTCCAGCACTACCAGATTCCCTACAAGCTCTCCGGCGGCACCTCGTTCTTCTCGCGCAACGAGATCAAGGACGCCATGGCCTACCTGCGCCTGCTGATCAACCCGGCCGACGACAACGCCTTCCTGCGCATCGTCAACGTGCCGCGCCGCGAGATCGGCCCCGGCACCCTGGAGAAGCTGGCCAACTACGCCACCGAGCGCGGCGTCTCGCTGTTCGACGCCTGCCACGAGCTGGGCCTGGAGCAGCAGCTGCCGGCGCGGGCGGTGGAGCGCCTTGGCCGCTTCACTCACTTCATCGACGGCGTGCGTCGGCGCATGGACCAGGGCGACGCCCTGGCCGCCATTCGCGGCATGCTGCACGAGATGGACTACGAGGCGTGGCTCTACCAGAACGCCAGCGCGCCGACCATCGCCGAAAAGCGCATGGCCAACGTCTGGACGCTGATCGACCAGTTGGAGAAGTCGATGAAGCCTGCCCTTGGAAACGAGAGCCCCGAAGAGCGTGCGGAGCAGGCCGGCGAAGAAGACGACGCCGAGACCGACGACGTGGAAGCGGCCATCTCGCGGCTGGTGCTGCGCGACATCCTCGAACAACAGGCCGAAGAGGACGACACCGACCGGGTGCAGCTGTTGACCATGCACGCCTCCAAGGGGCTGGAATTTCCTCACGTCTACCTGATGGGGCTGGAGGAGGAGCTGCTTCCCCATCGCAACGCCATCGAGGCCGGCACGGTGGAGGAGGAGCGGCGTCTGGCCTACGTAGGCATCACCCGGGCGCGCCAGACCCTGACCCTGACCCTGGCGCGCCAGCGCAAGGCCTTCGGCGAGCTGATGGACTGCGTGCCGAGCCGCTTTCTCGACGAGCTGCCGCCGGACGATCTGGAGTGGGAGGGGCGGCCGGACCGCGAGGACCCGGACAAGAAGCAGGCGCGGGGGCAGGATGCCATCGCCGGGCTGCGTTCGTTACTGGGCTGAAGGCTCTCTGTTGTGGGCTGAAGGCTCTCCACTGAGCTGAGGGCTCTTCACTGAGCTGAAGGCTCTTCACAAGCTGAAGGCTCCTGCCACAAATGCAAACGGGGCGCCACTGGCGCCCCGTTTGCGTTACCGCTCTCGGCTGGATCAGCGCACCGGCTCGACCAGGTAGTCGGTAGCGGCGCGAACTTCATCGTCGGAGAGGTTGGCGTGGCCACCCTTGGGCGGCATGGCGCCGATGCCGTTGATGGCATGTTCATAGAGGGTGTCCATGTCCTGCTCCATGCGCTGGGCCCACTCGCCCTCTTCGCCACGGCGGGGTGCACCGGCGGCGCCGGTCATGTGACAGGCCATGCACGCCTGGTTGTAGATGGCCTCGCCGTCGATACCGGCCCATGCCGGCTCGTCATCGCCAGCGGCCGCTTCTTCGGTAGCGGCTTCTTCCACGGCCTCTTCCTCGACCGCCTCGTCGGCTGCCACGGCAGCCGCTTCGGCTTTCTCTTCCACCGGACCCTCTTCGGTCACGGCTTCTTCGTCGGCAGCGGCATCGTCACCGATCTCGGGAACGTCCATCACCGGCTCGAGCAGGTAGGCGGTGGAAGCCGCGACCTCCTCGTCGGAAAGGTTGGGGTTGCCGCCGCGGGCCGGCATGGCGCCGATGCCGTTGATGGCGTGCTCCAGCAGGGTGTCCCAGCCCTGGTCGATACGCTCGCTCCACTCGCCCTCTTCGCCGCGGCGGGGAGCGCCGGCAGCGCCGGTATCGTGGCAGGCCATGCACACGCGCTGGTAGATGGCCCCGCCATCGATACCGTTGGCCGCGGCCTCGCCGTTGCCGTTGGCGGGTGCCGCAGCCGTGCCGCAGTCGTCACCCACCAGGCAGAGCTGGCCGATGGGCTTGATGCGCTCGGCAATGGCATCGCGGTCCACTTCGGCGTGCACGGTCGCAGCGCCTGCAGTGAGGCCCACGGTGGCCAGACAGCCCAAGATCAGTTTGCTGGATTTCACTCTCACCACCTCTCGACGGTCCTGTAATCGTTATCTGCCCATGGCGATGTCTGTACGCAACGACCGGGGCGCCTCGAACAATGCGCACTAGTATACCGACAACCCAAACCGCTGGAAAACGCCGTTGCCCACGCCTTTGGCATGAAGGGTTCGCGGTACGGCTGGCAAGCCCAACGGGCCAAGAGTATCGTAATGGCCATCCTTCTGGCGATCACACTGGCGACGCGAGGCCTACGTGTACGATTTCATCATTCTGGGTGGCGGCATTCTCGGCCTTTCCACCGCGATGCAGCTGATCGAACGCTACCCCGAAAAGAAGATGCTGCTGCTGGAGAAGGAGAGCGGCCCCGCGCAGCACCAGACCGGCCACAACAGCGGTGTGATCCATGCCGGCGTCTACTATGCGCCGGGAAGCCTCAAGGCGCGCTTCTGCCTCGAGGGCAACCGCGCCACGAAGGAGTTCTGCGACCGTCACGCCATTCCCTACGAGGTCTGCGGCAAGCTGCTGGTGGCCACCAACGAGCAGGAGATGCAGCGCATGGAGGCGCTGTGGGAGCGCACCGCCGCCAACGGGCTGGAGCGCGAGTGGCTCTCCGCCGGTGAGCTGAAGGAGCGCGAACCGCACATCACCGGCCAGGGTGCCATCTTCGTGCCCTCCAGCGGCATCGTCAGCTATGCCCGGGTGGCCGAGGCCATGGCCGACGAGTTCCAGCGGCACGGGGGCCAGATCCGTTACGACCACCATGTCACCGGCCTCGCCGAGCGCACCGGTGAGGTGATCGTCGGCACCTCCCAGGGCGAGTTCAACAGCCGCTATCTGGTGACCTGCTCCGGCCTGATGGCCGATCGGGTGGTGCGTCTGCTGGGCCGCGATCCGGGCTTCACCATCTGTCCTTTCCGTGGCGAATACTACCGGCTGCCCGACCGTCACAGCGATATCGTCAAGCATCTGATCTATCCCATTCCCGATCCCAGCATGCCGTTTCTCGGCGTGCACCTGACCCGCATGATCGACGGCTCGGTGACCGTGGGGCCCAATGCGGTGCTGGCGCTCAAGCGCGAAGGCTACCGCAAGAGCGACGTCTCGCTCGTCGACATGGCACGCATGTTCAGCAACCCCGGCATTCTCAAGGTGCTGGGTCGCAACCTGCGGCCGGGCATACACGAGCTGAAGAATTCGCTGTGGCGCCGCGGTTATCTCGAAGAGGTACGCAAGTACTGCCCCAGCCTGACGCTGGACGACCTCGAACCCTGGCCCGCCGGGGTGCGAGCCCAGGCCGTCTCCCGCGATGGCCGCCTGATCGACGACTTCCTGTTCGTCAACACCCGGCGTACCGTCAACGTCTGCAATGCCCCATCGCCGGCCGCCACCTCGGCGCTGCCCATCGGTCGGCACATTCTCGACAAGGTCAGCGCGATGGTGCAGTCGAGCTGATCGAACCCGTGCGCTGGCCATCGTAAGGTGTTGGCTGCGCAGGCGAACGAGGCATGAACATGGCCAAGCGCCTTTCCGCACGTTGGCGGCAGGTCCTGGGGCGGCATGGCCCCGTCATCTGCGTGGCCAGCTTCATGGGGCTGTGGGCGCTGCTGGGGCCAGGAGTTGCCGCCACTCTGCTGCTGCCGGCCTGGGTGATCGCGGCGCAGCTTATCTTCGTCGGCAGCTTCGAGGCGGCACGTCTGCGCCGCCGGGCCTGGCTGGGGCAGTACCTCGACTCCGCCTCGCCCTGGCATCGCTGGCTGCGCGGCGGTCTTCTCATGGCCCTGTGGCACCAGGGCCTCGCCATCCTGCTGGCCCTGCTGCTGCTGGTGAAACTGCGGCTCCTTCCACCGGTCTATTGGCCAGTGCTGCTGCTGTCGCTGGTGACGCTGGTGCTCGTTCAGCAGCTCCTGAGGCGACAGCTGCAGCGTCACGTCATTGACGAGTACGTCGCTGCTCTGGTGCGACGTCTGCTGGTGTGGCCCGCCGGTACGCTGCTGGCATTGCTGTTGGTGCTCACGGCGCTGTGGCTGCCGCAACCCTACCTGGTGGGGCTGGGCTGGGAAGAGGCCGTGATACGCCACACTTCGACGACGGCTGGCGGCGGCCTGCTGGGCGCGTTCGAGCGCTTCGGCCAGGCGCTCGAACTGACCCAGTACTGGGCCATGCAGAATGCTCTCGAGCGGCACGGCCTGGGCCAGGGGTTGGCCGTGTTCGGCTGGTTCCTGCTGCTGCTCTCCCAGAGCGCCTTCGCCTGGGCCGTGGTGAGGCTGACGGTCGGCGCCGATGCCCTGCGCGATACGCTCGGGCACTTGCGCAACGCTGAAAGGAAGGATGCACCATGACATCGATGGCCGAGCCCCTGCGACGTGTACCGGCTGCCTACTGGGGGCTGACACTGCTGCTCGTGCTGACGTTGATGCTCGCGCTGGGCTACGGCTATCGACAGCTGCAGGAGCGCAGCGAGGCGCCGCTGTTTCGGGTCGTCGTCAATGGCGAGGCGCTGATTCTGGACGGCGAGACCCATGCCGCCCTGGGTCAGGAGCTGAGCGTGCTCAGCGGCCAGCTCGATCTTCATCTGCGTGACGAGATGCAGCCGTGGCTGGATGCGCGTCTCGATACCGCCTTCGCACCGCTGGAGGCGGCCATACCCGAGTATCTCGACTGGCACTTCTCGCTGCGGGGCAGCTACCTGCGTCTGGCGGTGGCGCTGGGCGGCGATCTCGACGAGTGGCTCGAGGCACAGCTGAACGAACGGCTTCTCGAGCGCAGCAACATTGCCGCGGCGCTGGAAGAGCTGGAAGCCGACTTCGGCGCCCGCCTGATCGAGGTGCAGCAGCGAGTCGTGGGGGAGATCGGCAGCACGCTGCAGACACGCTACGCCCCCCGCCAGGCCGCGGCGCGAAACGAGGATGAACTCCCCACCATCGATCTCGATCTGGCCCTCGAAGGCATGCTCCAGGGCCGCTGGGACGAGGCGCGCTGGGGAGCGGCAGGAGCCGGCGGGGTCGTCGGCTTCGCCGCCGGGCGCGCACTGACACAGCGGCTGGTGGCCGGCACGGCCATGCAGGGCTCGCGTGCCCTGATGGCTCGAATCGCTCCGCGCCTGGGCATGCATGCGGCGCGTTCGGTGGGCACCGGCGCAGCGACCACGGCCGCCACCGCACCCAGCGGCCCGATGGCGCTGTTGGCCGGCACCGCCGCCACGGCGGTGGCACTAGCCGGCTTTGCCGGCACCGAATACGCCCTGCTCAAGGCCGAGGAGAGTCGCTACCGCGACGACATGCACGCCGAGCTGGAGCTCGAACTCACGCGCGCCAGGGCCGAGGTACGCCAGGCTCTCGAGGCCGCCGCGAGCGACTGGACGCAATCTCTGGAGCGCAGCCTGCAGCAGGGTATCCACGACGCCGAAGAGGCGGCGCAGGTGCCGACGCAATACCGCATCCTGGGAAGCCGCTGAGCAGCGCCCGGGCTGGACAGTCCGGGCGGCGGCGGTTACGATGTTGGCCGCTTCTCAGCAAGCAATACGTCCGTCGCCCAGTGCGAAACCGGACCACCCAAAGCGCCCGTAGCTCAGTTGGATAGAGTGTTGGCCTCCGAAGCCAAAGGTCGCAGGTTCAAATCCTGCCGGGCGCGCCACGAGTTCGAAGCCTCACGGTCTCACCGTGGGGCTTTTTTCTGGTTCTTTTTCCGATCTTTCCTTTGCCGCAGCCTTCCAGGCTGCCACCAGGGCGCACGCCTGTTCGCCGACCTGCTCGGGCGTCTGGCCGGGCCGGTAGAGGGCGTTGCCCAGGCCGGCGCCGTCGATGCCTGCGCTACGCCAGGCTGCCATGGTGTCGGCATCGATACCGCCCACGGCATACAGCAGCGTGCCGGGGGGCAGCACCGCGCGCAGCGCCCGCATGCCCTCGGTACCCATCTGGACCGCGGGAAAGAGCTTGAGCCCGGTGGCGCCGGCATCCAGGGCGTCGAACGCCTCGCTGGGAGTGAGCACGCCGGGCCAGCTCTGCATGCCGAGGCGGCGGGCGGCGGCGATCACCGCCGGGCGGCAGTTGGGCGAGACGGCAAGCCGGCCACCGGCGGCGTACACCTCGCTGAGCTCTTTTTCCGTGAGCACGGTGCCGGCGCCTACCAGGGCGTGCTCGCCCAGCGCCACGCTCAGCCGGCGGATGCTTTCCAGCGCCTCGGGGGAGTTGAGCGGCACTTCGAGGGTGGTGATGCCGGCGGCGAGTATCGCCTCGCCCACCGCCACTGCCTCGTCGGGGGTGATGCCGCGCAGAATGGCGATCAATGGCAGGCTCATGGCGTTTCTCCTGTTGGGTGCGCCGAGCCCATGCCGGTCGCGGCCAGTTCGAGCCCGGCTAGCTCGATTCCAGCTAAGACCGCAGTCTCGCCGTCGAGGTGCCGGCTGCTTCGGCCCAGGGCGCTCAGTGCCAGCGCGTAGCGGTCGCAGAGGGTTGCGTTGCCGATCAGGATGACGGCGGCATCGCTCGGCAGCTCGTCGGTGAGCGCGGATAGCTCGAGCCCGATGGTGAGCCCGGAGAGACGTGCACCCAGGCGGGCGCGTCGTGCCTGGCCGTGGGGCAGCGAGTCGTCGAGCAGGTCGGCGGCGCGCAGGCCGAACAGCTGCTGGCTGAAGCGGCCGGGCTCGCTGGCGGCCTCGCGTACCGCATCGGCGAAGGCCTCGCGGCAGCCGGGCTCGTCGAGCGCGGCGTCGGCCACCGAGTGCCTGAGCACCGACTGGCCGGCCAGCAGGCCGTAGAGTTCGCCAGTCAGGCAGGTGGCGAAGCGCACCACTGTGCCCGCTTCCAGCCACACCCACTTGGCGTGGGTGCCGGGCAGGCAGGCCAGGCCCGAGAAGCCCGGCTCGCGGGCCACCAGGCCGGCGAGCTGGGTCTCCTCGCCGCGCATCACGTCGAAGCTCCGCTGCGCGCCGTCGGCGTACTGACAGAGGCCGGGCAGCAGGCATACGTTCAAGCGTGGGTCGCCTACCGCCGGGGCAACGGCGCCGCGGGCCAAGTGGTCCAGACGCGCCGGCAGCGGCAGATAGGCCGCCTCGCACCAGCCCTGGCGGGCGCCGGCCATGCCGCAGATCCACACCGGCACGTGGCCGGATGGCGGCAGCCACTCGCCGATGACCTCGAGTAGTGCGGGCTCATACTCCACCTGTGTCAGCGCCAGCATGCCCTTGTCGCTGCCGCCCCGGGCCAGCACCTCGCCACGCTCGTCCAGTCCCCAGGCGCGCAGCTGGCTCGAGCCCCAGTCCACGGCGACCCAGGCGAGCCGCTCAGCAATGTCCTCGTGCATGCTCGGCCTCCTCACCACTCGGCGATGGAGCCGTCCTCGTGGCTCCACACCGGGTTGCGCCAGCGATGCCCCAGCTTGGCCCGCTCCTCGACGAAGGCCTCGTCGATCTCCACGCCGAGTCCCGGCCCCTGGGGAATGGCGCAGAAGCCCTCCTCGATGGCCAGCGCCGACTTGTCGACCAGGTAGTCGAGCACGTCGTTGCCCTGGTTGTAGTGGATGCCCATGCTCTGCTCCTGGATGAAGGCGTTGTGGCTCACCGCGTCCAACTGCAGCGAGGCGGCCAGGGTCAGCGGGCCGAGCGGGCAGTGCGGCGCCAGGGCCACGTCGTGGGCCGAGGCCAGCGCGGCGATCTTCAGCCCTTCGCTGATACCGCCGCAGTGGGAGAGGTCGGGCTGAACGATGTCGATCATGCCCTCGGCGAGCAGGTCACGGAACTCGAAGCGGGTGTGCAGCCGCTCGCCGGTGGCCAGCGGGTAGGCCAGGCCGCCGGCGATGTGCTTGAGCGCCGGCAGGTGCTCGGGTGCCAGCGGCTCCTCGACGAACATCGGGTGGTAGGGCTCCAGCTCGCGCAGCAGCGCCTTGGCCATGGGCCGATGCACGCGGCCGTGGAAGTCTATGGCGATGCCGACCTCGGGTCCCACCGCCTCGCGCGCCTCGGCCACCCGCGCCACCGCCTCGTCGATCTTGCGGTGCGAGTCGACGATCTGCATCTCGGCGGTGCCGTTCATCTTGAACGCGGTGAAGCCCCGCGCCACCAGCTCCCTGGCGCCGGCGCCCACCTCGCTCGGGCGGTCGCCGCCGGTCCAGGCGTACATGCGCATGCGCTCGCGCACAGCGCCGCCCAGCAGCTGGTGCACCGGCACGCCCAGGTCGCGCCCCTTGAGGTCCCACAGCGCCTGGTCGATGCCGGCGATGGCGCTCATCAGGATCGGGCCGCCGCGGTAGAAGCCGGCGCGGTAGAGCGTATTCCACAGATGCTCGATGCGATGCGGATCCTGGCCGATCAGGCAGTCGGCAAGCTCGTGTACAGCGGCTTCCACCGTGGCGGCGCGCCCCTCGATGACCGGTTCGCCCCAGCCGTAGCAGCCTTCGTCGGTCTCGATCTTGAGGAACAGCCAGCGCGGCGGCACCTGCCAGGTCTTGAGTCGGGTGATTCTCACCAGGGGTCTCCTCGATTGCGCAGAGCTCCATACCGACGGTGGCCGGAGCGAGGCTTGCCTGTCGGCATGCGGATTCACTATTAGAGCATGTATGCTTGTATGACAAGATGACGGGCCATCACCATGGCGAGGCGGCTTGGCCGGACACGAGGGGGTGTGGATGAACATGGAACGCAACGACTTCAAGCGGCGGCTGCTCTCGGGGGAGCCCTTGACCGGCATCTGGCTGGGGCTGGCCAGCCCCTATGTGGCGGAGCTGGCGGCCACCGCAGGCTTCGACTGGCTGCTGCTGGACGGCGAGCATGCCCCCAACGACCTGGCCAGCCTGCTCGGCCAGCTGCAGGCCATCGCTCCCTATGCCAGCCAGCCGGTGGTGCGTCCGCCCCATGGCGATGCTGCATTGCTCAAGCAGTATCTGGATATCGGCGCACAGAACTTGTTGATTCCCATGGTAGAAACTGCCGATCAGGCCGCCGAGCTGGTGGCGGCCACGCGCTATCCCCCGCATGGCGTGCGCGGCATGGGCAGCATGCTGGCGCGAGCCTCGCGCTGGGGCCAGGTCGAGGACTATGTCGCCCGCGCCGATGACGAGATCTGCCTGATCCTGCAGCTGGAGAGCCCCCGTGCGCTGGCCAATCTCGAGGCCATCGCCGCCGTGGAAGGGGTCGATGCGCTGTTCGTGGGGCCGGCGGACCTCTCCGCGGCGATGGGCCATCGCGGCAACCCGGGGCATCCGCAAGTGCGTGCCGCCATCGACGACGCCATCGTCAGGATCCGCGCCGCCGGCAGCGTGGCCGGCATTCTCACGCTGGATGAGCAGCAGGCCCACGACTACCTGGCGGCGGGGTGCGGCTTCGTCGGGGTGGGTATCGATGCCCTGCTGCTGGCCCAGGCGCTGCGCGGCCTGGCAGGACGTTTCCGCCCGGCCTGACCGCGCGTACAACGGTTGCTGAGGCTCAGCGGGCGGCAAGATCGAGCATCAGCGCGCGCAGGCCGTAGCGCCAGGGCGGCAGGGCGTCGCTTCTGCCCACGTGATTGACCAGGGCGCCCAGCGCCGGCGTGGCGATGGTGACCCGGTCGCCTAGATGATGGGTGAAGCCCTGGCCGGCGCCATCGCGATCCTGGATCGGCGAGAACATGGTACCGAGGTAGAGCATGAAACCATCGGGGTACTGATGGTGGGCGCCGTGGGTCTGGCTGACCAGATCGAGCGGGTCGCGGCTGATCTCGCCCATGTCGCTCTCGCCCTCCAGCAGGAAGTCGTCGTCGGCGCCCTCGATGCGCAGGGTGACCCGGGCGCGGCGTACGTCATCGATGCCGAAGCTCTCGTCGAACAGCCGAATGAAGGGACCGATGGCGCTGGAGGCATTGTTGTCCTTGGCCTTGCCCAGCAGCAGGGCGCTGCGCCCCTCGATGTCGCGCAGGTTGACGTCGTTGCCGAGGGCGGCGCCTCTGACCGTGCCGCGGCTGTCCACCGCCAGCACGATCTCCGGCTCGGGGTTGTTCCACTGCGACGCCGGGTGCAGGCCCACGCCGGCGCCGAAGCCTACCGAGGAGAGCGGCTGCGCCTTGGTGAACACCTCGGCGTCGGGGCCGATGCCGACCTCCATGTACTGTGACCAGCCGCCGCGGGCCTGCAGCTCGCGTTTGAGCGTCATGGCCTCTTCCGAACCCGGCACGATGCGCGACAGGTCGCTGCCGATCAGCGCCTGCAGCTCGGCGCGCAGGGCGCTGGCCCGGGCCGGATCGCCCCCCGCCTGCTCCTCGATCACCCGCTCGAGCAGACTCACCGCGAAGGTCACGCCGCACGCCTTTACCGCCTGCAGGTCGCAGGGGGCCAGCAGGTAGGGGGCCTGTTGCGGCTCGGCCAGGGCGTTCTTCAGCAGCTGCTCCACCGGGCCCAGTGAGGGGCCTTCGGCATTCGCCAACGCCTCGAGCAGGTCGTCGCGTTCGAGCAGGTCGGCCATGGTCGGCCCCAGTTGAGTGACGTCGATGGCTTCTCCGTTGCGCACCGTGATCAGGACGGGGCCGGGATGTGGTGTGTCGCACCAGACCCGGCCGACCAGGCAGGCACGGTCCAGGTCCCTAGGCAGACAGTCGCGTAACGAGAGAGGGGTCATGGGGGCCTCCGGTGAGGGCGGAGTGGCGCCTGGCCAGGTTCCGCCTATCATGTTATTGATGTAGGCATGTATGACAGGTATGCCAGCTCTCCTCACTCTATCGCAAGGGCGCAGAGGGGTCGAGGAGCAAGATGGGGCGAGACGAACCGCGAGGGGCAAACGATGTTCGAGGAGTGGAAGGGCAAGCGGGTATTGGTGACCGGCGCCAGCCGGGGCATTGGTGCGGCGGTGGCGCGGCGCATGGGAGCGCTCGGAGCCAGCGTTGCCGTGCACTACCACGCCAGCAGCGAAGCGGCCGAAGAAGTCGTCGAGGCGATTCGCACCGCGGGCGGTGAGGCCTTCGCCCTGACGGGCGACCTGAGCCGCTCCAGCGAAGCGCAACGGGTGGTGGACGAGGCCGCAGAGAGGCTGGGCGGTCTCGAGTTGCTGATCAACAACGCCGGCGACATGTTGGGTCGTGTCGCCCTCGAGGAGATCGATGACGCTCACTACGATAGGGTCATGGACCTCAACGCCCGCTCGGTGGTGATGGTTACCCGGGCGGCGCTGCCCCACTTCCGGCGTGCCGGGGGCGGTAATGTCATTCACACCACGTCGATTGCCGCACGCAACGGCGGCGGTCCGGGAGCGGGGCTCTACGCTGCGGCCAAGGGCTTCGTCAGCACCTTGACGCGCAACATGGCCAAGGAGCTGGCGGCGGAGCGGATTCGCGTCAACGCCGTGGCCCCCGGTACCATCGCCACCGACTTCCACGTTCGCCACTCCAACGAGGCACACCTGGCCACGGCCCGCGCCGGCATTCCCATGGGGCGGCTGGGAACGGCGGAGGAGTGCGTGGGTGCCTATCTCTTCCTCGGCAGCGAGTCGCTCAGTGCCTATGTCACCGGCCAGGTGATCGAGGTCAACGGAGGTCAGTTGATGCCATGAAGGAATCTGCACCCTACGCCATCGTCATCACCATGGGAGATCCGGCGGGCATCGGCCCGGAGATCATCTGTCGCGCCCTGGCCGAGATGTCGCCGGAGGAGCGCGACGGCACCCTGCTGGTGGGAGATCCGGCCATCTATCGCCGGGCGGCCGCCCTGATCGGTGCCGCGCTCGACTTTGCTGCGCTGGAGGAGGCCCGTGCCGGCGATGGCAGGGTGGCGGTAGCCGAGGTGCCTGCCGAGGCAGAGATCGCCGATGGCCGCATCAGTGCCGCCGGCGGAGACCTGGCCTTTCGCTGCGTGAAACGGGCGGTGGAGCTGGTGCAGGCGGGCCGTGCCCGGGTGATCGTCACCGCGCCGCTGAACAAGGCGGCGCTGCATGCCGCAGGGCATCACTACGATGGCCATACCGGCATGCTGGCGGCACTCACCGGTGCGCCCTCCTCCTTCATGCTGCTCGCCTCCGAGACCCTCTCCACGCTGCACGTCTCCACCCACGTGTCGCTGCGCGACGCCATCGAGCGGGTCACCGAGGCGCGCATCGCCGCCACCGTGGCGGTGGGGCACGAGCACCTTGTGAGCATGGGCATCCCGCAGCCGCGCATCGCCGTGGCCGGACTCAACCCTCACTGCGGCGAAGGCGGCATCTTCGGCGACGAGGACGAGCGGATCATCGCGCCGGCGGTGCGTGAGCTGCGCGAGCGCGGCTTCGAGGTGCAGGGGCCGATCTCGGCCGACACCGTCTTCTACCGCGCCTCGCGCGGCGAGTTCGACCTGGTGGTGGCCCAGTATCACGATCAGGGTCATATCCCGGTGAAGCTGATCGCCTTCGACACCACGGTCAACGTCAGCCTGGGGCTGCCGCTTCAGCGCACCTCGGTGGACCACGGCACCGCCTTCGACATCGCCTGGCAGGGGTGCGCGGACGCCACCAACCTGGGGGCGGCCATCGCCTACGCGCGCCGCCTGGCCGCGGGTGGCGAGTCATGAGCCGTTGTCGGGTCGCCATCGTCGCCGACGATCTCACCGGCGCCCTGGATGCGGCAGCTCCCTTTGCCGCCCGCGGGGCGCAGACGCGTGTGGTGATCGCCCCCGAGCGGCTCGAGGCGGCGCTGAGCGCCTGGGGCGAAGCCCCGCCAGAAGTGATCGCCGTGAACACGGAGTCGCGCCACCTGTCAGCGGCCGAGGCAGCCGAGCGGGTGGCCGCGGTGACCCGGCGTCTCGCCCCGCTCGATCCCGGAGTGTGGTTCAAGAAGGTGGATTCCACCCTGCGCGGCCAGGTGGTGGCCGAGAGCCTGGCCATGCGTGACGTCGTCCCGCGGCGTTTGCTGGTGGCACCGGCGGTGCCGGCCCAGGGGCGAACGGTGCGCGAGGGGCGGGTGTGGGTCGAGGAGGAACCGCTGGGCGGCTCCCTGGACCGTGTTTTCGCTGCCGCGGGGGTGCCCTTGGTCAGGCACGCCAGGCCCTGTGACGCGCCGCTTCCCGAGGGAGACTGCGTGGCCGATACGGCAAGCGATCGCGAGCTGGCCTGCCTCTACGATGCGGTACTGCGGGCGCCCGGCTACTGGTTGCTGGTAGGAGCTGCAGGTCTGGCGACGGCCGTCGCCCAGCGCTGCTTTGGCCTGCTGCGAGCCGCCCCCTGCCCACTGGCAGGCGTCGAGCGGGTGCTCTATGCGCTGGGCTCGCGTGCGCAACGAACCCTGGAGCAGGAGCGGCGACTGCGTGAGCACGAGCCGGCTCTGGCCCGGTTGACGGCGCTGAAAGGTGGCGACCAGGCGGCCACGGCTGTGCTGCTGACTCCCGGGGCCGACGACGGCACCGCGCTGGCGCCGTCGCAGATGGCGGCCGCCATGGGCGAGGCGGCGGCCCGGGCGGTGTCGCGCTGGCCGCAGGTGGCCACGGGGCTGCTCTTTCTCAGCGGCGGCGACATTGCCGTGGCGGTCCTCTCCAGGCTGGGGGCCACCACCATCGCGGTGGAGGCGGAGTGGGCCCCGGGGATTGCTCTGGGGCGTCTGGAAGGCGCGCCGCAGCGCCTGGTGATGACCAAGGCGGGGGGCTTCGGCGACCCGGATCTGCTGGTGCGGCTACATGAGGAAGTCACGGATTCCGGCGTCTTTCGTCGGGCCTGATCCTGCCCGTGCGATAACGGTTGCATGGGCGCAGGCGAACGTCTAAGTTTGAGTTGGGTGGTATGATACGTATACAGCAAGACAATCTTCCGATCAGGCCGAACGCCCGCCAGCGTGCTTCGGCCCGGTTCGATACCGCTGCGCTGCCCATAGGCCTGCACCCTAAATCGACAAACAGAATAATCCGACAGGTTGTAAGGAGAACAAGATGAGCCACAAGCGCCAACGCCAGTTCAAGTTCCTGCGCATAGCCGCCATCGCCCTTGCGGCGGCCGGCATCAGCATGGGGGCTAATGCCCAGCAGAGCCTGCGATTCGCCCATGTCTACGAAACCTCAGAGCCATTCCACAAGTGGGCGCTGTGGGCGGCCGATGAAATCGAGCAGCGAACCGAAGGTCGCTATACGATGCAGGTTCACCCCGCCTCATCGCTGGGCAAAGAGGAGGACATCAACGAGGGGCTCCAGCTCGGTACCATCGACATCATCTATACCGGCACGCAGTTCGCGGGCCGCTCCTATGGCCCCATCGGCATCGCCGGTGCCGCCTACATGTTCCGCGACTTCGATCATTGGCAGGCCTACGCGGACAGCGACCTGTTCCAGGAAATCGCCGATGGATACCAGAATGCCACCGGCAACGTGCCCATCGCGCTCAACTATTACGGCGAACGCCACGTGACCGCCAACAAGGCGATCAACGTTCCTGATGACATGCGCAACCTGCGCATACGCGTGCCCAATGCGCCGCTCTACATGATGTTCCCCCGCGCCGCGGGCGCCAACCCGACACCAATCGCCTTCGACGAGGTCTACCTGGCTCTGCAGCAGGGCGTAGTGGATGCTCAGGAGAACCCGCTTCCGACCATCCGGGCCAAGGCGTTCCATGAGGTGCAGGATTACATCAACCTGACCGGCCACATTACCGATTCACTGATCACGATCGTCGGCGGGCCGCGCTGGAATCAGCTCTCCGAAGAGGATCGCGAGATCTTCCGCGAGGTGTTCGAAGAGGCGGCGCGCAACAACACCGAGGAGATCGTCCAATCCGAGCGCGAGCTGGTGGCTTGGTTCGAGGAGCAGGGCACCACGGTCAACCAGGTCGACCGCGCGCCCTTCCGTGAGGTCGTCATACCGCATCATCTGGGCGATGCCGCGACTTGGGACGAGGAGACCTACGAGCGGTTGCAGGCCATCGGCCAATAGCGGCCAGGGCTCCCTGCGTATTCATCTCGCCCCGGCCCCATGCCATCAGGCGTGGGGCCGGTCAGGAGGTATTGATACATGTCTCGCAACCCGTCTCCCAAGGCACCGTCCTCCCCGCCCGTCGAGCCCGAGATCGATTTCAACGTGGCGTTCGATGACGACGACTTTCGCTTTCGCGACTACGCCGTGGAAGATTACGTCACCCTGGCGGTGTTCTGGGCGCTGATCTTCGTCGTTTTTCTGCAGTTCTTCACCCGCTACGTGCTGGGCGATTCCACGACCTGGACCGAGGAGATCGCTCGCTACCTGCTGATCCTGGTGGGCTTCATCGGCAGCGTCATGGCGGTTCGTCGCGGCACCCACATCATGGTGGAATTCTTCTACCACTACATGCCCGGCTGGCTGTCGCGGCTGCTCAACGTCGCGGTCGAGATCGCCAGTATCGCGTTTTACACCATGCTCGCCTGGATCACGTTCAAGCTCGCTGGCCGCACCGGCGGCATGATGATCTCCGTGGACGTGCCCAAGAGCGTACTTTATTACGCCGTTTGTGCGGCCTTCGTACTGATGGCGGTAAGAGGATTACAGCGTCTGGTGAGCCGTGTCCTGGCGGAGCGTCGCCAGGTCTCGCGCCGCCCCGCGCCTTCCGATTCGCATTGACGACAACAAGACCCTCTTTTCGCGAGGCTACGCATGGCTCGACTCTCTGTGATGCGCTGGCACAAGCCCATCGTCACCCCCACGCTCTCGGCGCTGGCCGTGCTGGGGTGCGTGATTCTGGCCGTAATGGGCCATTACCTCTCCTTTCTGTTCTTCTCGCTGTTCACCATGCTGGTGCTGGGAATGCCGATCGCCATCAGCCTGGCGGGCTCCTGTCTGCTGTTCGTGCTGATCTCGGGGCAGGTGCCGGACATCGTCGTGGCGCATCGCATGATCAACGGCATCGACAGCTTTCCGCTGCTGGCGATTCCCTTCTTCATCTTTGCCGGCAGCCTGATGAACAACGCTGGCATCACCGAGCGCATCTTCAACTTCGCCAAGGCGCTGATGGGCTGGATGCGCGGAGGGCTCGGCCACGTCAACGTGGGGGCGAGCATCGTCTTCTCTGGCATGTCCGGCGCGGCGGTGGCCGATGCAGGCGGCCTCGGCATGATCGAGGTGAAGGCCATGAAGGATGCGGGCTACGACGAGGAGTTCGCCGTCGGTATCACCGCGGCATCGTCTACCATCGGGCCGATCATTCCGCCCAGTCTGCCCATGGTGATCTACGGGGTCATGGCCTCGGCATCCGTGGGGCAGCTGTTCGCCGCTGGGCTGTTGCCGGGCCTGCTCATGGGCGTCATGCTGATGGGGATGATCTTCATCATCTCCCGGCGCCGCGGTTACACCGCCGATGCCCGCTTTTCGGTGGGTGTGCTCGGCAGGACCTTCGGGGGCGCGGTGCTGTCGCTGATGACCCCCGTGATCATCGTGGGCGGGATCATCACCGGTGCCTTCACCCCCACCGAAGCCGCCGTTGCCGCCGTATTCTATGCGCTGTTTCTGGGCGTGGTGGTCTATCGCACCCTGACCTGGCGCAAGTTGATCAAGGTAAGCATGGAGACCATCGAGACCACGGCGATCATCCTGTTCATCGTTGCCGCCGCCTCCATCTTCGCCTGGATTCTCACCAGCAATCAGGTCACCCAGCACGTGATCGCCCTGATGGGGCCCTTTTCCGACAGCAAGGTGGTGGTGCTGATGATGACCAACCTGGTACTGATCATTGTCGGCTGCTTCATGGAGACCATCGCTGCCATCACCATTCTGGTGCCGGTGCTGCTGCCGCTGGCCGTTGCCGTGGGCGTCGACCCGGTGCACTTCGGGGTGATCATGGTGTTGAACCTGATGATCGGCCTGCTGACGCCGCCGGTAGGCATGGTGCTCTACGTGCTGTCGCGGGTCTCCAACGTCAGCTTCGAGCGCTGCATGCGCGGGACGATTCCGTTCCTCATCCCGCTGGTGCTGTGCCTGCTGCTGGTGACCTTCGTGCCGGCCATTTCCATGTGGCTGCCGACGCTGGTCTACCGCTGAACGACTATCCGCTAAGGAAGGTAAACGATGGGAGATGCAACGGACTATCGAGTGGCACGCGAGGAGCTGGAGCGCTTCATGCTGGCGGCGCTGGCACGTGCCGGCGCCGATGAGGCCTCGGCCGGCGCCGCGACCCGCGCGCTTGTCACCGCCTCACGGATGGGTACCGACAGCCACGGCCTGCGGCTCTTGCCGCACTACGTGCAGGCGCTGCAGGGCGGGCGCCTAAAGGGCGTGCCACAGATGCGCTTCGAGCGTCGGCTGCCCGCTACCGGCTACCTCGACGCCGACCATGGCCTCGGCCACCTGGCCGCCTACACCGCCATGGCGCATGCCGCCGAGATGGCCGAACAGGTCGGCATGGGCGCGGTGGCGGTGGGCAACGCCTCCCACTTCGGCGCGGCGGGCTGCTATGCCCTGGCGGCGGCGGAGCGCGGCTTGATCGGGCTGGTGACGTGCAATTCCGACCCCTTCGTGCTGCTGCACCAGGGCAGCCGTCCGTTCCACGGCACCAACCCCATCGCCTTTGCCGCGCCGGTGGCGGGGGAGTCGCCCTACCTGCTCGACATGGCGACCAGCGCCATCCCCTGGAACCGCGTGCAGCAGTACGGCGCCATCGGCCGCGAGCTGCCCGACCAGGTGGCCGCCGATGCCGAGGGGCGCGTCACCCGCACGCCGGGCGAGGTGGCGGCACTGCTGCCCCTGGGCGGCAGCGACTTCGGCTTCAAGGGGGCCGGCCTCGGCGGCATGGTGGAGGTGCTCAGCTCGATGCTCGCCGGCATGCAGCACGGCTATCGATTGCTGCCCATGGGCGGGCCCGACATGGCCACCCCGCGCGGCGTCGCCCACTTCGTCATGGCGCTCAAGCCCGACGCCTTCGCGCCTGGCGACCCCTTCTCCGCCTGCCTGCGGCGCTACCTCGACGACCTGCGTGCCCAGCCGGGGCGCAACGGCTGCGAGGTGCTGGTGCCCGGCGAGCGGGAATGGGCCTGTCAGGCGCAGCGCGACGCCTTGGGTATTCCTCTCGACAGCGCCAACCAGGCCGCCTACGCCGAGCTGGCCGAGCGGCTGGACGTACCGCCGCTGCAACCGCTGAGCTGAGCGCATCTGGCGCGGCGATGCAGTAAGATAGCCGCAACCATCGTGACTGACAGGAGCCCCAGCCCATGAGCCGATACCGGATTGAGCGCAAGACGCTCTCGGAGCAGGTCGCCGAGCAGCTCGAGGCGGATATCCTCGAGGGCCGTCTGAGCGAGAACGATCAGCTGCCCTCGGAGCGGGAGCTGATGGAGCAGTTCGGCGTGGGTCGCCCGGCGGTGCGCGAGGCGCTCTTCCACCTGCAGCAGCTGGGCCTGATCGCCATCAACAGTGGCACCCGGGCCCGGGTCATCCGCCCCACTGCCGAGTCGGTCATGGCGCGCCTTTCCGGGGTCACCCGCCAGCTGCTCGCCAAGCCCGACGGTCAGCAGTACTTCCAGGAGGCGCGTGCCCTGTTCGAGATTTCCCTGGCCCGCTACGCCGCTCGCCACGCCAGCGACGAGGACCTGGCGAACCTGCGCGCGGCGCTGCAGGACAACCGCGAGGCCGTGGGCGACGAGGCGCGCTTCAAGCGCTCCGACAACGATTTCCACGGCGTGCTGGCAAGCATCGCCCGCAACCCCATCTTCGACGCCATTCACGTGGCGCTCTCCGAATGGCTCGACGACCGCCGCGCCCAGGTGCTGCAGCAGAAGGACGAGGACAAGGCCGCAATGGCGGCCCACATCGAGATCGTCGAGGCCATCGAGTCCCGCGACCCCGACGCCGCCGAGGCGGCCATGCGGCGCCACCTCGATCGCCATTACGGCACCTATATGAAGCTCAAAAAGCGCCTTTCGGAGTAGCGATCAGCTGCAAGTTGACTCGGCGCTGATCCGTCGACAGGTCCCGGGGCGCCGGACCGTCGACGAGGCGCTGTGAACTCATCCTTGGGCGCTACTTTTGCCCTGCTGCGCTCTCGCATCCTGCTCCGCTTGCAGGACCGGTGCTGGCCATCCATGGCCAGCCCGTTCGGAGCAATGCCCCTCACCCATGGCAAAAGACCTCCTCTTCGACCTGTCCCCGGCGCCCCTCGTCGAGCGCAGCCACGTTGACCACTATAAAGAGACGCCGCGCTTCCAGGGAATGAAATCATACTGCGCCAGCTCCACCGCGCGGGGCAGGTAGCGCCCCGAGGCGGTGTCGAGGCACAGCCTTAGCAGCCGATCGGCGAGTTCGTCGATGCTCACCTCGCCGCGGATGATGGGGCCGGCGTCGAAGTCGATGACGTCGCCCATGCGTGCGGCCAGTTCGCTGTTGCTGGAGATCTTGAGCACCGGGGTCACGGGGTTGCCGGTGGGTGTACCGAGGCCGGTGGTGAACAGGATCAGGTTGGCCCCGGAGCCGGCCAGGGCAGTGGTCGACTCCACGTCGTTGCCCGGGGTGCAGAGCAGGCTCAGCCCGGCCCGGGTGTGCGGCTCGGCGTAGTCGAGCACGTCCACCACCGGGCTATCGCCGCCCTTCTTGGCGGCCCCCGCCGATTTCATGGCATCGGTGATCAGGCCGTCGCGGATGTTGCCGGGGGAGGGGTTCATCGAGAAATCGGCGCCGACCCGGGCGGCATGACGCTGGTACGCCTCCATCAGCGTGCGAAAGCGCTCGGCCACGGCATCATCGCGGCAGCGGGCGATCAGCTCGTGTTCCACCCCGCACAGTTCGGGAAACTCACTCAGGATACCGCTGCCGCCCAGCGCCACCAGGCGGTCGACCACCGCTCCCACCAGGGGGTTGGCGGAGAGCCCGGAAAAGCCATCGGAGCCGCCGCACTCCACGCCCAGGGTCAACGCCGAGAGCGGCGCCGGTGTGCGCGGTGTGCGGTTGGCCTCGCTCAAGCCGTCGAAGATGGTAGTCAGCGCTTCGCGAATCAGCGCCTCCTCACTCTGGCTCCCCTGCTGTTCCAGGTAGTGCACCGGGCGCAGTCCACGCGGGTCGCGCTCGGCCACGGCGGTTTGCAGCATCTCGATCTGCGCCTTCTGACAGCCGAGGCTGAGCACCGTGGCGCCGGCCACGTTGGGGTGGCAGATGTAGCCCGCCAGCAGGCGGCACAGCGCCAGGGCATCGTCGTCGGTGCCGCCGCAGCCCAGGGTATGGGTCAGGAAGCGCACGCCGTCGACATTGGGGAAGAGGCGTTCGCCGGGCGGTTCGACCGCTGCCGTCCCGCTGCTGCCATGCAGCAGCTCCCGGGCCATGCGCTTGTAGTCGCGATACGGGTCTTCGCCCAGGGCGTCGGCAACGCACTGGCGCAGCACCTCTATGTTGCGGTTCTCGCAGAACACCAGCGGCACCACCAGCCAGACATTGGCGGTGCCCACCTGGCCGTTCGGGCGATGGTAGCCGTCGAAGGTCGCCCCGGCGAAGGCCGCGACGTCCGGTGCCTGCCACTCGCCGCGGCGGGCCTGGGGCACGCTGGTGGCGGTGCTGTGGGCGGTGTTGTCGGTGGTGATGGCGGCTCCCGCCGGAATGGGGCGGGTGGCGCGACCCACGGTGACGCCGTACATGATCACCGCGTCGTCGGGGGCCAGGTCGTGCAGGGCGAACTTGTGCTTGTGGCGAATGGCTTCGGCCAGGTGCAGGCGCCGCTCGCCATCGTCCACCGCGTGACCGGCGGGCAGGTCCTTGAGGGCCACGCGCACGTTGTCGGCGTGATGAACGCGCAGGCTGTCGAGGTGGCCGCGGTCGTTGGCCAGGATCTGGGTGGTCATGGGGCGGTGCTCCTTACGGCGGCTTGGCTGCGTCTCTTCATTGCGGCTCGGCGATCACGTGCTGGTGCTGCTCGCCGAGCCCCTCGATGCCCAGGCGCATCCGCTGGCCCGGCTTCAGATAGACCGGCGGCGTCTGGCCCATACCCACCCCGGGCGGGGTGCCGGTGGAGATGACGTCGCCCGGCTGCAGGCTCATGAAGCGGCTCAGGTAGCTGATCAGGAAGGGGATCCGATAGACCATGGTGCGGGTGTTGCCGTCCTGGTAGCGGTAGCCATCCACCTCGAGCCAGAGGTCGAGCGCATGGGGATCGCTGATTTCGTCCGGCGTCACCAGCCAGGGGCCGAGCGGGCCGAAGGTGTCGCAACCCTTGCCCTTGTCCCAGGTGCCGCTGCGTTCGAGCTGGAACTCCCGCTCGGAGACGTCGTTGACCACGCAGTAACCCGCCACGTGCTCCATGGCGTCGGCCTCGTCCACGTAGCGTGCGCTCTTGCCGATCACCACGCCGAGCTCCACCTCCCAGTCGGTCTTGCGCGAGTCGCGGGGAATGATCACATCGTCGTTGGGGCCGCAGATGGCGCTGGTCCACTTGGCGAAGAGCACCGGCTCCGGCGGTACCTCGGCGCCGGTCTCGGCGGCGTGGTCGGAGTAGTTGAGGCCGATGCAGATGAACTTGCCCACACGGCCCACGCAGGGGCCGAGTCGGGTGTCGGCATCCACTGCCGGCAGCCGTGCGGGATCGAGCTCGGCCAGCCGGGCCAGGGTGTCGCGCCCCAGATGGGCGCCGTCGAGGTCGGTCAGGTGGGCCGAAAGGTCGCGGATCACGCCCTGTGCGTCGAGCAGCCCGGGCTTCTCGTGGCCCCGGGGGCCGAAGCGCAGCAGTTTCATCGAGTTCTCCTCCGTCAGATGAGCCAGCCGCCGTCGATGACCTGGGCGGTGCCGGTGGTGTAGGCCGACTCGTCGGCGGCCAGATAGGTGGCCAGGGCAGCGATCTCCTCGGCCGTGCCGAGTCGCCCCAGGGGTTGGCGGGCGAGAAACTCGGCGTGCACCTCCGCCTCGGGGCGCCCCTGGCGCTCGGCCTGTTCGCGGATGCGCTGGCGCAGGGAAGGGGAGTCCACCGTGCCGGGGCAGATGGCATTGCAGCGGATACCGCGGTCGATGTAGTCGGCGGCGATCGACTTGGTCAGGCCGAGCACCGCGGCCTTGGTGGTGCCGTAGGCGCAGCGGTTGGGCACGCCGGTGAGGCTGGAGGCCACCGAGGCCATGTTGATGATGCTGCCGCCGCCGCCCGCGATCATGGTTGGCAGCAGGGTGCGGGTCAGGCGCAGCATGGCGGTGACGTTGAGAGCCAGCGAGCGCTCCCAGTCGGCATCGCTGACCTCCAGCAGCGCGCCGCTGGCCACGTAGCCGGCGCAGTTGAAGAGCACGTTCAGCGATGCAAGTTCCTTGGCCAGGGCCGTGACGGCTTCGGCATCGAGCACGTCCAGACGGCGCGCCTCGATGCCGGGCGTATCCCCGAGATCGCGCAGCTTGTCGGCATCGATGTCGGTAGCGATGACACGTGCTCCCTCGGCGGCGAAGCGCAGGGCCGTGGCACGACCGATGCCCTGGCCGGCGGCGGTGATCAGCGCGGTCTTGTGCTGCAGTCGCATGGCACTCATACCTGTATGACAGGCTGCTAGCCTGATGTTCGGTCAAGTATGGCGCAGTTGTAACGGCTTGCCAACCGGACGTTGTCACGCTGGCGCCAGGCCGTCAGGGCATGAAAAAGGCGGCCTGAGGCCGCCAATGGTTCCAGGGAGAATAGGAGAGAGAGGGAAACGCTACGGCTCGCGCTTGCCGTCTACGAGTCGGCTCACGCCCCAGGGGTTGCCGTCGCGCAGCGGCTCGGGCAGCAGGCCCTGCGGCAATGCCTGGTAGCACACCGGGCGCAGGAAGCGGAAGATCGCCGCGCTGCCCACCGAGGTGGTGCGGGAATCCGAGGTGGCCGGGAACGGGCCGCCGTGGACCATGGCGTGACACACCTCGACCCCGGTGGGCCAGCCGTTGGCCAGGATCCGCCCCGCCTTGCGCTCAAGGATCGGCAGCAGCTGCCTGGCGGCGTCGAGGTCGCCGTCGTCCATCTGCAGGGTGGCGGTGAGCTGGCCTTCGAGCTGCGAGGCAACCTGGCGCATCTCGCTCGTGTCGGCGCACTCGATCACCAGCGAGGTGGCGCCGAACACTTCTTCCTGCAGCTCGGGCTCGGCGAGGAAGTCCTGGGCGGTGGTGACGAACAGTCCGGCCTGACAGGCATGGGCGCTCTCGCCGACCT
>Ga0213835_100500_pt1 | contig 36713 bp, 39 predicted proteins | sample SWPATP01_FD_160576 | JGI IMG/M metagenome (GOLD analysis project Ga0213835, IMG submission 160576) | Coastal seawater microbial communities from Marineland, Florida, United States - SWPA TP0 #1 | ecosystem: Environmental > Aquatic > Marine > Coastal | place: USA: Florida | collected 2016-08-05
AATACGCAAAGGCGAACATCAAGAACACCAACCAGCGTGAAGCATTCCTCAAGCACTTGGGCAACGTGACGCAGCAGGTCTTCCAGCAGCCGGACCGTGCGCAGCCTGGCCGCGGCACGCCGGCACCGACCAAGCAGGCCGAAGTCGCCGGCATCGAACGGTAAGGGGGCAATCATGGCTGACAAGACGGATGTTTCCAAGGATGACGCCGCAACGCCTGCACAGGAGCAGCAGCCCTCGCGTAGCCCGGCTTACGCGGTGATGCAATACGACGACAAGGTCGTCACCTCGATCGGCTTCCGCCGTGCGGAAAAGGACGGCCAGCAGGTCCATTCGGTATCGTTCTACATGGCAGGAAAGCGTGTGGGATTCCAGCACGAGCTCGATCATCAGCAACTGGTCGAAGCCGTAGGGAGTCGCAACGCAAAGTCGATCATCGAACATGCGGAACCCAAGGGCTCATTGAAGGGCGAAAGCCTTGCCAATGAACAGGGACTGAGCCCGAAGGGCGCCGTCAAGGCACGTGCTGCAGCGGAGGCCGCGCGCGAGGGAGGCGCCGACGCCGCCGATCGGGAGGACGGCTACCTGGTGCGAACCTACCAGGACAAGGGAAAGCACGACGAAAAGCACGAATCGCTCGACGCGGCGATGCGCGCGTTTGTGCGCGCCGACCCAGCTGACATCCCGTTGCTCGTTCGTGGCGACAAGGTCGCTCTGGAATACGACCCGGAGGACCGCCAGCCGGTCGCCCGCGACAAAACGATCCTCGAGACCTATCACCGTGTCGAAGACGAGTTGTCAGCATCGGGCGAACTGACCCGGCTGATGAAAGAACGCACGCAGGCATTTATTCAGGAAGTCGAAGGCCGGCAGGCAGCAACCGGGCGGTCGCCCAAGGAGCCACTGGTCCAGTACGACGGTCCAGAGAAAAACGTCGTCGAGCCGGTTTTTGACAAGGAACTGGAGGCCATGGACGGCAAGGAAGTTGCCGCCCGTGCAGCGCAATTTCGCATCGCACGCGAGCAGCTGGAGCGCACGCAGCGCGAACGCGATGACCTCGGCCAGCGCGCCGAATCGAAACGTATCGGTGTGGAGAACCTTGGCGAGAAAGCGCGTGACCAGGATGCGGCAAATGACCTGGCCGAAAAGACCGGCGCGCCAGGCGATCGCCACGACCAGCTGCTCACCGAGCGCGAGAAAAATCGCCAGATTGAGCTGATGGAGCAGGTCCACAACCAATTCCGCGTCTCCGGTCCCCGTTTCCACTTCAAGGACCAACCGGCGAAGGTTGCATTCAAGGACCAGGGCGACCGCATGGTGTCGGGATCGAACGATGATCGGGTTGCCAAGGCGATGGCAACAATGGCCGAAGCCAAGGGCTGGAAGACGATCAAGGTGTCCGGCCACCCCGAGTTCGTGCGCGAGGTGTGGATGGAGGCCAGCTTGCGCGGCCTCGAGGTGCGCGGATACAAACCGACCGAGCAGGACAAGGAACAGATGGAAGCCCGGCGCGATCGCGCGATGCGCAACACGGTCGAGCACGAACCGCAACGTGAACGCGAAGCTGCACGCACGGACGCCGGCACAAGACGCACGCAAGCGCACCAGGAGGGCGACCGGGAAGTAGGGAAGGGCGATGCACAGGAAGCGCGCGAAAAGGCCGCTGCAAGCCCTTTACAGGCCTTTTCCGGCCGGTTGTTGGAGCATGGCGCGGCGCACTACAACCACGACCCGAAAGAAGAACTGAGCTACTACGTGAAGCTCGCCACTGAAAAGGGCGAGCGCACGGTATGGGGCGTCGACCTCGCACGCGCCCTCGATGCCGGCAAGGCGAAAACGGGCGATGAAGTGACTCTGGAATTCAAGGGCAAGCAGCCTGTGACGGTGCAGGCGCCAAAGCGGGATGGTGAGGGCCGCGTGATTGGCGTCCAGGAAATCGCTACGAACCGCAACTCCTGGGAAGTGCAGAAGTCCGACCGTCACAAAGTGGCTGAGGCGGTGGCCACGGCCTTGATTGACGCAAACGTGCAGCACCCGGGCCAGCGCGACGCCCTCAAGGCGGCCATAGGCGCGCGACTGGCCGAAAGAGACCAGGCCGGAAAGGTACCGGCCGTGGAGGTATACGACAAGTCTGCCCCGTCCCGTACCCGGGAGCGTGCCGGGCCTGTCGTCGAGCGGAACGCGGAACGCACCCGGTCGCGCTGACGATAACCCGACCGATAGAACGCCTTGTTGCCAAGGCGTTTTTTTTCACCCTAACGCCCGGGCAAGATCAGAACAGAAAAACGAAAAACCGAGCACTAAAATTGCTTTAGCTGGTTTTGCGTTCTACTGTTTTCCGCCCGCTTACGTCAAAGACTTCCCGCGAAATCTAGTTGCCCAGTAGTGCCAAACTTTGGGAATGCTTGATCGACCATTTCGAAAAACTGCTCAGGCGTCTTGGCGATGCGCAGCAGGGTAACGATGGAATGGAGATGAGCGCGCAAAGCTGGGTGGCCAATCTCCTCGGTCAAAAACTGGTGCAAACGGGCGCGCTTGTCAGCCTTGCTAGCTGCGGCCTTAAGTTCCGGCAACAAAGAGGGCGCCAAACGGTCGTAGATCACGTTGTTCGTGATGTGGCCAAAGAATCCTGGCCGTGCGTTGGCCTTCTCGGGTGGCCACGGCAGGTTATACAACTTGTAAAGTCGCTCGTAGAACTCAGGTGGAAAGGTGGACACCCAGGGGCGCAACTCACGGGTGACGAAGGCGTCAAGGATCTTAGCCAGTTCATCCCGGTTACGGTCGTTCTGATAGCCGGTAGCTTCGTCGATCAAGGCTACCAAGCCGACGCGAGCGAAACCACGCATTAAGGCATCGGCATGCTGAGCGTAGCGATGATCCTGTTCGGTCGTCAGCAGACCATTGTCGCGGGCCGTCAGAATGGCCTCGCACACCTGTCCCAGCACCTCTGCCTCGAACCCGTCACTTGTCTCGCCAACGCCCTTAGGATTTTTCCCAACAAATTTAATTGGATTGCTAATTGCATCGATCAGCTTGGGGTCGCCATATGCACGAATAAGCTTATGGTCGGCGATACGCACTACACCGGCCCCACGGCCCTTCATACCGATTGCTTCCGTCATCCCACGACCAGAAATAACACGGCGACCATCGTTCAAAACGAAGCACTGCAGATCGTCGGCAAACGCAAGAGTACCGAAGTGCGTGGCCTTAGGCAGCTTGGCCAGTTCTGCCTTCGCTTTGGCCGCTTTAGCCGCAATTTCCTTTCGTTCTTCAGGAGTAAGGTTGGCCATACGGGCCTTGCCGCCGACAGCGCGGCCAGTTGGTTTTTCTTCTTGCATGATAGTCCTTTGCTGGTTGAGAACCAATATTATCCACTTTGCTAGCAAGATGCAAGCAAATGAGATTTTGCTTAGTGAATAATTCCAACATAAGGACACGATTGCAGTTATCAGGAATGAACTTAGGAACTTGAAGGAGGACCGTGCAGACACAGACCGCCAGCCAGTAAGCGCCGCGGAAACCTAATCAGGAATAACCTGGTAAAGCGAAGTTTGATCAAGTAGCCGTCAACGCTCTTTTGCGCGCGTGATGTCAGGGTGGTGTCCAGGCTCGCGATCATTGTTGCGTTCCGCTTCGGCCTCTTGGTTCTTCCGGGCGCGAATCGCACGCACTAACGCGTTGTGCTTAGTGGCCGTCGTAGGCATTGCCCGTACGAACTCGACAATCTTTAATGCCAGCTGCTTGTCGTCGACATCGCCGGCCGCAAGCGCGCGTGCGATCGCGCCAAGAGAATGCACCGTCTCCTTTCGATTCGCCTCGATGTGTTGCTCTGCTGGGTTGACCCGCTTTTCACCGGTTGCTACCTCATACTCGGCGTCGGCGAGCTGACCGCGCGTCGTTCGCGCCGGCGCCTGGTGTTCGCCTTCCTGGTAGTCCTTGTCGATGTGAACGACCGCCTGCTTCTCGGCCTTGAGCACGATGCCGCGCGTCCGCCTCGCCGTCGCATTGGCAGCAATACCCCGCTCGACCAGCTTTTCCGCGAACGTTTCGCGCCAGTGCTGCAAGTCGCCTTTCCTCGGCCGCAGCCGCACGCCGTCACGGTCGACCGCCTTCACCGCCAGGTGAACGTGCGAATGGGCTTCGTCGTCGTGCGCGGCGAAAACATACTGGTGGTTGCCGAACATTTCCTTCGCAAAAGCACGCGCTGCGTCCGTAACCGATTCCCTGTCGGTCCCTGCCGGCATGGAGAGCATAATGTTGAACGCTTCCTTGCGGACGTTCCCGTCCGGCATACGGGTCACGCCCTCGGGGCGTATCCCGATCTTCCCCTTCGCCCAACCGTCACGGACCTCGAGAACCTCGTCGATGCCACGGTGCCTGTCGCCGTTCTCGTCCTCGATTTCGACCTCGCCCTCCCGCGAGATATACCGCATGTGGGTCTCGATCTGGCGCATGTTCTTGCCGCCTCCGGTGATCTTGACTACCACCTCGGGAGTCTTGTTCAGTGTGCGCACCAGGCGCTCGCGCGTCCCCGGCCCTGCAGGCTTGCTCGACGCCGGCGCCGACGATCCGGCCATACTGCCGCCGAGTACGTTCCTCCCCTTCTTTCCCCGCACGCGCGGGTAGAAAAGGCGATCACCCCAATCCTTGAGTACACCGTCGATGACGCGCTTGTTCATTCCACGTCCCACCTTTCAAGGCTCGCGCGCATTGCCCTGTTCACTTGGTCAGTGTGCGCCCTGATTGTGCTGCGTAGTTCCTCGATCGCGTCGATCGTAGGACCGCCCTTCCCCCCTTCGTTCAGCCGCTTCGCGATCTGGTTCAGGTTGCGGCCGATGGCGAGCAGCTGGTAGTTCGATTCGCCCAATGCATCGATCTCACGCATTCCGAACTGCGGCTCCTTGGTCAGGCGCGCACGCACCGCGGCGACAATCCAGCGCCTGGGAGAACTCCCGTCGTGCGCTGCCCGCTCTATCAATGCTTCCCGCTCGGAAGGTGTCAGCAGGATTTCGAAGCGTTTCTTCTTTTCCTCGCTTCGCGCTTCCTCCACCTGGCGATAGACCTTGGCTACCGGCGTGCCGTCGACCTTCGCAAGCTGGTGCTCGATCCCTTCCTTGATCGCCGTGCTCGGCTCTTTCTTGATGGACTGGCAATAGGCTCGCCACCGCCTCTTAAGGTCCGCCCCAAGTCGGACACTGAGAATTGGACTTTCGTCACCAATTGCCATGGAAAAACCTTAAGAAACATGAAACGACACAACCTGTCGAGCGCAAGCGTATGACAGAAACACGGCCTTCGGCCTATCCTGCATTATGCTAACACCAGTCCGCACTTTTGGTCATGACCAAGCCTGTAGCACTCGACGGTCGAAAAACGTGTTCTCAAGCAACATTCCGACCCATCTGCCGAACACCAGGCACGACGACCTTAAACGGCATGCGAGGCCAGACCTTGGGGCTCTGCCCCAAACCCCGCCGAGCGCCCTCGGTCGTCAGGGGGGCAGGGTTAAACACCAACCCTCCCCCCTTTCCTCGGAGCGTGGCGTTGCGGTTCAGCGTCAAGGGTTCGGCTCCGCCCCAGTCCTCGCCCGGTCCCTTCCTTCGGTCGGGTCCGGCCTCCGGGCTGGCCCTTGACCCTGCCCCTCCACTTGGAGCAGCTGGTGTCGGGCTCCGGGTGATCCGGTCCCCCTCCACTGCATGACCGGCGATTAACCCTCGGTCAACTGGTTAATCTTGCACAAGCCGGCGTCGACCTCTTGCTCTCCGCTGCCGTCCTCAAAACGGATGTGAATAAGGCCCGGCGTAGTTGGTCTACGGTTCAGGAGAACAGAAGCGGCGCGTCCATCGAACTCCACTAGCAGCAGCGGCTTGGCCATACGATCGGAATCAGAAACAGTTGGGGCCCGCGGTGCGCTTGCGCTTGCACCAGCCCTGACAACCTGTAACTTCGCGCCCTTGCCGTTTGCACCGGCATCGCCGTTTTCGCCGGGGGCGGCCGGTCCTTGAGCACTGCTGGAATTCTGTTGGTCATGACCAAATCCAGAAGCATTCGGCGTGTCCTGGGTCCCGCTCGCGGCCGTATCGCCAAGCCCGCCAGTATGATCGCCTGCCGGTGGTTGCACGTCTGCCGGCTCGGCCCCGTCCTGGTGCGTGAGCGTCCTGACGTTGCCGGATTCCTGATTGTCTCTTGCGACCTCCACGAATGGAACGTTGAGGACGTTGTCGGCCTGCGCCTCCGGCGCCGGCGGCGATTCCAGGCGGCGCAGTAAGGCAGCAATTTGTGGGCGCGTGATTTCGCTCGAGGACGCGACCCACTCGTCGACCTGTTCCGGCCAGCGCTCGTACGCATTCCGCAGCTCGTACAATGTCCGCGCTGACTTCGTCTTCCCGCTGCGATAAGCATTGATCACGCAGTCCGGCGCGTCGATTAACGCCAGGTGATGGGTGATGAGGGCCTTGTCAAAACCGAGTCGACTAGCAATCTTGGTCTTGCTGTCACCCTCACCAAGTTTTTTCTGGATGAACAGGGCCAGTTCCATCGACTTCAGCAAGTGATGCTGATTGTTCACCAGGACCTGGTCATAGTCGTCGTGGTCCTCGTCCACCCAGCCCGGAATTTCATCCACGCCTTCGGCCACGCACGATCGGAAGCGTCGGGCGCCGTCGTTCAGCAACCAGCGTCCCGGTTTCGCACGGTTAGGCTTGACGGAAATCGGCTGCTTGATAGGCGGCTTCCCTTCGTCCAACCTCGCACGAACGCTCGCCCGAATCTCCGTGAGGTCGAATTCCTTCCGTGGCTGGTCCTCGTCCTCGTCGATGTCGGCGACCTTGAGCATGAGCGGGCGGCCGCCCGGCGCCGGTTCGTCCAGCGCAGAAAAATCAATGGCCATTTAGTTAACTCCCATGATCGAGGAAATCTTTTCGAATACCGGCTTCATCTGGGCCCATGCTTCGCGCGCGCTGGTCTTGTTCAACTTCCAGATGGGCAGGCCGGCTGCCTGCGCCTCGGGCGCCGCCGTGGTCTTCTTGATAGCAGCGAAACCTCCGCCATCCAGTGGAATCAGGAGCTTTGCATAATGGGTCGACAACGCCTTGAAGTTCTCCCGCTGGAACGGGGTCGGCTCAACCAGGTTGGGAAGAATGCCGATCAGCTGCAGCTTCGGGTTGATCTTCGCCTGGATGCGACGCAGGCCGAGGCGTTCGTTGTTGAGCAGCTGGCCGATGCCGTCGATCGCTTCCTGATTCAGCTGCAGGGGCGCCAGCACGAAATCGGCAACGACTAGGCCGGCAAGCTGCCGAATGTCAGGGTTCGGGTTGGTGTCGATCATGCACACTTCGAACTGGTCGTTGACGGACTCGAGGAAAGCCTTGAGCTTGGTCGCAAACTCGTTGTGCCGTGACGCCTGCTTTTCCAGACCCAGCAATTCTTCCCGATCGGCGGATATGAGCACAAACGGCGCGTTTTCGAGGGCCGGCATTTGTCCGTCTTTATACGTGAACAGTTCACTAGCCTTCACCCGCGAAACCAAGGCAAGTCCACCTTTCTGGATCGCCTTCGACGTATTGCCCTGGTGGTCGAAGTCGATCACGAGCGTCCGGCGCGAGCACTGCAGGAAGACATAGTAGGAAAATTGCACGTCGAAAAAGGTCTTGCCGACACCGCCCTTTTGACTTGAACTTACGGTGGTTTTCACGGCCTACTCCTGAGAAATTTCCGAACGGTGGTCGGCGAGGTTGAAACGCCGTTCTCTTTCAAAAACGACACGATTTGGTCGGCGGTGTAGCCCTTGTCATGCAGCGTCTTCACTTGGTCAGAAAACGGCCCTAGGGCGTCCAGCGCAGCGCCTGATGCCTTCGGCGCCTCCCGCTGCATGAACTGCTCCAAGCGCGTCTTTTCCTCGTCCTGGCGGAATTTTTCGACCTTGGCGAGGAATCGGGTCCGGAGAACGTTGGCATGCTGGGCAGTCATCGGTGGGTCTGCCGCCGCGCCAGCGGCGGTCGGTGATTTTCCACTGACGATGAGTGCTTTCGCGACACCCAAGGAACGATCCGACCAGCTGCAGGACGAGGCGACACGATCGAAAAAGGCCTCGTCGATTCTTGGAGCAGAAGGCGCCATGAATCAGGCACCTGCCCGGCTCAAGAACTGCTCACGCTTTTCTTTTCCTGGGGCGCCAAACACAAAATCCTCAACGATGAAATTGAAGCCGTAGATCATTTCCCCACCCTTCTCATACGAGTTGTTTTCAATGCGGTGGGTAACGATCAGCTGGTCGCCCTTCATCGCGTTCTTGCAGATTGTTTCGGCCTTCGCCCTGAATGCCGTGAACTGGATCGACACCGCGCGCTCCTTCGCCGTGCCGAGGTCCTTGTCTTTGCCGGCATATTCGTTCGCGATCAGCGTGAAACGGCAGACAGCGCGGTCTCCGCTGCCGGTCATAACCGACGCCCCGGCCAAATTCCCAGTGAACACATTCTGCTGCATGACGGGCTCCCAAAGGTCGGCGTGGCCAGATTGACCACACTGAAATTATAACGAGATATAACAAGACCTGCAACAAATATATAACAACATATAACAAGAAAGACGAGCTAGTGAGGCAGGTCAAGGACGGCATCGTTCTCGTCGAAAGGGCAGGGGAGTATCTACCTCCAGCACGCCACCGCCCGGCCGAAGGCCGGGCGCCGCGGATTCGGCATCGTTATTTGCCGGGTTGTTTGCCGGCGGGCTTGAATGTCGCCAGCAACGCCTTGGTCGCCTCCAGCTGGCCGCGCAGGCCGGCCGCTTCCTCCCGGGCGCCGGCGATGTCGGCGCGGGCCTGGTCCCGCTCTGCTTCTGTCTTGGCCAGCCGGTCGGCGGCGTCCCGCGCCGCCTGCACGGCACGTTCGTTCTGGTCTTCGTACCGCTGCACCTGGCCACGCAAACCGGCAGCTTCCTCGCGCGTGGTTCCGAGTTCGCCGCGGGCGCGATCGCGCTCGGCGTCGGCCTTGGCCAGGCGGTCGGCCGCCTCCCGGGCTTCCTGTGCCGCACGTTCACGCTGCTGCTCCAGCTGCGCGCGCAGCGCTGCAGCATCCTCACGGGCGCTCGCAGTCTCGGCGCGTGCGCGCTCGCGATCCGCTTCCGATTTCGCCAATTGTGCCGCCGTGGTTTCGCGCAGCTGCTCGAGCCGCGCCTCAACCCGCTCGACCTGGCGCCCGGCATCCTCGACACGCTCGAGGGCCTTGTCGCGCTCACCGCGCACCTGGTCGACCTCTGCATGCGCATGCTTCAATTCTTCGCGCAGGTCATTTGCGCGCTGTTCGATTTCCTCGGCCCGCTGCTCCGCAACCTGGGCGCGCTGATCGGAATCAACCAGTTCCCGCTGTACGTCCTCAAGGCGCTGCGCGAGAGCGCGCGCCTCGACGGCCGCTTCCTGAGCCTGCCGTTCAAGCTCCGCAATACGGTCAGTCGCCGCCGAAAGTTTCGCCTCCTGCTGTGTAAACGCGTCGCTCTGCTGGGCCGAAATAATGAGCAGGTCTGCCTTTTCCGCCTCAAATGCCTGCCTGGCAGTGTCGAGCGAAGCGTTAGCAAGCTGCTGCGCAAAATCCCAGAAACTGTGCCCCATCAGCTGGACCTGCTCCAGCAGCGGTGCCGGCAGCTGTTCGCGCATGGGTTGTACCTGTTTGCGCTGCGCTTGGCGCCAGTCCTTCATGACCTGGACGACGGCATTCATGCCGGCGCGCGATTCCTGACGGACCGCTTCGACGGTAGGGTAGTCGTCGTTCGGATTTTCTGCGCGCAGTTTGTCGGCAGCCTCAAAAATCCGCTGGTAAACGTCTTGATTGATTGCCATATCGTGCTCCGGAAAGAAAAAGAATTATATGTAAGAGTAACGTAATAATCATAGTGTTACTACTACTATTACTACTATTATTACTACTATTGGCGAAAAAGTTACCGCATCGCGTTCGCCATATGCAGCTTGGCCAAGCGCAGATTTTCCGTCACGGTGCGCACGTCGCTGGCCAGCTTCACCGCCCGCCCGGCCAGCTGCGCATGCTCGCCGGCCCGTGCGATGCCGGCGCGTGCCTGGGCAATCCTGACCGGGTCGGCGGTCGAAATGCGGTCGGCCATGTTACCCCAGCAGCAAGCCTTTGCCGACAGTGACGGCAACAGCTAGACCGACACTCCCGATCATCGCCACTACCACGGCCAGCACAAACATTTGCACGTATGCAAAACCGGTGCCGACAGCCATCACGCCACGCATAAGGCAGGTAGCAAACATTACGACCAGGTCATCAAGGAATCTCATGGCAGCCTCCACTAGAGAACCGCGCCAAAGGCGCGGCCGGGGTAATTACACGCGACAACCAAAGTATAGCATTTTGGTTATCGGCCGTAATTGCGCACATCAATAACCGTTGCTTAAAAATCTACAGTTTTCCATGTTCGGCGAACGAATAGGCGTCGACGCCGGCAATCACGAAATGATCGAGGACACGCACGTCGACCAGGGCCAGCGCCTGCACCAATGTGGTCGTCAGCCGCAAATCAGCCTCGCTCGGTTCGCAGGCGCCGGATGGGTGATTGTGCGCGAACATGAGACCGGATGCGTTATGGCGCAGCGCCGCTTTGACCACTTCACGCGGGTACACACTCGTATGGGTCAGGGTGCCGGTAAACATCGTTTCAACGGCCAGCAGCCGGTTTTTCACATCGAGAAAAAGAACGTGGAACTGCTCATGGTCCAGACCAGACAACCGCAACCGCAAGAAATCTTTCACCACGTCCGGAGTCGACAACATTTGGCCAGGCCTGCGCAAACGCTGCTGCAGGATCGAAAGCGCCTTGGCAATAATCGCGTCGGCGTCATCGGACAAATACTTAACGGCCGCCTTCCTCGAGGTGCGCTTTACCTCCTGCGGTTCGCCACTTGCTTTGCTAGATGCCTGAGCCGGCTGTTGACCTTGAAGTTGATGTTGGTGGTTCATGTTGGTATCCCCCTTTCGCAGTGTCCTTGCTTCGCTGAGTGCCTTTCGCCGTGGTTGCCCGTAGGAAGGCCAGCCGGGAAAGGCGGGGGGCAAGGGCGGCACCGGAGGCCGCAGCGCAAGCGAGCGCAGCGAGTGCGAACGGGTGAGGATGACGGGGCCGCAGGCCCGCACCCTTGCGGCCCGCCGCGGCTGGTCTACCGTCTAGGGCAGGCGAAAGGAGCTCGGCGAAGCGACCACTGGCAGGGATGCCAACATGAATCCAGCCTGGCAGCGGTCACGCTGTCGGCCGGCGCCGCCGGCCCGTCGATGCCAGGGCGACGCCCGCATGAATGGCGACAGCCAGCAGCTGGCCACCTGGTGAAAGTGTCACCAACGCCGAAGTCGACGGCCGCAAAATAAACCCGCGCGCACCCGCGACAGCGGGGCGAACAAAAACATCACGGCCACAAAAATTCCGCACCGATTTTCCTTCGGAAAACAGGCACGGCTGCGTTACGTGGAAAACCGGAAAGACAAAAACTGAAAAACCGCGACGCCAACACCAGCATCAAAACGCCACTGCCGGATCGAGCCAAAAATTGCATACAAGGCACATGCAGTTTGAACATGCGACAGCCGTTGAGGAACCGGTCCAGATATTCAAAGAATGCATAACGGCTGCGCCGGGTCGGGCTCCGCCCACTATACAAGACACAGGGACTTTGAACACTCGTCGTCCGGTTGGGGCTTTTTCAAGTATCCGCTGACGGAGCCGATCGACACTGTCAGGGCTTCGGCAATCTCGCGCAGCGTCAGGCCGCGCCGGCGCAGGGCGTGCGCCTGCCGGCATCGCTCGTCGCCGCGCGCTAGGTATTCGTCCCGGGCCACCGCGCCGGCACCGGCTCGGCGCTTCTGCTCGCTCTTGCGATTGCGTTCGCGCTTCCGATCGGCCGCCAGGTCGTTGGGGATGATTGCGCGCAGGTTCGGCAACAGGTCATCTGGAATTAGCGGCGACAGTTGCTCGTACAGGGTTTCCCGCTTGTAGTGGTAGCGTTGTTCGCGGCCTTTCTCGGAAGTGCCGACAGCACGCCGAAGGACGCTGCTGCAATAGCTGCGCGCCTGGTCGGCGGAGAGGGTAGGGGTAATCTGTCTGGCCACCGCCTCGACCTCGTTGTCGAGCGCCTGGGACAGGGTGAACCAGGAGAGAGCATTTGCCATGTGGAACAGCACCGTGTCTCGGTGCCCGTCTTCGATCGCGACGCCTGGCCAGCGGTGCGCCACGATGGCGTGCAGGTCGCGATAGACCAGCATCCAACGGTCATAAATGCTGCCGTATGGTTTGCCTTGCGTGGTCGGGATGGTGATGTCCAGCTGGCGGGCGGCGCGGTGCGCGCGCAGGTCGCGGATTTCAGCGCGGGTCTTCTCCAGGATTTGGTCGGCCAGCCAGTCGAAGTTGTACCGAACAGGGTGGATCGGCTCGGCCGTAACGCGGAAGTTGTCCGCCTTGCTGTTGACCGTACCGACCACGCGCAGCACGCGCGTCGCGTCCGCGCTCATCCTGTCGCCGTCGCAGAGCTTGACCAGGCGACGCTGGCAGGCCTGCCAGCGCGGCAACGCCCATGCCGGCGTGCGTTCGATCAGCCAATAGAGGTGGGCGCCGCGCCCGGTGTAGACGATGCAGTTGGGTTCGGGTATGCCGGCCGCCTCGAGCGCGGCCATCGCAACCTCGACCTTGCGGTGCACGTCCTCGCCGCCGCGGGCGTCGATGTCGACATACTGGGCATTGAGGGCAGCGGCGTTCTTGATGAGACGCCAGTTGTAGAACTCGTTCGGCGTCACATACACGTCGGGCTCGTCGACCCAGCGCGACAAAACATCCCGCGCGACCTCGCGGTTGAGGACGTGCCAGTTCTTCGCCTGTTTCGGCGTGTACGCGATCAGTTCGCGTTCCTGGTGCGGAGTCACCAGGTCATAGTGATCCGCCGGCAGGCGCAGGGCCAGCCTTAGCTGTTGCATTCCATGCATTCCTCATGTGCGCTTGCACAACACCCGGCCGGACGTAGGGGCGAACGGGGGCCTGGCGTGCAAACGCCGCTTGCAAGGCGATAGGGGAATGTTTAGAATGGAAACCAGCAAGCGTCGTCCAAGTCGCTTTTGGGGTCTCGTTCTATACAGCCCTAACGCAGTTGTAACAAAAAACCCTCATGCGTCAACATGGGGGTTTTGTCTTTTATACAAGGCTCAATTGACTTACACCCAGATTGAGTCCCTTTCCTAGTTCTTGTCCAAGATTTGCAGCTCGGGCGCTCTCGCGCTCCGTCTCCTGCAGGTAAATAGCCTCTAGCACTTCCAGCGATCGCCCAAGGATCAGCGACTGGTTCACGTAAAACGCTTTCGGGCGGCCGGTCACGGACGCCAGGCGCTCAAGCCGCGCGTCGATGTCCTTCGGTAATCGGATAGAGAAAGCCATTTGCGTCTCACGTGTAATACAGGTCTCGGGATCATAGCCGGAAAATGTTGCTTCTAGCAAGGTGTTGTTCTCTAAGCACTCAAACAAAGAAGCGCACACGCGCATTTGTGCTATTGCACGCATCAGCTAGGCGCCCTCGCCGTGTCAGGACTCGTACCTCCTGGGTGCGACCGTACGCGCCAGTGGCGCATAGGCATTCCTCAAAAACAAGCGGACACCCACCTCGGCTGCACGGCCCGTGTCCGGTGTCGCTCCACTGCTTCCCCTAAAGACGCAGAAAACCAGACCTCCAGGGCCAGGCGCCGCCTTCAGGGAGTGACCAGGTACGACTGTAGGCTGTTAGCTTTCATTGAAGAGCCGTTCCGATCGGCCTACAATGCCGTGCCCGGGTGCAATTTCCGCTGTGTCGGAAGAAGGCACTGAGATCGAATCATTATCGTGTAAGACATAGGCTGCGGAGCATAGGCAGCAGTAGACGTCGATGTACAGAAACCATACAAAGTAGGAACAGGAATATGAATGCCAACGCTTAACTGGATCGGCAAAGAAGCCGTCGTCAAACATCATGCAGAGGTACCGTTTCGCCTACTCCAACCGGTGCCGGAGTTGTCTTTTGGTTCCCCCGAAAGCGGTAATTTAATTGTTCAGGGCGACAATCTGGATGCACTCAAAGCGCTACTGCCGCGCTATGCGGGCAAGGTCAAGTGCATCTATATTGACCCTCCGTACAACACAGGCAACGAAGGCTGGGCATATAACGACAATGTCAACAGCCCCGAAATTCGGCGCTGGCTCGGCCAAGTGGTCCGTAAGGAGGGGGAAACGCTGGATCGGCATGACCGCTGGCTGTGCATGATGTATCCCCGGTTGGTCCTGCTGAAGCAATTCTTAACTGAAGACGGGGCGATCTTCGTGTCTATCGATGACAACGAGGTAGGAAACCTCCAGGCATTGATGCGTGAAATTTTCGGTGCCTCGAACGAGGTGGCGAGTATGGTATGGGAAAAGGGCAAAAAAGGCGACTCGAAACTGGTATCCGTCACCCATGAATACATCGTGGTTTTCGCTCGCAATAAGGCGCTTTTGAAAGAACGCAAGACTAAGTGGCGGCGTCGAAAACCTGGCATCGATGAGGTGCTGGAATTTTACGATAGCCTACGCAAAAAACACAACGAAGACCATGTCGAAATCCGCAAGGAAATGATGGCTTGGTATAAATCTCTCCCAAAAGGCGACCCTCGTAAGTCACATAAACATTACAACTGGTCGGATAAACGTGGGCTCTACTTTCCAGATAATTTCCATGGCCCAGACGACGGCCGCGAAAGCCGGCCACGCTACCCCATCCTGCACCCAGGAACGGAACAACCGTGCGCAATGCCGTCAACAGGCTGGCGATGGGAGGAAGCGACTACCATCGCAGCCTTGGCTGAGGATCCGCCTCGCATTCATTTCGGAAAAGATCACACGACCATTCCGAACCGTAAGAGCTATCTTTTCGAGATAGATGAAGAGCCGATGATGAGCGTGTTCTACACGGATGGACGTGCCGCGACTCTCGAGGTCGAGTCAATTTTGGGAGCTGGTGCATTCCAGTTCCCAAAAGATTCCGAGGTAATCGCCGATCTGATCGGTATGGTTGCGGGACCAGGAGACATCATACTCGACAGCTTCGGAGGTTCAGGAACCACGGCACATGCAGTGCTGAAGCGCAATGAGCAAATGAAGGTGCCAATGCGCTTTATCCTTGTTGAACTTAATGAAAACGTCGCACGCACGAAAACCCGCGAGAGGGTGAAGAAAGCTATCTCGGGCTATACGCCTGTTACGGGGAAAAAACAAACACCTGTACCCGGTCTAGGTGGCGGTTTCCAATTCTGTTGCCTATCCAGCGAACCGCTTTTCGCCGCCGACGGCCAGATCCGCCCCGACGTTAGTTTCGCCCAGTTAGCCGAATTCGTCTGGTTTGCCGAAACCGGCACCGGGTACACCGGCTCAGCGGATTCCCCTCTGCTGGGCGTGCACGAGGGGCGCGCGATCTATCTGCTTTATAACGGCATTCTCAAGGACAAATCGGTCGGTGGCGGCAATGTGCTTAACGGCTCGGTGTTCGGAGTACTGCCACAGTTCAATGGCGCTAAGGTGATCTACGCGGCCGCCAACCGGCTCGGCGCGCGCACCCAACGCGAAAACATCACTTTCAAGCAAACCCCCTACGCACTCGACGTTTGAGCAATGTGACCCACGCCGGAGCAATAATAAGATGAGTAGCTTTAGCCCCAAGAAGTACCAAGAACAGGTGCTCGACAGTATCTGCACCTATTTCAAGGCCTGTCATCAACTACCATCGGCATCGACCGCCTACATAGATACAACCGAGCGCTTGTGGGGCAAAGCCCAGCCATACAAGATGCTGCCCGGATTTGCCGCAGACATGCCGTATTTTTGCCTTCGTATTCCAACTGGCGGAGGAAAGACCTGGCTCGCGGCAAAGAGCGTCCCCTTGATCAATACGCATCTGCTGCGATGCGAACATAGCGTTATTTTGTGGCTAGTCCCCAGCAAGGCGATACGCGATCAAACATTGCGCGCCCTGGGCGAACAGCAACATCCCTATCATCAAGCTTTGCGGGAGGCGGGGCCAATCAGCGTGATGGCTCTGGAGGAAGCCAAGAACATCACGCGCGCTACTCTTGATACAGCGACGGTGATCATTGTCGCTACAAGACAAGCCTTTCAGGTCGACGACGAGGAGTGCCGTAAGGTGTACCAGTCGAGCGGCGCGTTGATGCACCACTTCGACAATCTGGCGCCGGCCCAGCGTGACGCGTTGCTCAAAGACGGCGACGGCATTGAGACGACCACGCCCTATTCGCTCGCCAACGTATTACGTTTGCGGCGGCCATTCATCATCGTCGACGAAGCGCACAACAGCCGAACCGAACTCGCATTTGACATGCTCGCGCGTTTTCGTCCCAGCGGTGTGATGGAATTAACCGCCACGCCCGACCTGGAGCGCACGCCTTCAAACGTACTGCACAGCGTGTCCGCAGCCGAGTTGAAGACAGCGGAAATGATCAAGCTGCCGGTGCTACTCGAAACCGAGCCGAACTGGCAGCAATGTTTGAGCGACGCGATCGGTCGACGCGACGCCTTGCACATGCTTGCCGATGACGAACGGCGCGCCGGCGCCGCCTACCTACGACCGATCGTGCTGATTCAGGCGGAACCGCGCCGCACCGGCGTTGAGACCCTGGATGTGGACACTGTCCGCAACGAACTCATCACCAACCATAACATCCCCGCGCGGGAAATCGTCGTCGCCACCAGCGAGGAAAAGGGGCTGGAAAAAATTGACGCCGAATATAAGTTTGGAGTGACCGACCCGGCTTGTCCGATAAAGTTCGTTATCACGCAGAAAGCGCTGGCCGAAGGCTGGGATTGCCCCTCTGCCTACATCCTGGTGAGCATGGCGTCTTTGAACTCCGCGACGGCGGTCGAGCAGCTGCTCGGGCGTGTGTTACGTCAGCCTGGTGCGAGCCACCGTGCGAGCCGCTCACTGAATCAATCATATGCATTCGTCGTCTCGCGTAATTTTGCAGAAACCGCTGGCGCCTTGCGCGATCGCCTGGTGGCCGGTGCCGGGTTTGACCGGCGCGAAGTAGACGAGTTTGTAGCGGCAGCCAAACCCGATCAAGCACGCCTCGACTTGGACGGTCACGCAGGGCGCGTGGTTGTGCAGCCTGTGGTGATTACCCTGGCTGAGAAACCGGACCTTAAATCTTGCCCAAAACCCGTACGCGACAAGGTGAGTTGGGATGCTACTCACAATACTTTGACCATCAGCGCGCCCTTGACTGAGGACGATACGCACGCGCTAGCTGCGTCGGTTACCGCCGAAACCGCCGTGGCTGCCATTGTGGCCGCGGCCGAAACCAGTCGAACCACGGCCATTGAGTTTTTCCAGACACCGGCCGAACTCGGCCATCGCTTCCAAGTGCCGCAACTCACGCTGCGCGTTCAGGGCGAGCTGCAGTTGTTCGACGATCCGGAAGTACTCGACTATCCTTGGGATCTCGTGCCCTACGATGCTACCTTGGCGAGCGGTGACATCGCAGCGCTGGACCAGGGCATCAAGGCGGCGGATAGTGGAGAAATCGATATTGATGGGGACAGCGGTAAGCTCATAGCGCGCTTTTTGCCGGACTTGCAACGCGATCTCGGCCTCGTCTATCAGCCAGAAAACTGGGACGAGGTGCGCTTGGCAACGTGGTTGTGTCGCAACTTGCCAGAGGACTCGGTGACTCACGCGAGCAAGCAGGTGTTCGTGGCGGCTTGGTTGACGCAATTGCTGCGTAACGAGGGAATGACGTTGTCGCGCGCCAGTTTGCAGAAATTTTTGATCCGCAATCTAATCGAAGCTCGCATCCGGGCCTTGCGCAAGCAGGCGGTGGGACTTGCATTTCAAAAGACGTTGTTCGGCGATGATGCCGCATCACGCGTGGCAGTTAGCGACTTATTCGCCTTTGACTTCAACCCGTACGCTTACGCGCCTAGCCATGACTACGACAATCGCTTCGGCCGCTTCGATTTCCGCGGGCATTTTTACGGACGCATGGGCGATTTCGACAGCAAGGAAGAGTTTGAGTGCGCCTGCTGGCTGGACATCCAAGCGCAGAAGGGGAAGATTAAGTATTGGGTGCGCAACCTGGTGCGCCGCGAAGGAAGTTCATTCTTTCTGCAGAAGGCTGATGGCCGCTTCTATCCGGACTTCGTGTGTCAACTGCCAGACAAAGGGGATGAGCCTGGCGTCGTTCTTGTCGTCGAGTACAAGGGGGCAGACCGTTGGGCCGCAGCAGAGGACGATCGCTTGATTGGTGGCTTGTGGGCCGGGCTTTCCAATGGCCGTTGCCGCTTTGTAATGATAAAGGATAAGCGATGGGACATGATCGAAAGCTTCCTCGCCTGACCGTTATAGTCGAACCCAGTGTACGAAACGTGTTGCTACGCTGACAAGCAAAAATTTTGCTAACACTGTGGACTGCCGCTGTCCGTAAAACGTTCGTTTTACGGACAGCGGCAGAGCGGCCGAACGGATACCCGCCGGCGACGCCGGGCACGTTTTTTTTCTCGTCCGTAAATCAGCGTCCGTATAATAGAAGGCAAGATGACAAAACGGACATTCTATGAAGATCGGTTACGCCCGGGTGTCTTCGGACGACCAGAATCTGGACCTGCAGCGCGACGCATTGGACCGGGCCGGGTGCGAACGGCTGTTCACGGACAAGATCAGCGGAGCCAAAGCCGACCGGCCGGGCCTGGCCGCTGCGCTTGAATTCGCCCGCCGCGGCGACCTCCTGGTCGTGTGGCGTCTCGATCGGCTTGGCCGCTCCCTGGGTGAACTGGTGACGATGGTTGACCAGCTCGAGGCGGCCGGCGTCGGCTTCGAAAGCCTGACCGAGCGGATCGACACCAGCACGGCCGCCGGCGAGTTGGTATTCCACGTATTCGGCGCGATCGCGCAATTTGAGCGGCGCCTGATCGTCGAGCGCACTCAAGCCGGCCTGGCAGCGGCACGCGCGCGCGGCCGGAAGGGCGGTCGCCCGACCGTGTCCGACGATACGATCGCCGCGATCCGCACCTTGGCCACGTCAGATCGCACACCAGGCGAGATTTGCAAGGTCCTCGGCATTGCGCGAAGCACGTTCTATAAATACGCCGGCGGCGCGGCGCCGGCTGGCGGCGCCGATATTCGGCGCGATCGCGCAATTTGAGCGGCGCCTGATCGTCGAGCGCACTCAAGCCGGCCTGGCAGCGGCACGCGCGCGCGGCCGGAAGGGCGGTCGCCCGACCGTGTCCGACGATACGATCGCCGCGATCCGCACCTTGGCCACGTCAGATCGCACACCAGGCGAGATTTGCAAGGTCCTCGGCATTGCGCGAAGCACGTTCTATAAATACGCCGGCGGCGCGGCGCCGGCTGGCGGCGCCGATGCGTGAGCGCCCGGGTCAGAAGGCGTGCGCGCGTGCGCGCACGTCGACGCGCCGGCGCCGTGAAGTGGTCAGCGTTCGGACCACAATAGGAAGGGGGGTATGATGGCAGCGCAGCATGTGGGCCGCGTCCACCGCGCCCACCTCGGGCAGTAGGATCACAGCCAGGTCGATAAGCATCGCTGCGGTCTGATTTGTTCTCGATTCCATTCCGCAAACGATAGGGCATCACGTTCGACTCGGCATGACCACACACAAGCAGGCGTGTATCCGATGACGCATCGGTGCTAAAAACAGCCCGGCGCTGCGCCTCGGCCTGAACCCCCTGGTTTCACGGGGCTTCCCGACACGCGTTTTTTTACCTGCAGGAAAAGCGTTGACATTTACCAGTGTAAATAGGTAGAATCTCAATCGTCCTCTTCCTGTACAAGGCAGATCCTGCCTGTATTTCTTGTACCGTCGCCATGTTCGGTGGTAGGGGACAAAAAAAAGCCTCCCAGAAGCGCTAACTTCTGAGAGGCCGGTACTTACTCTACAAGCTTGTTGGTAGCAGACTTGTAGCGATTGAGCCGAAGCTCACACAATTCACGTTTTGCCTTGTAATACTTGTAAGCAGCAGTGGCGACAACCACTTTGCAAACGAAGGTTAGTGCGAACTTACATACAACTACAGTAGTTACTGTTAACATAATATTTTTTCCTATTAAAAAAGTTTTCATTACACATTTGTAAATCCTTTACAAAATGTTAAGCCCACTTGGGCAAAAAAAATCAACCGAAATTTCGAGCGGTCTTAGTTGGATTATAGCATGCTCATTGCCGAAATGCAAGCATTTTTCGTGCTATTTTGAAATATATTTGTTGTCATGCCGCTTAGAGCGGCTTTTTTTTCGCCTTTACGTGTCCAATTGCTGTTGCGTGGGCGAGGTCGGCCCCGATGCCGCTGGGGGTGGCGGTGGTGGCGGAACCGGCTGTGCCGCCGCTGCTGCAGCTGCGGCGGCAGCACGCTCGGCGTCCCACGCATTCTGGAAGGCCTTGAGCTGGCCGTGGGCGCCGATTTGTGCCAGGCGGTCGATGAACCTGGCATACAAGTCAGTTCTAATTTGACGCTGGGTCAGGTCTCCCTTCCGGGGCAATTGGTACATCCTTTCGACGGCCGCGATCGGACTCATGAGGAGAACATGGTGAAAGTCTCCCGTGGGTCCCTTCCTTGGGATGATGAAGCCGAGTTCCGCCAGAACCTTCATGCGCTTTCGCCAGGTGTCAACAGCGCGCGCGCCATAGAACCCAGCTTCAGTTGCGAAGGTGGCTGGGTGTTCGATCGTCACCAGCACGTGGTCTGGCGAGCGTGCCCACAGGCAGAAGAGGGTATGCCCGGCCGGTGCGCCTTTCGAATACTCGTCGATCGCTTGCATGGCAATCGGCAAGATCCGCGGCATAGTGGTATAGCCGTGGTCGCGTTTGCGGTTCCAGATCCAGATATCCGACACTCCGGGGAAGTGGAGCTCAAGCTGCTGTTGGGCGCGCTCAGCCATTTTCATCTTCTGTGCTTGCGCTTGTTTAACGTTGGTCATTTTTCATATCCTTGTGTTCGATAGACGCTATCTTCCACCACCCCAGCGACGATTACAACGAGGCAATACGTGCGCGGAATCGCTGGGTATAAGCGAGTGAAATAGCATTTCACTATAGCCTAGATACATCATACCGTGCGGGTAGGGTAGGGTGAGATGCGTCATATGGCGCGAAGAGCGGCGAATTTTCCGTTCTAAAACAAGGATTTATCTTGCTGGCCGTGTACTCTTGTGCTCGTGTACTATGTGCTCCATGTGCTCTGGGTGCTCCTGGTAGGAGATGGAAGAGGAAGGGCGACCTAAGTGGGAGCCAGCACGGGGCGAATGCAGTATGGCTTGAGGTGGGGTTACTCTTGCCAAAACATGAAGGCTCGATGTACTGTATGCCCATACAGTAAAACAGCAAGAATTCATGAGCGGCACCACTTCCTCCACACCCGAAGCACTGCACCCTTCGCTTTGGCTTGCGTCCCAGCTGGCCCGCGCTACCACGCACTGTGTCAACACCGGGCATGCGATCCTTTCACCGCAGTTACCTGGCGGTGGCTGGCCGGTTGGCACGTTGATCGACCTCCTGGTATCACAGCATGGCATTGGCGAAATGCGCCTGCTAGGCCCGGCACTGTCGAGTGCAGCAGGCCGGGGTATCGCCCTGGTGGAGCCCCCGCACCCTCCCCAAATTCTGGCTCTGTCAGCGCTCGGTGTGCCGGCGTCGCAAGCGACCTGGATTCGCAGTGGCCGTACCGCCGATGCGCTATGGGCCACCGAGCAGGTACTCCGCAGCGGAACCTTTGGCGCCGTTTTGTTCTGGCAGAACCACGCGCGTAGCGAGTCGCTGCGCCGGCTTCACCTGGCCGCGCAACAGGGTGAGACGCTGTTTTTCATGTTGCGCCCGCTCGCGGCGGCGCAAGACGCCTCGCCGGCTGCATTGCGCCTGAGTCTGAGGCCAGCTGCTGGGGGCATCGAGATTGGCTTCGTCAAGCGCCGGGGACCGCGGCGGGATGACGCGCTGTTTCTCCCCATGCCGCTCGACGTGGTCGGCACGCCGCGCACCCGCCGCACGCCGGCAGGTCGGCCGGCTACTGTGCCAGGTGCGGTAAAGCCGACAATTCACATGGGCATCGAACACCTGCAGCTGGCCAGCCTGCATCATGCGGGCTAATTGTGAAAAGGCGGCCGGAAGGCGCCCGAATCGACCTGGTAGGCGCCCATGCGCGTCAAGGTAGCGCAACTCTACGAAGATGGCGGCCGGCCGCTGCCGCGCCATCGGGCCGTTACGCGCCAACCGGACCATGAAGGCGTGCTAACGCTGACGGAGGAACATGACCGGGAATTGCGCCGCAGCGTGCGCAGCGCCCATCTGCGCGATACGTCGGCGGGCGTCGACGTCATCCCCCCGCTGCGCGACGCCGTCGTGATCTGGATTGGCGACGGCCGCATGACCATCACCGGGTTTGAATCCGACGAGTTGACTCGTCGGAGCGTGGCGCAGTCCTGGTACATCGAGGCCGAGCAGTAACGCCGCCGGCGCCTCGAGGCGACATGCGCGCGCGTACTACCAGGCGCCGATAAGGCGACCGGTCGGCCAGATGGTCGCAGTTCCGGCCGCCAGCATCAGGCCGACACCCTTCGCCCATAGCAGCAGACGGTCACGCAACAATTTCACGTGGCGGCGCTCGGCCCTGGTGGACTCGTAATTGCGGATGCCGGCGCGAAAAACCAGAATCGCCACCACCACCATCAACAGCAAGAGCAGGGGCGGATCGCCAGGCGTTGGCGTGAGTTCGACGGGGTCCATGAAAGTTGACTCGTCGACGAGGCGTTACGCAGCGAAATTTCGGGACCAGGTCTTAATCTGGTCATCCGTGAAGTAGAAGTAGGCAAGAAGGCTGCGCAATTCGTCCTCCGCGGGCCGTGACGCCTCTCCCCGCCGAAGGCCGGCGCCGACCTTGCGGCCCTGCTGCAGCAGCCGGGTAAGCTCCGATTTCCAGTCGGGCGAGTCCGCCGCCGCCAGCAGCTGGTCGCGCCCGTCGACCACGACCCCGAAACTGAGCTCCAGCCGTTGCAGCAGCTTTTCAATCACAGCTTTTTGGGTTTCCCCCTGGTCCACCGTGTGATCTGACATCGCGCGCTCCTATCGTTTAGTTCGGAATGGTCTGCTATTGGCTAGACAGTTCGGCCTGGCCAGCGTTCCAGCCTTTCGTGTCGACCGTGATTTCGCGAAAACCGACATCGTGCAGCAGCTTGATCGCGGTGCCCGGATCACTGAAAAAGCGCACTTGGTTGTCGGAATGCCGGGTCAAAACGACTTGCCCGCCGGCTTTCGTGTCGACGACCACATGGAAGCGCCGGCCGGTCGCGACGATCGACGCCGCCGACAGGCCGCCGGCGTCGAACACTTTGCGTATTTGCTCTAGTAACATTTGATGCATGATGGCTATGCCGGAATAAGGGCAGGGTCGAACGTTTCGATGGCGAGGTCGTCGCGGCTGGCTTCGAAGACAAGCGTCTTCGGCATTTTTGTGGCTCGGCAGATGCCCGATATTTCCCAGGTCAGCGGTGCGGCGTCCATGCCGTTCAGCTTACTCTCCAGCGTCGCAAGGCAGGACAACTGCAACTGCTCTCTTTCATCATCGCCGAATTCGGCCTGCGCCAGGAAGTCGGCGAACCGGGCCGCGCCCTGTGCCGTGAACTGGTGGACTTCTTCCCAAGTGTCGTCACCGGGCAGTTCGGGCACTCCAGTAGCCGGTCGGGACGAAGGATCGAGCGTAAAGCCGGCCACCTGGTCGACGTACTGTGGCAAGGTCCAGCGGCACTGGAATTCGGCCTGGTCCAGCAGCCGGACGATCCGGTCCTTGACCTCCCACGAAGTATTCAACTCGCGCACTTCCTTGATGACGAGACCTGCATCGAATTCTGGAGCATGGTCGTAATGCAAACACCACTTCGTTAACTCTCCCAGGGCCAGCGATACAAGCTCTATCGCCAGCTTGCCGCTGCCGGGGATCATTTCATGCGCCACGCCGTGCGCCGTATAAAAAGTTGTCATGATGGTCACTCCTTGTTGAGATAAAAGGACTAGGTCTACACTCACCAAGATATATAACTTTGGATTACAAAACAACTAAAACAGAGCAGTGTTTAGGTAAAGTCAAAGCGCGCCGGGGAAGTCCGACGCCTAGCCGCAGCTGCCGATGTAGTGGCATTCCCCGCAGCGCTGGCAGCCGTCGACCTTGTGCAGTGCACGTGCTCCACACTCGGGACACTTGGCGCCGGCGCCTGCCACTGCAGGCAGTGCTGCAGGTACGATAGGCTCGTCCAGGCTGTCGAAGTGGCGGCCAGCGTAGCGCCGGGCCAGCACCGCGGCCGGAACCTGGTTGGCCGAGGCGTCGAGGAAACCGCGCTTCATGAGCATGCGTTGCAGCATGAATGCCACCGCTGCGACCTCGGAGTCGTGAAACATGGGCACCTGCGTACCGTCCTCCTTGGTGAAGTAGCCGCAACGAACCGGCCCCTTCTCCCATACGACCTGGCGCATATCGGACAGGGCCTTAGCGATCGAACCGCCGGCGCGCGCAGCCAGCGACAACAAGCGCATCGACGCGGCGATCCATTGCTGGCCCTCGCTGCGCTGACCGGACGGCATGAAAAACTCCAGTGGCCGCTCGATCGTCACGGGCCGGCCAGCCACGACACCTTTGACCGGCATGAAGCTCACGCTGAGATAGAGTTTCTTAATGCCTTCCTGCGTCGAATACTCGATCTTGGACGTTACCGATTCCAGGTCGCCACGCGGCCGCCGATCGAACCGCTTCCACAGAGGATCGTCGTCAGCCGGCACCGGCGCGCTCTCCACGTCCGGGGCGACGCTCAAGACGCTTCCGAGCACCTGGTTGGGCCGGTAGGTGGCCAGGCCCTTGAGGCCCGCCCGCCAGGCCTCCGTGTACAACCCTTTGAAGTCCTCGTATGGATAATCGACTGGGACATTGACCGTCTTCGATATGGCGGTGTCGACGAACGGCTGCACCGCCTGCATCATCCGCAAGTGGTCAGCGGCCGCCATCTGCAGGGCAGTCACAAACTGTTCTAGCAACGCGGCCTTGCCGGCGTCGTGTCCGAGGTGGCGATACAGGCGCCAGGCGTGGTCTGCTACTTCATAGGTGCGGGTCGAGCCGTCCGGCATCACCTTCTTGCGGCTGTAGGTCCACGAGAACGCCGGCTCGATGCCATTCGATGCGTTGTCGGCGAAAGCAAGCGTAATCGTGCCGGTCGGGGCGATCGACAACAGGTGCGAATTGCGGATACCGTGCTCCCTGATCGCGTCCTGCAGCTGGAGGGGCAGGCGGGCGATGAATTGGCCCTGCAGGTATTTGTCGGCGTCGAACAGCGGGAACGGTCCCTTCTCCTTGGCCAGCTCGATCGAGGCGCCGTACGCTGCATCCCGTAGCGCGCACGCGATTCGCTCTGCAAAAGTCCGTCCTTCGTCCGAGTCGTACCGCAGTCCCAGCATGACCAAGGAGCTTCCCAGACCGAGAAACCCCAGGCCGATCCGGCGCTTCGCCTTCGCCTCCGCTGCCTGCTTGTCCAGTGGCCATACCGTAGCATCGAGCACCAGGTCGAGCATGCGTACGGCCGTCGCTGCCACGCTGCGCATCTGGGCGAAGTCGAATGTCGCATCAGCCGTGAACGGCTGCGACACGAACATCGTAAGGTTGAGCGAGCCGAGGTCGCAGCACCCGTATGCCGGCAATGGCTGCTCGCCGCAAGGATTGGTGGCATCCAGGCGCTCCGCGTACCAGAGATTATTCTCGGCATTCATCCTGTCGATAAACAGCACGCCTGGCTCAGCATGATCGTACGTCGATTGCATGACCCGGTCCCACAATGCGCGTGCCTTGACCTGGCGATACACCCACACCCCATCCTCCCGCCGGCATGCCCCTGCAGCGATCGCGTCGTCACCCGGTTCGGCCTTGTGTATCAGGTCGAACGACAGATCATCGGCGACCGCCTGCATGAAGGCATCGGACACGCCGATCGACAGGTTGAAGTAGGTAAGGTCTCCCTTGTCCTTGGCCGCGATGAAGGCCTCGATGTCGGGATGATCCACCCGTAGCACGCCCATCTGTGCCCCACGCCTGGCACCGGCCGACTCGACCGTCTCGCATGACGAGTTGAATAGCTTAATGTAGGGAAGTGGGCCACAAGCGCGCGAGTGCGTACCTTTGACCTTGCTGCCAGCCGGGCGAATCGGGCTGAACTCATAGCCGACACCGCCGCCGCGCCGCATCGTTTCGGCTGCCTCTGCGAGGGCTGTGTAAATGCTGGGCAGCCCATCGGCTTCGCTGGTTACGGAATCGCCGACCGGTTGCACAAAGCAGTTAATCAGCGTCGCCCTGGTGTCCAGGCCTGCAGCAGAATTGATGCGGCCGCCGGGCACGAACCCGCTCTGCTGAGCCCACAGAAATTCCTGTTTCCGGCTTTCCTGCACGTCCGCCGGCTCGAGACTGGCCAGGGCCGCGGCGACTCGTCTGCGCACGTCGTCGACCTCACGCTCATCGCCCTTCGCATACTTCTCAAGCAGCACGTCGATTGCGACATCCTGCGGCGCCATCGCGGTCATCATCTTGTTGTCGGCATTCATGTTCGCTCCGGTTGGTCATGTCCAAATCGGTTCCGTTCGTAAAACCATAATACCCAATATTGGCAAACAAAATTTCTAAAACAGGCTGGTAGTTCAGCTAAATCAAATAACCCCGTCTATGGCGTGTTCACGCCGGAACCCCCGTAACCTCGTCCAGGGTGCGGCGGCCGTGGTTCTTCGACGGCATGAGCATCACCTGGCCGGTGCTGCGCTCCAGGTCCAGGTACTTTCGGTACAGGTGGGGATCGTTCAGTAGCTCGGGGTGCTCCGTAGCCAAGCGCGCGGCGGTGCGTAAGTCCTGCTCGCTGGCCATGATGCAAAACACGCAGCTGAAGCGCGTCATGCCGAGGCTATAAACCGGGTGCGGCTTCTGGCCGGCTGCGGCGATTTCGGCAAACACCTCGGCCTCTGTCCAGCCGTGGATGGGCAACCAGTTGTACCACTCACGACCCGCCTTGCTGTTGCGTGCGCTGAATTTGAATGGGTTCAGCTTCTTGCGGCTGGTCGATTCCTCGGCGCGCATGCCCATGCAATTGACAACGAGCGGAGGCAACCCGGAGGCTGCGCGCCAATCGCTCTTGAGAATGTGACGGATCGTGCGTTCAATGGGGCCGCGCTTCAAGTCCGACGTGCACTGACGCTGCTGCGGCGACGGAAACATGCCTCGCTCCTCGATCATCTCAAGCAGCGTACGGCGCGCGCGACAGGTGTGCAGCGGCTCGCCGGCTGTGGTGGCCAGGATATGGCCAATGGCACCGGCCCACTCGACGGCTCCAAGGTCGGCATGCACCAGAACGATCTGTGCTCGCGGCACGTGCTTGCGCACCTCCAGGTACATCGCCTGGCTGTCCTTGCCGCCGCTGTGGTTTATAACAAACAGCGCACCGCGGGCGACCAGATTGAGCACTCTCTGCGAAACGGAATCGACGGCGACGCTGCCGAAGTCGAGACCAAGCTGCCGGTTCATGGCACGCTCCTATCGAAGGCTAGGCAGCGAACCGAATAGGTAATCATGGCGTCACGCGCAATGGTGAGGAAAACGGGTGTGACGGATATCGCAATCAATGCCGGCGCGCTGGCAGTAGGCGATGATGTCAGCACGTTCAGCCAAGGGATCGACTCGCTCACGAACAACTAACAAGTAGTTCATCACGGCGAAAACGCGTGGAGTAAGCAGGGCAATGGCGGCTCGCCCATACAGGCCAATCAGGCGCCGCGCTTCGTGGTACTCGACCTTGGAAAGTCCGGGTATGCACTGCCCACTTGCTTTGCTAGATGCCTGAGCCGGCTGTTGACCTTGAAGTTGATGTTGGTGGTTCATGTTGGTATCCCCCTTTCGCAGTGTCCTTGCTTCGCTGAGTGCCTTTCGCCGTGGTTGCCCGTAGGAAGGCCAGCCGGGAAAGGCGGGGGGCAAGGGCGGCACCGGAGGCCGCAGCGCAAGCGAGCGCAGCGAGTGCGAACGGGTGAGGATGACGGGGCCGCAGGCCCGCACCCTTGCGGCCCGCCGCGGCTGGTCTACCGTCTAGGGCAGGCGAAAGGAGCTCGGCGAAGCGACCACTGGCAGGGATGCCAACATGAATCCAGCCTGGCAGCGGTCACGCTGTCGGCCGGCGCCGCCGGCCCGTCGATGCCAGGGCGACGCCCGCGTGAATGGCGACAGCCAGCAGCTGGCCACCTGGTGAAAGTGTCACCAACAGAAGAGAGAAAAAGGTATTGCTAAATCGAAAAGGAACTACCCGTTTAGTATAATTGGAGAGTATTCGAGGGCCACCAGCCGCTGCACTGCCCCCGCGCGCACCTGCGAGAGCGGGGCGAACAATTAAATGCAATCAGACCACAGAGCTTTTTGATGCCTCATTGATTCTTGGCTACCAATATACCTAATTTTGGTTTTAGAATGGTTTTGAGTCCGATTGCCGACCAACAACAGGATGACCGATGAATCTCACCCCGTGCGGCCCCAGCAATAGCGTGCTGGAGAGCGATTTGGAACTGGCAGTGACACAGCAAACGCTGACCAAGCTATCCATCGCGGAAACGGCGGATGGCTTTTTTGTCGTTGCAAGGCTTCACTGGTCCAGTGAGAAGGACTGGTACCTCACCACCAGGCGAGAGCGAAACAGGCCACGTTTGTTCAAGGACCTGAATCGGTTGAACGATTTCCTACGTGCAGCCTATCCGACTGACACTGTGGAATTAGTCCGCAACCAGCGGCTCCCGGACCCCTGCGATTCCCCTCAAGTAATTAAACGTGATACGAATTCAACACAGCACAAGCACTGACCAAGATTAGGTATAGGCGCATACCAAGAAGTGGTACGATGGTTTTGTCTACAGATGAACCTGGAGGACAAAACCATGCTGGAACTTCTAGCTTTGTTGCCTCAATGCGCTCCGACAGTTGCACACGAGACGATGGCTGCCGTCGTCAATGTCGAGTCAAGCAAGAACCTATACGCGATCGGCGTCGTCGGCGGGCGCCTTGCCCGCCAGCCCCGCAACCTTGACGAGGCAGTAGCGACTGCCCGACAGCTGGAAGCCAACGGCTGGAATTTCTCGCTAGGCGTCGCCCAAGTCAACCGCTACAACCTCCCCAAGTACCAACTCACCTACGAGAAGGCTTTCGAGCCCTGCGCCAATTTGCGTGCAGGATCGAAGATTCTCGAGGACTGCTACGTGCGCGCATTGCGACGCACGCCTGCACCAGACAAGGCACTCCAGGCTGCATTGTCCTGTTATTACTCCGGAAATTTCACGCGTGGGTTCGCGCCCGACGTTGCCGGCAAACCGAGCTATGTGCAAAAGGTTTGGCTGGCAGCTGGTGGCCAGGCTATCCCGATTCCGGTCGTCCCGTCGATTCGCAATGTCTCCGACAAGAAACCACAAGCGACACCGGCTGCGCGACAGGGCCTGGTGACGTCGGCGCCCGATGGTGATGCGCCGGTGCGGCTCAAGGCCGAGCAGAGGGCGAGCGCGTCCGGTGAGCCTTCCAAGCGCCGAGCGCCGCCGGCCGAGTCACTGGACAAGAGCGACGACACGGAAGACGCCCCTCAAGCAGAACCACGCAGTAGCTCCGTCGTCGTGTTCTGATTTGGACACTATCTAGCCGGGCGCGCAAGCGGATCGCAAAAATCCCTAGATGTTCTGGAACAAGTTTACAAAGGGTTGCGTTGAGACATAAACAACCCGGCTCTGTTCGTTACGATGTCTATACATTATCCAAAATGCAAGTTATCTACGGGGCAGGTGCCTCTGCGGTTGGTGCCGGCTGAGACTAGTTAAATCGCATAAACCTTGAGCTAGACCAGAACCAGAACACCCTATATCGTTCGCCAATCTATAGTATATTGGTATAGTCTGATATATAGTTTTGGTAAGCCCTACAACGGAGCGTGTTCGATGAAATGACCACTTCCTCTACCTCAAAACCGGATGCAGGCCGGCGAACTTGCACACCCTTAAACCCTTTAAACGGAGTTTCCTATGTACGCAAGTAACAGCAAACCGATGAAGGTCGCCTCTTTCCTCGCGGCCGTCGTGTGCCTTTCATTGTTGGCGGTTGACCCGGCCTTCGCACAGGCAGGCGGCGGCGGCTTGGCGAAGGTGAATACCTTCATGGACAACGTCCTGACGGTCTTGCGCGGCGTGTCGATCACTGTCGTCACGATCGCGATCATCTGGGCCGGCTACAAGTTCCTGTTCAAGCACGCCGACCTGGGCGAGGTCGGCAAAATCCTCGGCGGCGGCCTGCTGATCGGCGGTGCCGCCGAGCTCGCAGGCTTCCTGCTTGGCTAAACAGACGGAGGCACCGATGGACGATTTCGATCCGCGCGATCCGCTGTTCAAGGGATGCACGCGCCCGGCAATGTACCTGGGGGTGCCTCTGGTCCCGCTAGTGGTGGCAACTGTCACCGTCATCCTCATCAGCGTCTGGACGACGCTATTCGTCTCCCTGGCACTCGTGCCGATCATCGTTGTCATGCGCCAGATCGCGAAGTCCGATGACCAGCAATTCCGGCTCCTGTGGCTGAAACTGCTTTTCAGGGTCATCCACTACAACCACAACGCCAAGTTCTGGAGGGCGTCCACCTATAGTCCCATCGCGTTCAAGAAACGCAAGTGAGGCAAGCCATGGCTGCTCAACCGAAATACCAACAGCAATTGAACCGGGAGCGCCCGGTTGCCCCTTTCGTGCCGTTCAGCAGTCACGTCTCCGAGAACACTATCGTGACGAAGGACGGCGATTTCCTGCGCATTTGGAAGATGGCCGGGATCAGCTTCGAGACGGCCGATCCCGAAGATATGTTACTTCGCAAGGAACAGCTGAACACGCTGCTGCGCTCGATCGGCAGCGAAAAGGTCGCATTGTGGTCCCACATGGTCCGGAGGCGGACCACGGATCGGCTGACGGGGCACTACGACAATAACTTTTGCCGTGACTTCGACCGGAAATATTTCGACAGCTTTGTCGATTACCGGATGATGGCCAATGAACTCTACCTAACGGTCGTTTATCGTCCGGAGCCGTCCGAGGTCGGTAGGGCCTTGATGAAGTCGACCAGGCGCTCGGTCGAAGACATTCTCAACGATCGCCGTGCGGCAGTACGCAAGCTCGATGAAATCGCGTACCAGATCGAGTCAAGCATGAAACGGTACGGCCTCGAGGAATTGACCACGTACGAGGATGAATCCGGCGCCTTGTGCTCGCACGCGTTGAGCTTCCTGAATTTTCTGGTGTCCGGCTATTGGCAGAAGGTCCGGGTCCCGGCCGCACCACTGAATGAGTACCTGGGCACTGCCTGGCTAAATGCCGGCGTCGAGACCATCGAGATTCGCGCGCCGATCGTCACCCGCTACGCGCAAGGCGTCGACTTCAAGGACTATGCCGCGCATACCGAGCCAGGTCTTCTAAACGGCCTGATGTACGAGGATTACGAATTCGTAATCACGCAGTCGTTCAGCTTCATGTCGAAGCGCAATGGCAAGGATTTCCTCGAGCGGCAGATGAAGCAGCTGATGAATTCTGAGGATGGCAGCGTTACCCAAATCGAAGAAATGCGCATCGCAATCGACCAGCTTATCCAGGGCGAATTCGTGATGGGCGAGTACCACTATTCGCTCTTGATCTTTGGCGAGACGGTTGAGCAGGCGCGGCGCAATATGACTTCGGCCGTGAGCGTTATACAGGATCGCGGCTTTCTGGCCGCACTCGTTGCTACGGCAACTGATGCGGCCTTCTATGCGCAATTGCCGTGCAACTGGAAATATCGCCCGCGGGTTGCTGGGCTGACCAGCAAGAATTTTGCTGGCCTGTGCAGCTTCCACAACTTCACCACCGGCAAGCGAGACGGCAATCCCTGGGGTGAGGCGGTTACGATCTTCAAGACTCCATCTGGCCAGCCCCTGTATTTCAACTTCCATTACTCGAAGGGCGACGACGACGCCTACGACAAGAAGGTGCTTGGCAACACGCGCATCATCGGCCAGTCCGGCGCCGGCAAAACCGCCATGATGAACGCGCTGATGGTCCAGACCCAGAAATACAAGGTCAACGCTCCGTTCACGTCGATTTTTTACGACCTGAACGAGGGCGCAAAGGCGTGCATCCTGGCGGCGCGCGGCAAGTACCTGTCAGTCAAGAATGGCGTCCCGACCGGGTTCAATCCGTTCCAGATGGAAGAAACCGACGCCAATCTCCTGTTCCTGGAACAGTTCGTGCGCCTGCTGGCGGCCAACGACAACCAGCATCAAGTCAGTGCCAGCGATGACACGCGCATCAGCCGTGCGGTGCGTACGGTGATGAAGATGCCCAAGCCGATGCGTAGGCTGTCGACCGTGATCCAGAACATCACGGAGGGTACCGACAAGGCCGAGCGTGAAAACAGCGTGGCCAAGCGCCTGGCGCGGTGGTGCGTGGATGACGGTCACGGCAAGCGCGGTCCGCTCGCCTGGGTGTTCGATTGTCCGGTCGACGAGCTCGATTTCACCACACATGCGAACTACGGGATCGACGGTACGGATTTTCTCGACAATTCCGAGGTCCGCACGCCGATCTCCTTGTATCTACTGCATCGCATGGAATCGGTCATCGACGGCCGTCGTTTCATCTACTGGATGGACGAGGCCTGGAAGTGGGTGGACGATCCCGTGTTCGCCAAGTTTGCCGGCGACAAGCAGGTGACAATCCGCAAGGCCAACGGCCTGGGAGTATTTGCGACGCAAATGCCGAGCAGCCTGCTGAAATCCAAGGTCGCGTCAGCCCTGGTGCAACAGGTGGCAACGGAAATCTACTTGCCAAACCCGAAGGCCGACTTCAAGGAATACACGGAAGGCTTCAAGTGCACGGCTGCCGAGTTCGACATTATTCGCAACCTCGGCGAGGAAAGCCGGATGTTCCTCATCAAGCAAGGCCACATTTCGATGATCGGGCACCTCGACCTGAATGGCTTCGAGGACGAGCTCGCAATCCTGTCGGGCAGCACCGACAACAACGAATTGATCGACCAGATCATCGCGGAGGTGGGCGACAACCCCGACGTTTGGATTCCTGTTTTCCACGAACGCCGCAAGGCGCGCGTGGCTTCCTCAAAACTGCAACTTGTGGGGGCATCATGAAGAAAATCTTGATCGGACTTTCGTTGTCGGCATGTTTTGCAATGCCGGCATCCGCGCAACTTTCTACCATCGTTGTTGGAGATATCCCAAGCACGCTAAACCAGATACAGACAATGGCTCAATGGGCCAATCAGTACCAACAGATGGTCTCGCAACTGACCCAGATGGAAAAGCAGTTCAATTCCCTCAATGGCAACCGCGGGCTTGGGCAATACATGAACAACCCCGCGCTGCGCGATTATCTCCCTGCCGACTGGCAGAAGGTGTACGACAGCGTGCGTGCCGGTGGCTATGCTGGCCTGAGCGGCAGCGGGAAGGCCGTGTACGACGCCAACAAAATTTACGATGCCTGTACCTACATCACCGACGACGCGCAGCGCGGCGCCTGCCAGGCGCGCGCGATGAAGCCGTCGCAGGACAAAGCCTTTGCATCGGACGCCTACCAGGCCGCGAAGGCCAGGATCGACCAGATCGACGGCCTGATGGCCAAGATCAACGATACCCAGGACCCAAAGGCGATCGCTGAACTGCAGGCCCGCATTGCCGCCGAGCAGGCCAACATACAGAACGAACAGACCAAGCTGCAGCTGTACGCGATGATGGCAGCGGCCGAGGATAAGGTGCAGGCTCAACGCCAGCGCGAACTCAACGCGCGCACTTGGGCTGCCCGGGGCAGCATCAAGGTTAATCCGCTGACCTTCTAGGAGTCGTGATGAATGACTTCCGACGATGGGCATGGTGCACCGTGGCCGTACTGGCAGCAGCCGTCGCGCTGCTGGCAACGGCCGGCCCGTTACACCAGGAATTCGCTGTCCTGTCCGGGCTGTTGCTCATGTTTGCCTTCCTTGCCGAAAGGGCGAGAAAGGCGGCCGCACGCGTAGATGGCCACGGACTCTGGGAAATTACCGTCAATGGCGTGGCGGTCGGGACCATCAGCGGGGAAGACTACCTCCGTCTCAAGCGCCAAGCGTACTGCGATCCTCACAATGCTCTCGATCAGATAACGAATGTCGTGAGCGTCACGACGACATTACTCGCCGCGCTCTTGGTCGCCATTCCGGTCACGCTGTTCTGGGGCACGGTACTACTGTTGTTCGTGAGTCCCGACCTCGCAACCACCGTTTTGGAAGCCATGCGCGCCGGCGCCACGCCTCGGCAACTGGTCGGCGCAATCGCGCCGCTCTTCGCATTCTGCACGGTCTTCCTCGTCATGTTAGCGGGGGCGGCAGTGTTTTTGTTCGGGGGCAGTCTCGGTTTTAAGAACCAGTACGACGAGGCGATCTCGGAACGTCTTCGTCGCCACTGCAAGAGCCCGGCCACCGGCGACGTTCAGCTGTTTCGCCCCATCAGCAAACAAAGCTCGCATCTCCCAGCTGCTGAAACCTCGGAAAGGAACTGATCATGAAAAACGTGAAGCTGCTCGCGGCGGCGCTCCTGTTGGCTGGTCTCGCTGGCTGCAAAGATGACCCGGCCGGCCAGGTGCGGACGGTCGAATGGTACAAGGCGCACCAGGCCGAGCGCATGGCCATGCTGGCGAAATGCAAGGACAACCCGGGCCAGCTGGCGGCAACGCCCAATTGCGTGAACGCGACCCGCGCCGAGTCAGCCACGACGTGGGGCTCGCGCGGCGGCGGCGTGAAGGCGCCGGTTGCACTCACGGCTGACCAGATGAAGAAAACCCCATAGGAGGCCGCCGTGGACGATCCAATGGTGTTTCAGTTCATCGGCCAGACAGTCACCAACGCAACAGACGCGTTCGTGACGCCGGCCGCTCAAAAGGTGATGTTCGGGATTCAGATGATGATCCTGACCGGTGTCACCCTCTACATCACCCTCACCGGCTACGGAATCATGACCGGCGCCGTGCAATCCCCGATGTCGACGTTCCTGAAGCAGTCGACCAAGATCGCGATAATCGCCGTGTTCGCGCTTACCGTCGACGGTTACGTCACTGGCGTCATGGGTGCATTCGCCGGCCTCGAGGAAGGCCTGGCCTCGTTCCTTTCGGGTACGCCAGATACGGCAGGACCAACCTCGATCTATGCAGTGCTCGACCAGTCCCTGGGCAAAGGTTTCGAGCTTGTCGGGCAGTGCTTCCAAAAGGCCGACGAAGCCGGCTACAGCATCGGGTCGGCCCTTGGTTGGAGCATCGCCGGCATCGTTGTCGGTACCGGCACCGTGATAGTCGCATTGCTTGGCGCGGCCGTCGTCATCGTGGCGAAGTTCGCGATCGCCATCATGTTCGCGGTCGGGCCGCTGTTTATCGCCTGCCTGATGTTCCCCATCACGGCGCGCTTCTTCGATTCCTGGTTCGGGCAGACCCTGCACCATACGATCGTCGTGGTGATGGTGGCCGTGGTCATGACGTTCAGCATGAAGGCATTCAACACATTCATCGAAGGCGCCGATATGTCGGGCAGCGGCGATGCGAACCCGTTGTTTGCCGCGCTGCAGATCGGCGCGCTATGCGGCGTCCTTTATAAGCTGGTTCGCGAAACCGGCCAGATGGCAAGCGGTCTGGCTGGAGGGATTTCATCTGCAGCGTTGATGCTACACGACCTGGCCTCGCCTGTTACTGGCGGACTAAGCGCGGGGCGAGGGGTGGCCAACATGGTGAACCCTATGTCGACCCGCCGCGATCTGCAGTCGGGAATGATGGTCACGGCGCGGCGAAGCAATCACCTCCTAGCCGGCAACACGATGTGGAACCCGGCTTATCGCCAACACGTCCTGACCAACCTCGGCCGCAACTGGGGAAAGGCAACTGGCGGAAAGGTCGCGAAGAAATAATAAGAAAGCCGCCGTGGTTTGTACAAAACACGGCGGCTTTTTTGCGCCAGATGAAAACCAAGATAGGTAATCTTGGTTAGTCTCGATTACATACATTGGATTGCATCCAGCTAACCGCGAAGGATTTGACGATGAAACTAGCTCTGCTTGTCCTGCTGGCCGCAGCCCTTACCGGCTGCGCGTCCGACCGTTCGCGACTGCCCATGACCTACAAGGGCAAGCCGCGAGTGCCGATTAACAAGCCTGCGGCCGTCGCTGCGCCGCTTGTCGATGCGCCAATCAAGAAAGGGGAATAACCATGAACACGCTAGACAAGGCCCTGGCCGGAAAAGACGATAGCGGCCGGAAGAAGAACGTTTTTGAAGCTGCAAACGATTGGGAGGCGTCCCGCGTCCAGACGATTGAGGCCTCCGAGCGCCGCGCCTGGAAGGTGGCGATTGGTGCCGTCATCAATGCGGTTCTGGCATGGGCGGTCGTCGTCATGCTATTCCCGCTAAAGGAGACGATCCCCTATATCTACCGTACCGACACCAAGACCGGCGTACCGGACCTCATCACGGCCATGACGGACAAGCAAGTGACCGGCGACGAGGTGATGGACAAGTATTGGCTCGCGCAGTATGTGCGCGCACGCGAGACCTATGACTGGTACACGCTGCAGAACGATTACGACA
>Ga0213835_100502_pt1 | contig 36539 bp, 28 predicted proteins | sample SWPATP01_FD_160576 | JGI IMG/M metagenome (GOLD analysis project Ga0213835, IMG submission 160576) | Coastal seawater microbial communities from Marineland, Florida, United States - SWPA TP0 #1 | ecosystem: Environmental > Aquatic > Marine > Coastal | place: USA: Florida | collected 2016-08-05
GGTCGCGACGGGCGGGCAGCTGCTGATCGCCGGCGCGAACACGCTGCACAGCCACCCCGTCTGGTCGGTCGCGTCGGCGGAGCTGGAGGCGCGCCTGGACCGCGACCCATCGGACCCGCGCCCGGCCGTCACGCTGGCGCAGCTCGCGTTCCGCTCGGGCGTCGCGGAGCGCATCGTGCCGGCGGCGGACCGGGCGCTGCGCGCGATCGAGGCCGACCCGCTCTCGCCGGTGAACAGCGCCAGCCGGGCACGATTGCACGAAACGCTGCTCGGCGTGCTGCACGCGGACGCGGAGACCGTCGGCGGGCGCGCGGTCGGCGATGTCGCGCTCCTGTCGGCGATCGTGGACCGTCTGGGGCGCACCGCCGACTCGGCTGAAGAACGCGTCGCCCACCTGTTCGCTCTGGCGCGCCTGCGCGAGGGTGAGGGGCGGGTGGATCAGGCGATCGCGGCGTACCAATCGGTGCTGCGCGAGCCGGCGCTGCGCGCGGCGATGTGGCGCGGGTCGCGCATCCGGGCGCGCGGGGATCACGAAGCCTCGCGGCGCGTGCGCGACCTGGTGCGCGCGCACGGCACGCGCATCTACGCGACCCACGACGCCGAGGCGGAAATGGAAGCGAGCGCCATGCTCGGCTCGGGCGCGCCCCGCGCTTCGGCACTGGAAGATCTCGCAAGGCGATACCCCGCGGCTTCGTCCGCGTGGCGCTGGTGGCTGATGGCGGCTTCGGCGTACGAACGCTCCGGGCGACACGGGCACGCCGACGCCGCCCGGGCGCACGCGCTCGAGAGCGCGACGCTGAACGCCGCACTGCACCGCCCCGGCGCGGGCGCGGCGATGGCCGAAACGGCGCTCGTGCGCCTCGAAGCGCTCGCGCGCGAACGACGGGAGAGCGAAGCCGCCGAACTATTGCTCGCCCTCGAGCGTGATTACCCGCAGCTCGATCTCGCGGGCGGGTCGGCTCTGCTGGCGCGGATCCGTCGCGAGGGCTCGGCCGGGCTGCGCCTCGCGACCGTCGGCGCGGAAGCGGTCGCGGTGGCGCAGCGTCTGCACGGGTGGCGCCTGCGCACGCCGCTGACCGGCGGACGCTTCGGGCAGGCGACCTCGCGCCTGGTGATGCACAGCGCCGAGGAGCGCTCGGTCGGCGTGTTCGCGTCGTCGCCGGGCGGCGGGCTGGAGCTGCTGTGGTCGGTCGAGCACGCCGAGGACGCCGAGCCCGTGCTGGTGCGCCACGACGACGATGGGCTGGTGCTCTTCCACCCGCACGCGGACGGGGGCGGGTCGTTCGAACGTCTGGACGGCATGTCGGGGCGTCGGGTGTGGGTGACGGCGCGGTTCGCGGATCTGTTCGAGCGTGACGAAGGGTTCGAGTCGCGATTCTTGAGCCAGGGCGGGCAGGCGCGCCTGGTGGACACGCCGCTGACGGGGATCGGGACGCTGCGGGACGTGCTGATCGCGGACACGCCGGGGTCTTCGCTAATCGCGGCCGAGCGTTCGGGGCGTGTGGCTTCGATCGATCTTCGGAGCGGTCGCGTGCAGTGGGCGGTTCGGACGCCGGTGGAGCGCGTGTACGACATCGACGCGTCGGGCCCGGTGGTGGCGCTGATTGGGGAGACGCTTGGGGACGCGTCGGGTCGTCACGGGTTGCAGCCGCGGCTGGTGACGATGGAAGCCGGGAGCGGGCGCGTGCTGCGCCGGGACGACGCCTCGACGCCGAGCCCGCGCTGGGTGCGCGTATCGCCCGATGGGCGGGTGTACGTGGGCGCGGAATCGGGCGTGCTGAGCATGGGGACCGACGGCGTGCACTGGGCCCAGGCGCACGCGGACGCGACGGAAACCTTCGGCGCGTGGGTGGTCGGCCCGAGCCTGATCCTCCGCGATCAGCACCAGCAACTCCGGCGCATGGACCGCGAAACGGGGCGCCTGGAGCGGGATCCGATCCCGGCCGGGCGTCGGCTCGACGTGCGCGACGGGCTGCGCGTGCTGATCGAGGGCGACACGCTGGAAGTGATGACGCCGCGGGGTGTGCTGGCGGTGGACGGGGCGGGCGCGCTGCTCGGCATCGACGCGCTGGAGACCTTCGACCACATGACGACCCCCGCGCCGACGCGGTCGTACTACTTCGCGATCGACCGGCGCGGGCTCGACCGCGGCGACGGGCGACGGGAGCACGCGCTGTACGTCTTCCGACGCCCCGACGGGCGATTGGCCGCCGACCCCGCGACGGTCATCCTCGACCGGCGACCGAGCGAGCTCGCGGTGATTGACGGGCGGGTGGCGATCACGGCCGGGAACGACACCGTCATCCTCTCCGCGCCCGCGCCGGCCCGGCCGGCGGCGAACAACGGGCCCGCACGCGGGCAGCCGTAGGACGCCGGGACGATTTTCAACGGCAATTCCGGGATTGAACGATCAGCGACGGGTGATCGTCTGAGCGCGCCGGCGGCGGTGCGGCTGGCGCGGGCGCGGCGCGTCGGTTCGCCCCGGCTGGTGTGGCGGGAGCGTCGGCACGGGCGCGTCGGCTTCAAATTCGGATTCGTCATCGCCCCGGGCGATCGCCTCGGCCTGGCGGAGCAGACGGTCGCCCTCGTCGCCGAACGCGTCGGCGGGGCTCCGGTCGAAAGCCGCGGCATCCAGACGCTCACGAGCCCATCGACGCTCGCCCCACCACGCGGCGACCGTCACCCCCGGCAGCACGACCAGCGCGATCACGCCCAGCAGAGCCCCCGTCGGCACCTGACCCAGCACCTCCGGGCGAACCAGCACCCAGAGCAGCCCCGCGGCGGCGAGCAGGGAGCAGGCCCCGGCCGTCGCCAGCCCGAGCCAGCGGATCGGGCGGACCAAGACCGCGCCCATCACCGAACCCCGTGACGGGCCGCCACGCCCGCGACGCGTTGCACGAACATCCCTCGAGCCCATCCTGACCGCTCCTGCCGAATCCCGGCGCACACGACCCGCCCCGGGACGACGCACGCCGCGTCCTGCGGCGGTCCCGTCCCACATCCAGCCCGACCCAAAACCCCCAACCGGTTCCGGGCGGGCCGCACCCTACCCGGCGTGGGGCGCGGGATCAACCCGCGTGCCGGGTTTTGCACGGGGCGTCCACGCGATCGCGGCGGTTTGCTCCACTGGAACAGGGTGTTGCTCGCGGGGGTCGCGCCGGGATGGTGAGGGGGGGTGTGGCTTGCGGCTGAGGGGGGCGGTATCGTCCGCCCTTTGGTGCGGCCGTCGTGGATCAACACGGTGCTCCTGGTGACGGCCTGCGGGGCGTCGTGGGGTATGCCCGCGCCGGCAGACGCCCAGATGATGGGCCGCACGCCCTCGGCGAACCGCACGGACGAATCTCTCGAGGTTTACGAGGGCCGCCCGATCCGCATGGTCGAGCTGGTGCTGATCCCCGCCTCGGGCGAGGGGCCGGCGAGCGAGGCGGACGAGCGGTTCGCGAAGAACCAGATCCGCAGCCGAGTGGGCGACCCGTTCAGCGCATCGGTCGCGGCTTCGGACCTCCGCCAGCTCAACCGGACGGGGCGGTACCGGCGCGCGGATTCGAGCGTGACGCTGACCGAGGACGGCGGCGTGGCGCTGCGGTACACACTGTACGAGCAGCCGGTGGTCCGCGCGGTGGACATCGTGGGGAACAAGCGGATCGGGACGTCCCAGCTCCGCCAGGCGGTGCAGGTGCTGGTGGGCACGCCGGTGGACGAGATCGCGCTGGCGCGGAGTGCGCGCAACATCGAGGCGATGTACCGGGAGCGGAACTTCTACCGCGTCGAGGTGGACGTGGATCGCCGGGAGCTGGACGAGTCCGGCGTGGTGATCTTCCGCGTGCAGGAGGGCGTGCGCCTGCGGATCACCGACATCCGCTTTGAGGGGAACGACTCGTTCAGCGCCCGCCAGCTCCGGACGGCGATCTCGAGCCGCGAGGCGTGGCTGCTGGACCGGGGGCGGATCGACGAGGACCGGCTGCTGGAGGACGTGGGCGCGCTGCGCGAGTTCTACCGCGACCGCGGGTATCTGGACGCGCGCGTGGGGCGGATCGTGCGCGAGTCGCCGAACGGGCGCGAGGCGATCGTGACGTTCGTGATCGACGAGGGCTCGCTGTACACGCTGCGCGACGTGCGCGTGGAGTACACCGACGCGGACATGCCGGGGGACGGCGCCGGGGCGGGCGGGCGCGCGGTGGGCGCGCTGTCGGATTTGCAGGTTCGCGGGCTGATGCCGCTGCGCCGGGGGGACGCGTACGGGCTGCGGGAGGTTCGTCGCGCGGTGGACCGCGTTCGGACGGGGCTGGGGCAGCTCGGGTACGCGGATGTGCGCGTGGAGCGGATCGAGCTGCGCGACACGGAGCGCCCGGAGGTGGACCTCCTGCTGCGGATCACGCAAGGGCGCCGGTACATCACGGGCGAGATCATCGTTCAGGGGAACGAGCTGACGCGGGACCAGGTGGTTCGGCGTCGCGTGCCGCTGCGTCCGGAACGCCCGCTGGACCTGGAGGGCGTGGAGGAGTCGCGCCGTCGCCTGCGCGAGCTGAACCTGTTCGACATGTACGAATCCCCGCCGCGGGTGACTGTGCAGCCGAACCCGAACCCGCTGGACCCGCCGGACAGCGAGCGCCGGGACGTGCTGATCCAGGTTCGGGAGACGAACACGGGGCGGATCAACCTCGGCGGCGTGATCAGCTCCGACGCGGGGCTGGTGGGCAACATCCAGCTCCTGCAGCGGAACTTTGACATCACGGACTTCCCGGACTCGTTCGGCGAGTTCGTGTCCGGGCGATCGTTCCGCGGCGCGGGGCAGACCTTCGACCTGACGATCGCGCCCGGCACGCAGGTGGAGACCTACCGGATCAGCCTGACCGAGCCGTACCTGTTCGACTCGGACTATTCCGCGACCTGGGTCGCCCAGTACCGCAAGCGCCAGTACCGCGAGTTCGACGAGGAGCGGTTCGGCGGGAGCATGAGCCTCGGGCGACGCCTCGGGACGCGGTGGCGCGGGAACGTCTCGACGCGGGTGGAATCGGTGCAGCTGTTCAACGTGGACGATGATTCGCCGGTGGATTTTTTTGATGCCGAGCAGCAGCGCGTGCTGACCGGCGTCGGCGTCGGGCTGGTGCGCACGACGCTGGACTCGGGCTTCCGCCCGACGCGGGGCACGCGCCTCCGCCTGGGCGTGGAGCAGGTCGGGCTGCTCGGCGGCGATTTCGATTTCACGAAGCTGGAGTTCGAGTCGGTCGCGTTCGTGACGCTGTACGAGGATTTCCGGAGCCGGAGCACGATCCTGAATCTCCGCCTGAACGCGTCGTACATCCCGCAGGGCGACGGTTCGGCGCCGGTGTACGAGCGGTACTACCTGGGCGGTCGGAACATGCGCGGCTTCGACTTCCGGACCGTGAGCCCCAAGGGCGTCAACTCCAGCGGAGAGCGGACGAACGAGCCGGTGGGCGGGTCGTGGTCGTTCTTCCTCGGGGCGGAGGTGCAGCAGCCGCTGTTCGGGGATTTCTTCTCGGTGGTCGGCTTCGTGGACTCGGGGACGGTGACGAGCAACGTCGGGTTCGATGATTACCGGGTGTCGATGGGCGTCGGGGCGCGGTTCTATGTGCCGCAGCTGAGCCCGGTGCCGCTGGCGTTCGACTTCGGGTTCCCGGTGCTGAAAGAGGACGGGGACCGTCGTCGGATGTTCAGCTTCAGCCTGGACTTGCCGTTCTGATCGCTCGGTACGGGGTTCGCCCCGCGTCCGGGGGCGGGGTCGCCCGGTATGATCGTGCATCTGACGGACGCTTTATCGCCCGCCGACGGCGCGGGCGCGCTCGCGAAAGGAGCCCCCATGCAGACCGCTCGGACGAACCGTTGGCTTGCCCGTCGCGCGGGGCGCGCGATGCCGGGCGTGGTGCTCGCTTCGGCGGCTTTGGCGATCATGGGCGCGACGCTGGCTTGGCACGCCGGGGCGCAGGCCGCCTCGGCCCGCGCCGAGTTCGCCGCCCCGCCGCGGATCGCCGTTATCGACGTGCAGCGCGTCGTGAACTCGCTCAACGAGCTCGAGACCAAGTTCGAGCAGTACCAGCTCGTGCTGAACGAGCGCCGGGCGCAGATCGAGCAGCTCCGCACGCGCATGCAGGCGAAGGAGCGCGAAGTCGAAGAAGTCGCGAGCGAGCAGCAGCGGGCGGCGATCCTCGTGGAGATCTTCGAGCTGAACGCGCAGCTCGAAGCCCGCCTGCGGGCGCTGAACGAAGTGGGCGATTTCGAGCGCGGGCAGATCTTCGCCGAGGCGTACAAGAAGATCCTGGACCGCGTGGAGGCGTTCGCCCAGCGGGAAGGGTTCGACATGGTGATCTTCGACGACAGCCGCCTGACCATGCCGCGGACGGTAAACGTGAACACGGTGCAGCAATTGATCCGCAATCGGACGGTGCTGTACCGGACGGAGACGCTGGACGCGACGGACCGGATCATCGCGGAGATGAACGCCGCGTACCAAGCCGGGAACTGACGCGCCCGTGCTGACGAGGCCCAACGACTTGCCCAAGACCGATGCCCAAACCGGCGCCAGCCCGGGCGCGACCAGTGCCGCGCCGGGCGTGCGCGGGCGGAGCGTCTCGGCGGGCGAACTGGCGTCGATCCTGGGCGCCGAGCTGGAAGGTGAAGCCGCGGTCGCGATCTCGCGCGTCGATCCGATCGAGGACGCCGTCGCGGGGAGCCTGACGTTCATCCGCGATGCGCGCCGGGCCGCGGCTTGGGCGTCGTGCTCGGCTTCCGCGGCGCTGGTCACGGCTTCGATCCCCGTCGAGCCGGCGCCCGGGCACGCGGTGCTCCGCGTGCCGGACGCGGACCTGGCGCTGATCCGTGTGCTCGAGCTGTTCGCGCCCGAGCCCGAGCCGGTGAAGCCTGGGATTGATTCCTCGGCCCGCGTTCACCCGTCGGCACGGATCGATCCGTCGGCTTGCGTCGGCCCGCTGTGCGTAGTCGGCGCGCGGGCGACGATCGGCGCGAATGCCGTGCTGGTCGATCGCGTCAGCATCGGCGCGGACGTCACGATCGCCCCCGGCGTGCGCTGCGCGCCGGGCGTGATCGTGCTCGAACGATGCCGCATCGGCGCGGGCACGATCCTGCACGGGAACGTCGTCGTCGGCACCGACGGGTTCGGCTACCGACCGAGCGCCGACGGACGCGGGCTGGTCAAAATCCCGCACCTGGGCGCGGTCGAGATCGGCGCGCAGGTCGAGATCGGCGCCGGCACGTGCATCGACCGCGGCAAGCTGGGCGACACGCGCATCGGCGACGGCTCCAAGATCGACAACCTCGTCCAGATCGGGCACAACTGCCGGATCGGGCGGTGCTGCATCATCTGCGGGCACGTCGCGATCGGCGGGAGCGTTGTCATGGGCGACGGCGTGCAGGTCGGCGGCGGGGCGCGCATCGCCGACAACATCACCCTCGGCCCGGGCGCCAAGCTCGCCGGCGGGTCCGCGCTGATGAACGATATCCCGCCCGGGCAGGTCTGGCTCGGCTACCCCGCGCACCCGATGCCCGACGCCGCCGCCAACATGAGCGCGGTCCGATCTCTCGCGGAAACCAAGCGCCTGGTGCGCCGCGTCGCGCGCAAGCTCGGGCTGTAGCCCGCTCCAGCGTCGCCGAGCCTCGCTACGCTGCACCCATGCACACGCTTCGCGCGCCCGCGACCGTCGCCGGCGTCGGGCTCTTCACCGGAACCGACGCGAGCGTCACCTTCGAACCCGCCACGCCCGGCAGCGGGCTGCAAGTCGCGATCGACGACGCCGAGCCGTTCCCCGCGACCACCGAGCACCTGTCCGACGAGCCCGTGCACGAGGTCTTCGCGCGCGTGCCGGCGAGGCACACGGCTCTGCGCGACCCCGTCACCGGGCGCAGCGTCTACACCGTGGAGCACGCGCTGGCGGCGCTTGTGGGGCTGGACGTGCGCGACGCGGTCGTCCGCGTCCGCGGCGTGCACGCGAAGGTCGAGGTGCCGATCATGGACGGCTCGGCCCTGGCGTTCGTCAACGCGATGCTCGAAACCGGCCTCTTGGCTTCGCTCGATGATGACGCGCCGCGATCGATCAAGCCAAAGAGCGTCGTGCGCGTGCCGAGCGACCCCGACCCGGACGCGGACCCGCCGCCGATGGCCGCCTCGGTGCGCCCGCTCGCGCCCGGCGAGCGCCCGAGCTACGCCTACGCGCTGGACTACACAGACGCGTTCGCGGCGATGGGGCTGCCCGAGCCGCACCCGATCCCGCCGGCGACTGTGCGCTGGACGCTGGGCGACCGGGACGCGTTCGTGCGCGAGATCGCGCCGGCGCGGACGTTCAGCCTGCGCCAGGAGGTCGAGCCGCTGCGAACGCTGGGCATGTTCGAGCGGTTCACGCCGGCGGAGCTGCTGGTGATCGGCGCCGACGGGCCGATCGACAACGTGTGGCGCTTCCCGGACGAGGCGGCACGCCACAAGCTGCTCGACCTGATCGGCGACCTGGCCCTCGCGGGGCGACCGATCGCCGGGCACATCGAAGCCCGCGGCGCCGGGCACGCGATGAACCACGCCCTGGCGCGAGCCCTACGCCAACGCTGAGGCGCGTACGGATTGCGAACCGCTCGCCCGACGCGCGCAGAACCCGGAAGATTCCTTGCAATAAAACCGCCCCCTCCGGCGGTATGCTGCGTGTCTGGTGCCGAGGCAACCGGGCGGCGTTCGCCCGCGGGCTGTCGGATTCGGTGTTCCCCGGAGATGTTGTGATGCGTCGTTCGCTGTTGTGCGTCGTGCTTGCCTCGGGCGCCCTGTGGGGCGTCGCGTCCAACGTCGGTGCCGAGCTCGCCAAGCCACCCGCAACGGCACAAACACTGATCCAGCGCCCGGACCTTCGCCCGACGACCGTCACGCTGAAGGTCGATTACAACTTCGCCAGCGGGCGGAGCGTCAAAGCCGGGACGGAGCTGGTCGTGTACGCGGTTGAGCGCGACGGCGTCGTGCTCGACGCGGGCCCGTTCGTCTTCAAAGCCGACTTCAAAGAGACAGACCTGCTCGAACGCGCCGCCAAACTGATCGACGCGCTGAGCGAAGAAGCGATCGCGACAACCTACCAGACCCTCCCGCGCACGCCCGAGCTCTGGCCGACCGAGGTCACCATGCGTTCCGAGGCCAACCTCGGCACGATGCAGATCCCCGCCGGCACGGTCGTGATCTTCAACGGGTACGTCGGCGGGCAGGTGCAGGTCTTCGACACCGAGCGGGACATGCTCTTTAACACCGCCCCGGAGACGACCGACCTGATCGAGCGCGCCCGCGCGATGACCGAAACGCCGAAAGAGCAGCGCCGCACGTTCGCGACGCGCAGCCTCGAATCCGCGCTCGGCATCGCGCCGCCGAAGCAGAACGACGACGAGGAGCGCGAGCCCTCGCCGCTCGCGGGCAAGGATTTCCTGCTGGTGGTCCGTGGCGGGAGCTCGTGCCCGCGTTGCCAGGTTTTTCTGCCGCAGCTCGCCGAGCGCTACGCCGAGCTGCGCGAGAAGTACGACAACTTCGAGGTGATCTACGTCCCGAGCGAGAACAACGAGTCGGCCCACACGGGCTTCGTGGACGCGATGGGCACGCCCGGCCTGATCGTGCCGTACAAGCGCCGCTCGGCCGTCGCGCCGTGGCATCAACTCCCGGGACGCCTGCTCCCGATCGTGCACCTGGTCGCCCCGGACGGGCGCGTGCTCTTCAGCGCCCACCCCGACGGCCGCGGCACCACGCCGATGCAGGTCGTGGACCGCCTGGAACAGGAACTGCAACGGACGCGGTGAGCGGGATTCGGCGCGATCAGCGCGCGCCCAGCGGCGGGTAGAGCATCAGGTCGGGCGCCTCGAGCCGACGGACATCATGGTCTTCGCCGAAGTCGCCGCCGTGGTCGATGCCGTCCATGCCGACGCTGTAGATCGCGTACCCGCGCGGGAGGTCCCCGCGCCGAACGTAGCGCACCGGCGCGCCGTTCGGATCAAACGGGTCAACGAGGTCGGCGAGCGTCAGGCGCGGGAACGGGGGCGTCCGGGCGACGTGCTCGCTACGAAACCCCTCCGGACGCCAGCGCGGCCAGACATCATCAAATGCCCCGGTCGCGGCCTGCGCTTCGATCGCGTCGCTCAGTTCCTGAACCGCAACCGCCAGCGACTCGGGCAGCTCGCCGTGCATCCGGCGGAAGCGCTCCACAGCGATCGCGCCGAACAACCCCGCGCCATAGGCACGATTGCTCAGCGCAGATTCCAGTATGGTGGTCGTCGAGTCAAAGTTCACCCACTCCGGAGCCGCAGCCCAGAGACGGAGGTGCTGGTGGAGGTGGGCTTGCTCTTCCGCATCGAGCTCGCGCTCGTTGCCGTCCGCGTCCTCCATGATCTCCGGCCATGGGCGGCGCGCCTTGAGCGCCTCGAGCGTCGGCCCCCACGTCGTCGGCGTGAGCAACGCCGCCTGCTCGATCAGATCCCAGAGGAGCTCGGCTTCGCGCGCGGTCGCCTCGGCGTCCGCGTGGGGCGGGAGCATGTTGGCTTCTTGCGGATCCAGATCTTGTGCATCAATGCCGCGCCACGCGAGAAACGGGTGCCCGCGCAACCCGAGCTCGTGCCGATACGCTTCGAGTCGCGCGTGCTCCACGCCACGGATTCGGCTCACCCGCATCCCCGCTCGCCAGTCCGGGCGCAGCGCCAGCGCGTCGCCGGCGAGACGATCGATCGCTGCGATCGGCACGCCGCCTTCGCCTCCAGCTTCTGTGACTGTCTCAAGGATCGTCCGCATCCAGAGCATGTGGGCCGCGTGTGTTCGAGTCGCCGAGTCGCCGAGCCGTTCGCTCTCGAGTTCTCTTCGGATCAAGACACCTAGGGCATAGAGCATCTTGCGGTGCGCGTCCCAATCCTCATTCACAACCGCGCCCCGCAGCGGGACGATCATCTCACGGAACACGAGCAAGGACAGAGGGGTTGTCGGCCTGAGCGGATCTGAAACCAGGAATCCGTTCAGGCCTGACTCGCCCTGAAGCACATAGATACTTTGCAGGACGCCCGCGGTCTCGCGTTGCAACGCCGAGGCGAGCGCGTCCCACGGCTCGGTCCACTCTCGCACGCCGTACGCTTCGGCGACGAGCTGGCCCGGCAATTCCGATGGGCGCTTCTCCCTTCGTTCGCGGAGGTCCACATCGGATTCCACGATGAGCGGCGCATCGGCCCAGGCGAACTTGTACCCGTGCAGCACGCCCATCACGAAAAGCCAAGTGACGTCTAGGCGCGCATCTTCCGAGCGAACGCTGCTCAGTTCCACCGCGAACGGCACGCGCAACACGATCTCCCGCTCGATCCGTAACCGGGCGCGGGCTTCCGCCTCGGCGTAGCGCACCTCCGCAGCGATGCGGTCGGCTTCATCAGCCCCGGCGGGCTGAACGCGGGCGAGGCCCAGCGCGACCAGCAGGGCGGCGATCGTAAGAACACGGACGGTTGGTGTTCGTGCCATGGGCGCACGATATCAGAACCGAAATTTGAATCAACCCCACCCGCAAAGCCGCCCGCCGACCTTACCCCCGCGCCCGCGCGTGCAGGATGTAATCCATCCCCGGCGGCTTGCCGCCCATCGCGGCGATCAGCGAGCCGACCTGCCCGCGGTGGTAGAAGCCGTGCGTCCAGACGTGGGTGCAGATCTCCAGCACGTCGTTCGTCCACGCGCGTCCGTCCAGGCTCTGGTACTCGATCACGCGCGCCAGCTCGCGCTCGTCGAGTGAGCCGAGGAACGTGGTCCAGGCGCTCAGCGAGCGCGTGTCGAGGCGTTCGCCCTCGTCCATCGGCGTGCCGAGCGGGAAGATGTTGGTCGGCTTCTCCGCAACCGCACCCATCCTCCACAGCCACACGGCCCGCGCCTCAGCGACGTGCACCAGCTTGTCGATCGCGCGCTGGAATCGCGCGTCGCCCCGCGACAGCTCCGGCAGCCCACGCAGCGCGCCCCAGCACGCGCCGTGCGCCCACGCCTCGTGCTCGCCCCAGTCCCGCACCATCGACAACGCGTCGCCCGGGCGCGTGGTCACGACGCACCCCCGTTCCGCTCCGGCCCGGGCACGCCGCGGTGACCCGCTGCCGCCTCGACCATCAGCCGTTTCATCTCCCGGACCGCACCGCGCATCCCCTCGAACACCGCTCGGCTCACGATCGCGTGCCCGATGTGCAACTCCTCCACACCCGGCAAGGCCGCGATCGGCGTCACATTAAAATAGTTCAGCGCGTGCCCAGCGTTGAACCGCATCCCCGCGCTCCGCGCCACGCCGCCGGTTTCCGCGACCTCGTTCAACGCGGCGAGAAGCTCCGGGCGACGGAAGTCCCCGCCGGTGCGTCCGTACAAATGCGCGTACGGCCCCGTGTGCACCTCGCACACATCGAACCCGATCCGCCCCGCCGCCTCGGCCTGGCGCGGGTCGGGATCGATAAAGACCGACACGAAGCACTCCGCCGCGCGCAATCGCGCGACGACGTCTTTCAAGCGGTCCTGCTGCGCCAGCACGTCCAGCCCGCCCTCGGTCGTGATCTCGTGCCGACCTTCGGGCACGAGCATCGCCGCGTGCGGGCGGACGCGCTCGGCGATCGCGAGCATCTCGTCCGTCGCCGCCATCTCGAGGTTGAACTTGACCTGCACCTGTTCCGCCAGGCGTTCAACATCGCGGTCCTGGATGTGTCGCCGGTCCTCGCGGAGGTGGACGGTGATGCCGTCGGCCCCGCCGAGCTCGGCCTCGTGAGCCGCCCGAACCGGGTCCGGCTCCGAACCGCGCCGCGCCTGGCGCACCGTCGCCACGTGATCGATGTTCACCCCGAGCTGAATCATGCCCGAATGGTACGGATGCCCGTTCGCCCGCGATCGACCGCCGAAGGGTTTCGCCGGGGGTCTGGTCGGCACCGGCGCACTACCCTTTGCCCATGCTGACGAACACCACACGCCCCCAGCGCCTCCGGGCCAGCCTCCGCGCCTGTGCCGCGATCGCCCTCGCCGCCCTGCCCGCCGCCCTGATCGGGTGCGCCAGCGGGGCGAAGACCGAGCCCAACCTCCGCGTCATCGCCGAGATCCCCGGCACCCAGATCACCGGCGTCGCGGTCGACCAGCGCGGCCGCCTGTTCGTCAACAGCCCGCGCTGGCACGAGGGGCACACCGCGAGCGTCTTCGAAGTGCTCGAAAACGGCGAGCTGCGCGAGTATCCCGACGCACACTGGAACCAGTGGTCACCCGAAGACGACACGAGCGACCCGCGGAACGATCCGGCGATGCGCTGGGTCTGCGTGCAGGCGCTCCACGTCGACCAGGTCGGGCGGCTCTGGGTGCTGGATCCCGGTGCGCCGGGGCTCGGCCCCGTTGTGCCGGGCGCGCCCAAGCTCGTCTGGATCAATACGCGGGAAGACCGCGTCGAACGGATCTACCGCTTCAGCCCGGAGATCGCGCCCGACGGGAGCTACCTCAACGACGTCCGCGTGGACACGCTCAACGACGTCGCGTTCATCACCGATTCCGGGCTCGGCGCGATCGTCGTGGTCCACCTGCGCACGGGCGAGGCCCACCGCTTCCTCGACGGGCACGAGAGCACGCAGGCCGAGTCAACCGTGACGCCGATCATCGGCGGGCGCCCATGGCGCACGCACGCCGAGGTGGGCGCGGGCGACGTGCCGCAGGTCCACGCCGACGGGCTGGCGATCGACTTCAACGAGGAATATCTCTACTGGCAGGCGCTGACCGCGCGCACGCTCTACCGCGCCCCGCTCGCGGTGCTGAGCGACCCAAACCCCGATCACGAACAAATCGCCTCAAGCGTGGAGCGCGTGGGGCGAACGGTGGTGACTGACGCCATGGAAGCCGACGCCGACGGCAACATCTACTTCACCGCTCTGGAGCGCAGCGCAATCACCTACCGCACGCCGCGCGGGCGATTGGTGGACCTGGTGCGGGATCGCTCGATCGCCTGGCCGGACAGTTTCGCGTGGGGCGCGGACGGTCGGACGCTCTACTTCACGACGGCTCAGATCCACCTGACCACGCCCTTCACCGGCGCCCCGATGCCGACCGAGCCCTACCGCGTCTTCGCGGTCGAAACGCCCGCGGGGCGGAACGTCCGCTAAGCGATCGGCACGCGCCCAACGCCCCGGCGTGTCAAGCCGCGACGGTCGTGCCGATCGGCGGGCCCCTCCACCACGCGCGGGGGGTCGCGCCGGGTTCGGGCGGGCGGTCTGCGGACCGATGGTTGTGACTGTTCGGAGGACGCCGGGCCTCGGCGCCCTGCGCGGGCGATCCCGCGCCGGGCGGCACGAGCCTCGGCACGCCTGACCGCACCGACCACGACCCGGGAGGCACGACGCCATGCGTTCACGGACCGATCGACCCGCGCAAGCCCGACGCCTATTCCTGTGCATCGCCTGCGCCGGGTGCGCCATCGCCGCCGCCCCCTCGCTCGGCACAGCCCCGCCCGCCCCGCCGCCGCCGGAACCCACGGTCGATCGCGGCTCCGGCGCGTTCTTCAACCCAGCGTTCATCAACGAGACCTACGAGCTCGCCCGCGTCCGCGCCGCGCGCGAGGACCGCCTGCTCGTGGTCGTCATCACCAGCGAGCAGAGCGAGGCGAGCCGGGACATGGACCGCGCCTGCTGGCAGAACCCCCAGGTCACCCAGTGGCTGCGCGAGCACGCGCTGGCGATCCGCGTCGACGTCGGACTCGAGCTCGATCTCGCCCGCGGGCTCGGCGTCAGCCGCGTTCCCACCGTCATCGTCTACGACAAGCACGCCGAAGCCGCCCGCGTTTCGGGGCGTCGCGACGCTGCCTGGATGCGGACCTGGCTCAGCGCCGTCCGCGACGGGCGAGCCGTCGCCAACTCCCGCCCGGGGCGAGATTCGCTCGTCTTCGGCCCGCAGGTCATGGAGCTCGGGCACGCGCGCAAGCTCATCACCGAAGGCAAGCACGCCGAAGCCGCCACCCGCCTGATCGACATGTACAACCGGCTCGCGACCGGGGACGTGCACGACTTCCCCGTCCGCGCCAAAGAATGGCCCGACATGGTGAGCGCGCTGCTCGAAGCCGAGCCGGCGCTGCGCATCCGCTTTGAAAACCTGCGCGACAACGTCGCCGAGCGCCTGCAGGCCGAGGAAAACCTCGCGTTCCGCCAGGACTGGATCAAGCTCAACGCCACGCTCGGCCGCCAGCGCGACATCCTGAGGTGGTTCGACAACGTGCGCGAGGACCGCGAGCGCCTCGCGGACCTGCGCCACCTCTCGCTCAGCCTCGCCGGCCCGCTGACCGCCGCCGGGCGCTACGCCGACTGGGGCGCGATCGAAACCGACCCCGTCGGCGTCGTCATCAACGCGCGCCACGTCGACCGCGAAGAGCGCGACCGCCGCGCCCGCATGACCCAGCGCGAACGCACCCGAGAGCCGTTCCGCGACATCTTCACCGAGCGCTCGATGGCGGCCCACCTCGCGATGCTCGAAGCCGGTCGACCGGGCGATGCGCTCCGCGTCGCGCGCACAGCCGTCGCCCTCGACGAAACCGGCTCGATCCGTCACGCCCTCGTCCGGGCCGCGCTCGAAGCGAACCAGGTCCACCCGATGCACCGCGATCTGCTCGCGGGCGATCCGACGGCCCCGCGCCTGCTGATCGACCGCGTCGAGCAGCGCCTTGCCTCGGTCCGCGTGCCGGAGTAAACCACAAAAAGCCGCGGGCGCGAGCCACGGGCGATGCCCGAAGCCGCGCGCCCGCGACGGGTGACGACGCCAGCCTGTTGGAGAACTCAGCGCGTCTCGAGGCGCTGGAGCAGGCGCTCCATCCGGTCCACCATCGACTCCATCCGGCGTTCCAGCATCTCTAAACGCGACTCCATCGCGTCCAGGCGCGTCCGAACCTCCGGCGACGGCACGACAGCCGGCTGCGGCGGGGTCGGCGGCGTTGCGGGGCGGAAGATCAACGCATCCCCGCGGAGACGAGCCGTCTCGTCGAGCTGACGCCGAAGCTCGCGCTGCAGATCCGGATCAAACACCCGGTGCTCCAGCAGCCGACCCAGCTCCTCCGCACGCTGACGCGCACGCTCGGCCCGCTCGCGCGAGTGCTCGGCCCATCGCTCGGCATCGGCGCGAGCCCGCTGGCTCAGCTCCTGCGCCCGTGCATACCCGTCTTGGAACGCGTCGAGCTGGATCTCGATCATGCGCTCCTCGTTCGCGTCGCGTGCCGCCAGCGCATCAAACGCGGCCATCTCGTACTTCCGCAGGCGAACCGTCACGTCTTTCGCCTCGTCCCCGCGCAGCACGCGGAGACGAATCTCGTCCCCAGGCTGACGCTCGCGCAGCACCGCACGCAGCCCTTCGGCGCCGCCGGGCGCGTCGTCATTCAAACGAACGATCACGTCGTCGGCGCGGATCCCGCTCGCCTCGGCCGGCCAACCCGGTTGCACACGCAGCACACGCACCGACCCCGCCGGCAGCCCGCGCACCTGCGACTCCTCCGCCGTCACGTCCGCCGTGTACACGCCCATCACCGCCATCGGCGCCGCGGGCTCGGCCCCCAGCACCCACGCGATCGGCTCGCGCGCCTCACCACCGCGCGCCCGCGGACTCGGTGCGGCCGGCGCACGCACCACTGCCCGCTCGGCATCCACACGAGGGAAGCTCACCGTGAACCGCGCCAGCTCCCGTCCTCGCGCATCGCGCAGCGAAACCTCGTCGCCCTCGCGCACGATCCGCTCGGCCGGTACCGGCTCGTTGTTGATGAACGCCGACAGTACGCCGTCGGTCAACTCCACCCGGTACACCGATCCGTCGGCGTCGCGCTGCGTGATCACCATCGACTGGCGGCTCTGCACCCGCGCCCCCTCGCCGCGCCCCTCCTGCACGAGCGCCGAAGCCGAGCCCGCGCCCAGCAGCAACGCCGCCGCACTCAGCCCCAACGCCCAGCGCCCCATACCGATCCCACGCTTGTTCATGCCATGACGCATCACAAAAACCTCCATCCACAACGTGTCCGATTCGATTGCACGCGCCATCCGCCCTGCACCATCACCGGATGCGCCGCGACCGCTTGTCCGTCATCGCCGCCGCATGTTCAGAGCGGCTCGTCCTCCGAAAGCCCGCGCCCCAGCCCGTCCAGCGTGCGCAGCTCCGGGACCACCGCCCGCTCCAGAATCTGCCGATAGAACAGCACCTCGTACCCAGCCCCCTCCGGGTTCGGGCGCGCCTCCAGCAGCACCTTCGTCGGCATCTCCGCGATGACGCGTCCCTCCTCACGCCCCGTGTCCAGGTACTGATCCAGCGCCTGGGCCGAGTTCAAACGCGTCGGCACCACGCCCGCCTCGATCGCCCCGCTCGGCACGCCCCCGTACCCACCAACGCCGCTGCCCGGGATCGGCAGCCCGGTGCCCCACGCCAGCACCAGCGCCGCAGCCGCCGCCCACCCGCTCCACGCCAGCGTCGCGCGCACACGCCCGCTGAACCGCACGCTCAACGCCTCACGCAGCGCCTCGTCGTCCGTTTCGCCTGCATCCACCGGCGCGCGCACGCGCGCCGCGACCGCCGTCGCCTGCGCGACGCTTGCCGAGATCTCGGCCATGTCCTGCTGCGCCGACGACAGCTCCGCCCACACGCTCGCGTCCCGCGCCGCCAGCGCCTGGAACGCCGTCCAATCCTCCGGCGTCGCCTCGCCGTCGAGCATCCGGGTGATGAGCACGTCCCGGTCCGTGCCGTCCATCGCTGAGCCGCTCATCGCACGCCTCCTTCGCTCCCGCCCATCACGCTCGCCGCCCGCGCCCCGCCCGAGGCCAACTCCCGCAGCATCCGTCGCCCCCTCGCGATCCGCGTCTCCACCGTCGTCTCGGGCAGATCCATCACCAGCCCGATCTGCCGATAACTCATCCCCCGGACACACCGGAGCAGCAGCGGCTCCCGATACCCCTCCGGCAGCTCCAGCGCCTTCGCCATCAGCCCCGTCGCCCCGTCCCATGAAGCCGCCCGATCCCCCGGTTCATCCGTGTCCCCCGTCGGGAGCGCCTGCGCCCGGGATCGGCCCGCGTCCGGGTCCAGGCGTCGCCGCCGGGAACGCTTCCGCCCCGCCTCCCGAGCCGCGTTGACCGCGATCATCCGCAGCCACCCGCGAAACGCCCCCGGATCGCGCACGGTGTGGACCCGGGTCACGAACGCCAGCGCGACGTCCTGCAAGAGATCCTCCAGATCCGCCTCGCGGGGCATGTGAGCGAGGCAGACCGCGGCCACCCACGCCCGGCTCGCGACCCAGAGCGCCTGCTGAGCCCCGGGGTCCCCCCGGGCCGCGCGCACGACCAACGCCCCCTCGTCCGAGGGCAAGCCGCGGTCCGTCGGTGTTTCGAACTCCAGCCCCTCGTGCATCGCCGCTCCGAGCCTGGGTGACGCGCCATCCGGGTTGATCGCGATCCTCCCCACAGGATGCGCGACCCCGCCCCGCCCGTCACGCCGCCCTCGATCCGGTCATCCCTGCCCCCCCGACCGCTATCCTTCCGCCCCGCCGGAATTTGCCGCCCCAGCCGATGCCCCCCATGCCGCTCGACCAGCCCTTCCAACGCGACCCGGCCGAGATGCCCCTGGGGGATCACCTGGAGGATCTCCGTCGGCGCCTGATCTACGCCCTGCTCGGGCTGCTGCCGATCGTGATCGTCGCCCTGCTCGCCGGGCGGTGGCTGCTCGCGGTCCTGATTCAGCCCGTGACCCGCGCCCTCCGCTCGGCCGGGCTCAACCCCGAGCTTCAGGCGACCAGCCCCATCGAGACCTTCGCGAGCTACGTCCACATCGCGATCATCGCCTCGATCCTCGTCGGGAGCCCGTGGGTGCTCTACCACGCGTGGCGGTTCGTCGCGCCGGGGCTCTACGCGGCCGAGCGCCGGTTCGTGTACGTACTCGTCCCGCTCAGCGCCGCGTTGACCGCGCTGGGCATTCTGTTTCTGTACACGGTCATCCTGCCGGTGGTGCTGAGCTTTTTCATCGGCTTCGGCGCGGGCGTCGGCGATCGGGACCCGGGCCGGGCCGAGATCCCGCCCGAGGTCGCGCTCCAGCCCGCCCCCTCGCCGATCCTGATCCTCGCGGGCGACCCGCCCTCGCCCACGCCGGGGCAGGAGTGGATCAACACGAAGCTGATGCAGCGCCGGGTCTGCATCGGGGTGGTCGGGGGCGAGCCGGTGATCGTCGGCAGCCCGCTGACCCGGGCCGCCGGCATCGCGCAACAGTACCGCATCCGCGAGTACGTGAGCCTGTTCCTGAACCTGGCGCTCGCGTTCGCGCTGGGGTTTCAGACGCCGGTGGTGGTGCTCCTGCTCGGGTGGACGGGGCTGGTGACGCGCCAGATGCTCGGGAAGTACCGTCGGCACATCGCGCTGGGCGCGGTGGTGCTCAGCGCGGTGCTGACGCCGGCGGATCCGGTCAGCATGGTCCTGCTCGCCGGCCCGTTGTACGTGCTGTTCGAGTTCGGTTTGCTGCTGATGCGATGGCTCCCCGCCGAACGCATCGCGGGCAAGCACGCACCGAAGATCGAGCCCGACCCGCGAGCCGCCGGCCGCGAGAGCTACGAATCCCGCGCCACCCCGCCGGACGAGTACGAAGACGACCCGGGCGACGACGACGCCAAAGACACGAGGCCGCCCCCGTGATCGCGCGCCCGCTGACCCTCGCCCGCCTGCGCCGCGCGCGCGCCCAGCGTCAACCGATCCCCGCGCACGCGCCGACGCCGACCGACCGCGCGATGATGCGCCGCGCCCTCGAGCTTGCCGAGCAAGCCGGCGCGTCGGGCGAGGTGCCCGTCGGCGCGGTGGTGTACGAGATTGCCACCGCCCGCGTGCTGGGCGAGGCGTCCAACACGCGCGAGCACGCGCGCGACCCCGCGGGGCACGCCGAGTTTCTCGCGGTGCAGCACGCGGCCCGCGCCCTAGGCGACTGGCGCCTCACCGGGTGCGCCGTCGCGGTCACGCTCGAGCCCTGCCCGATGTGCGCCGGGCTTCTGGTGAACGCGCGCCTCACGCGCGTGGTCTACGGCGCGGACGACCCGAAAGCCGGCGCTTGCCGATCGCTCTACGCCCTGCTCACCGACCCGCGCCTGAACCACCGGGCCGAGGTTGTGCCGGGGGTGATGGGCGAACAGGCCGCGGCACTCCTGCGCGCGTTCTTCCGCGCCCGCCGACGCGGGGCCGACGCCGGTGCCTGAGCTGCCCGAGGTCGAACGCCTCCGCCGCTCGCTCGAGCCCGGCGTGCTCGGGCGCACCGTCACCCGCGTCACCATCCACCGGCGCGACGTCGTCGTCGGGCCCAACGACCCGCCCGGCGGGTTCAGCCGACAACGCGCCGCCGTCCGCCCGAGCCGCCTCAGCCCGCGCCTGCTCCTGCTCGGCTCGGTCATCACCACCCTCGCCCGACGCGGCAAGCAGCTCGCAATCCTTGGTGAACCGGAATCCCCCGCGATCGTCGTCCACCTCGGCATGACCGGGCAGCTCCGCCTGCTCCCCCCGGGGGCCCGCCTCGACACCCCCGATCACGTCCACCTCACCTGGCGTTTCGACGACGGCTCGCGCCTCTGCTTCCGCGACCCCCGACGCTTCGGCGGCATCTGGGCCCTCGCGAGCCAAGCCGAGCTGGACACCCGCTGGCGCGCCCTGGGCCCGGACGCGATCGACATTCAAGCTCCGGCACTCGCCGAGGCCCTCCGCGACGCCCGGACCTCCCTCAAAGCCGCCCTGCTGGATCAGACTCGGCTCGCCGGGCTGGGCAACATCTACGCCGACGAGGCGGCTTTCGAAGCCGGGCTCGCCCCCGCACGCCCCGCCGGCTCGCTCACGCCCGCCGAGACCGATCGCCTCGCATCCGCGATCCGCCTCGTGCTGAGCCGGGCTCTGAAAGCCGGCGGCTCGACCCTGAGAGACTACCGGGACGCCCAGGGGCGTCCCGGGTCGGCCCAGCTCGTCCACGCCGTCTACGGGCGAGCTGGGCTCCCCTGCGTCCGCTGCGGCTCGACCCTGCTCGGCTCCGTCCTCGCCCAACGCGCGACCGTCTGGTGCCCGAACTGCCAACCGCACAAGCCAAAGGCACCGAGGTGAACCCCTCGACCGAAGTGACGCAAGGCTCCGCACACACACGAGTTGTCCACAAGTTCCCCGCCGACCCGAGTGTGCCGGGCTGACCCCTCTGGCAAAGAACCGCCAACGACTCCGTACGCCCTCTCTCCTGATGAATAGGAAAGTCATTGTCGTCGTCGTGGTCGTAGGCCCTGTCGGCTTGTGGAAAGATCGGGACGTCGAAAGTAAGCCCTTGTCAATACTTGGCTTGCGACGCAGACCCAACCGACACGCCTGTCGCTCCGCGCGCGCCCGGCGTCGCTCCGAGCCTCCCGAACGACACCCCGCCCGGTCAACCTCGCCCGCCCCCGGGCCTGCAGCGCCCGGAAGCGCCCGCTCCCGGCGCGTTATCCACACGTGATCCACGGCGTTGATGACAGCTCGCGGGCGCGATGCCTGTGAAAACGACCATTGCCGCCAACAACAAGCCCCCGGGGACCGGCGCGGGCGGATCGGTTGCGGGTGTGTGATGCCGGGCTGGCGGGGTCAGGCTCGGTCGCGTCCCGCGGTGGCGAGGCGGTGTTCGAGCGTGTCGAGCAGGGCGCTGAGCCCGGAGTCGGCCTGTCGTTTGGTCTCGACCGTGCGGATCGCGTGCATGACGGTGGTGTGATCGCGCCCGCCGAAGTACCCCCCGATTTCATCCAGCGAGTGGAGCGTGCGCCGCCGGGCGAGGTACATGCAGACCTGGCGCGGGAGCGCGACCGACCGGTGCCGACGCCGGCCCTGGAGGTCGGTCAGCCGGACCTGGTAGAAATCGATCACGGCTTCGGCGATCTGCGGCAGGCTCGGCCCCTGCACGGGCGAGCCTGAAGCCGCGGGAAGCTCGCCGAGTGTCTGGCGCGTGAGCGCGAGATCGATCGGGCGCTTCTCGACCTTCGCGACGTGCTGCAGGTTGGTGATCGCGCCTTCGAGCTGTCGGATGTTGGTGTCGATGAGGGCGGCGATGTGGGCCGCCGCGTCGTCGGGCAGGTCGAACCCGCGCAGGCGCGCCTTCTGCTGCAGGATCGCGACGCGCGTCTCAAAGCACGGCGGCTCGACCTCCGCGACCAGCCCCCACTGGAAGCGGCTGATGAGCCGATCCTCGAGCTTGGGGATCTCGCCCGGCTTCTCGTCGGAGCTGAGGATGATCTGCTTGCTCGCCGAGTGGAGCGCGTTGAACGTGTGGAAGAACTCTTCCTGCGAGCGGTCGCGCTCGCCGAGGAAGTGGATGTCGTCGATGACCAGCACGTCCACGTCGCGGAAGCGGTGGCGGAACTGGGCCATCTCGCCGCCGCGGACGGCGTCCATGAACTGGCTGAGAAAATCGTCGCAGCTCGTGTAATACACGACGGCTTCGGGCCGCTCGCTGGCAATCTGAAGACAGATCGCCTGGAGCAGGTGCGTCTTGCCCAGCCCGACCCCGCCGTGGATGAACAGCGGGTTGTACGCCTTGCCCGGGTTGGCGGCGACGGCGACGCTCGCGGCGTGCGCGAGCCGGTTGCCCGGGCCGGTGACGAACTGCTCGAACCCGTTGTCCGGGTTGAGATCCAACCCGAGCCCGCGCGTGCTCTGGCGCGGCGTCACACCCGAGCCGCGTGTGGGCGCGGGCTGCTCCTCGGGCCCGAGGAAGCGGACGGTGAGAAAGTGGTCGGCCACGATGCGGGCGGCGTCGTTGAACACCTCGGCGCACTGTCGCGCCAGGTAGTTGCGGTGCACGTCGCTGCTGGCGCGCAGGTAGAGCACGCCGCCGGTGAGCCCGAGCGGCTCGATCTCGTCGAACCACTGTCGGCAGACCGACGGGTGCTCGGCGCGCAGGTGCGCACGCATCCCCGCCCAGATCTCCTGATCCGGGTTCGCCATCGGCGAGACCTCTTCCAAACCCTCGCCCTCGGTGCGCCGATGCGCGCACGCCGGGAGCGGTGTGTTCTTCAAAAAAACCCCGAAAACACCGGCAAAAACACGGGGCCGACCGGATCGCCGATCGACCGCACAACGTAATCGCGCCGCGTGCGAGAGTCAACACCAAATCCGCGCCGCCCCGCCCCGCGACCCCGAAAACCCGCGCGCCACGCGCCGCAACCCCGCCCCACGCCGTCGCGGCACGGGCCCGTCCCCAACCCGGATCCCGTTCCGTCCCGGCGCGGGCGCTACGCGCCCGAGTTCTCGGCTTCGACCACCTGCTGCTCGTACCGCTCCCGGTTGGTCCGGTGATCCATCAAGAAGTGCACGCGGGACGAAAGCTCCTGCCCCAGCACCTCGTGCACACGCTTGCGCGCGTACCCCATGTGCGTCCGGCGCGAAACGTGCGTCAACACCATCGCCTCGCATGTCGATACATGCAGCCACTCGGCGATGTCCGACACGTGCAGGTGCATCCCGATCTTCGCCCGCGAACGATGGTCCGGCTCAAAGAACGTGCACTCGGTGATGATGATCCGAGCGTCCCGCACGTCCTCGCGCAGCAGGTGCGGGCCCGGCGCGGTGTCGCCCGTGAACGCGATCAGCGGGATGCGCAGCGTGCGCGTGATCTCCACGCCGCGCTGCTTCAACTCCTTCAGCTTTTCCTGCGGGAAATCGGTGAACTCTTCCTTCAGCTTGCTCCGACGCTCCACCAGCGTGTACCCCATGCTCGGGCTGGTGTGCTCAGTGTGGAACCCGCGGAGGAAGAGGTTGTTCTTGACCTCCACCTCTTGCTCGGGCTCGAGCGCGATCAGCTCGAACGGCGTTTTCTGCTGCTCCAGCTCGTGGTAGCTCTCCAGCACGCGCCGCACCGCGCCCTCGATCCGCTTGTCGCAGATCACCGTCCCCGTGCCCATGCCCTGAAAACGGCGCTGGCTGACCCAGTACGCCAGCCCGCCGACATGGTCCATGTGCCCGTGCGTGATCGCGACGTACTTGCTCGCGAGCATCGCCCGCGGGCAGACGCCCAGATCGAACGTCACGTCGATCTCGGGAACCTGCACGCTCGTCGCCTCGCCGGCGACGCTCACCCCCTGCACGCGGTACGGCGGCAGGTACAAAAACCCAAGAGCCCCATCGCGGGGCGGCGGCTTCGGCAGCATCTCCAACCTCCAGATCCCCGCGCTCTCGCGCGGGTCGGCGACGCAATCGCCAAGGTTAGCCCCCGACCGAGCCGCGGGATTCCCGCGCGCCCCCGCACCGCCACACGCACCCCCCGACCTATCCTCGTCCCGTGATCCCACCCTCAGAACCTGAGACCGAGTCGCAGCCTGAAGTCGGCGACGGCCCGCTCCCCGACCCCGGAGCCGACGAGCTCGCCCCGGCCGGGCTGACCCCCGACGCCTCGGCCCCCCCGCTGACGCCCTGGGAACGCCTCGTCGACAACCTGAGCACCCTCGCGCTGCTCCTCCTGCTTGCTGTCGGCGGGGGCGGCTGGTTCCTCGCACGCCTGCCCGAGCGCGTGCAGCCCTGGCTCGTGGAGCAGGTCTACGACGACGAGGTCTCCTGGCGCACGCTGATCCTCTGTGTCCCGCTCGCCGGGCTGTTTGCGCTCGGCACGGTGCGCGCGGTCGGGCGGGATCGTCTCCTGGCGGCTTGGGCGTCGCTGCGCCGTCTCGGGCCGGCCGCGATCCTGGGTGCCGCCTGGACCGCGATGCCCGCGGTCAACGGCACGCTGCTCCTCCTGTTCATGCCGACGGTCGCCGAGTGGCTCCAGATCAACCCCGGGCTCGGGCTGTTGCTCTACGTGGTGATCTTCGTCTTCAGCGCGGGGTTCGGGATGCTGCCGACCTATGCGCAGGCGATCCTCGCGGGGTTTGTCTTCGGCGTGTGGGTAGGCGTGCCGGCGGCTTTGGCGGGGTTCACCGGGGCGGCGGTGGTCGGGCACGTGGTGGCGAAGACGGTGAGCCGCGACCGCGTGCGCGCGGAGATCGCGCGCTCGCCCAAGGCCGAGGCCGTCCGCGAGGCGTTGCTGACCGGAAGCCCGCTGAAGCGCGTCGGGATCGTGGCCCTGCTCCGACTCCCGCCGAACTCCCCGTTCGCGCTCACCAACCTGGTCCTCGCCGCGAGCGGGGCGAAGCTCCCCGCATTCACGCTCGGCACGTCGATCGGGATGATCCCGCGCACCGCCGCCGCGGTCGTCATCGGGACGCAGGTCGACACGATCATCGACGCCGAACGCCCCTGGTGGCTCGGCATGCTCGGCATCATCGCGACGGTCATCGTCCTGATCGTGCTCGGGCTGATCGCGAACAAGGCGCTGCGCAAAGTCGTGGGCGAGCAGGCGATGGCGCCGCGTCGCACCCTGCGCCGGCGCACGCCATCCACTCCCGCCTGAGCGGGTTGCAGCACGCCGGACCTGCCGCATGAAGGGCCGAGCCCGCGGCAACCCATCACCACACGGTCCGCGACGGGCGGGCGCGTCAGTACCGCCGGACCACGCCGCGGACGATGCCCTGGATCTGGCAGAACTTCACACGGATCGGCTCAAAATCCGGGTTCGCGGGCTGAAGGCGGATGTGGTCGTCTTCCTTGAAGAAGGTCTTGAGCGTGGTGGAGCCGTCGGGGAGCAGCGCGACGACGCGGTCGCCGTTCTGCGCGACCTGGGTCCGCTCGACCAGGACGTAATCCCCGTCGAGGATGCCCTCGTCGCGCATGGAGTCGCCGTCGACTTCGAGCGCGAAGGTGGAATCCTGACGGTCGTTGCGCGGGGCGAGGAAGTCGGAAAGATCGATTTCCTCGCGGTCCTCGACCTTCTCGATCGGGTAGCCGGCGGCGATCTTGCCGACCAGCGGGAAGCGCATCGGGCGGCTCTCGTCCGGGACGGCGACGCCCTCAGTGATCGATAAAGAGCGAGCCTTGTTCGCCTCGCGCACGAGCGCGCCCTTCTTGATGAGCGCCTCGACGTGCTCGAAGACGGTGACCTTGCTCACGCCGATCTCGTCGGCGAGCTCCTGCATGGTCGGGGAATAGCCACGGCGCACGCGCCAGTCCCGGATCAATTGCAGGATGCGCAGCTGCTTGGGGGTGAGGTTCATCGGGAGCTCCTTCCGCGGCCCGTTCGGCCGCTGAGAACGTGAGCGCCAGGGCCAACGCCCGGCGCTGGGCCCCGATCGCCCGAGCCGCCAGCGACCACGTCGCCGCTTCGCCCGGGTTCGATCGAGCCCCGACGGGTCGGCACAACAGCCCGCCCGTCAGCGATCGCCACACGCGACGACAGAGCCCACACAGCCCCGCGCCGCCCGTTACCGCCCTTCCGGGCGTCCCATCCTCAAACCAAGCCGCGCCCCATCCCTCACCGACATCCGCACACTCGTCATCCACGCCGCCCACCGCGGCGGGCACCCAGTCTTCCAGAAACGCCCCACCCGGCCCAAGGCGCACCAGCGGGGCAACATCCTCGACCGAACAACCCTGAGCCGAGCGGGCCCGACCCGAACCGGTCCGAAGCTCGAGCGCGTCCGGCGCTTCCTTCGCCCAGCGCCCGGGGCGCGTCTCAAGCCCCGCGACAAACGCCGCTACGCCCGCTCGATCTTCCCGGCCCATCGCCTCGCGTCCCGGGCGAGGGGTCGGGCGCAGCGCCGGCCCGAGCATCACCAGCGGCGGCAGCGCCGCGTCGTTCTCCGCTTCCAGCTCTCGGGCGACGTCCTCAAGAAGCCCGGGCGCGAAGCGGGAAACCCGTCCACCCGCCGCCGACCGAGCCGTGCCCGCTGTGTTCATGAGCGCATCCGTGCGTGCCATATTCACCACCGTTCAGCCCACTGTTTTGCTCCGTCGGCGACGCTCCGCACGCCGAACAAAGCGAATGGGTCTGTCTGGTTCCACCGAGCGCTCCGCCCCGGCACTTTCCCCCTCACCTGAAGGTGTCTAGAGATCAAACCAAACGCGGTCAAGTACCGTACCATACACAGTATCGGTTTGTTTTGCGACCAGCCACCACAGATTTGGGACAATGTTCGGACAAGTCAAGGTAGCATGTTCGGCGTCCCTCGCCAAGCGGGTATTGGGATTTTGTTCGAAATTTGGGCGAACCCCCCACTGGCTTCCCCTACCCGCCGCGTCGGGCCAGTCGCAACCCCTGGCGCGTCACCAGCCCCAGGATCTCCAGACGCGTCAGTTGCCCGCGCAGACGCCCCGGATCGATCCCCGTCGCCTCGGCCAACTCGTCGGGTGTCCGCGGCGACTCGCTCAGCACGCCCAGAATCCGGCGCTGATCCTCATCCAGCCCCGGCAAAGCCGCACCCGCGGGCGATGACTCGGACCGGGCTTCCGCTTCGACTGCCGGCACGTGTGCCGGTCCGGGCCTGATTGGATCGGGCTTCGTCGGGTCGGCGTACCGGGCGCCGTGCGTCCCCCGGTGCGCGTGCCACGCCGACTGTTCCAGAATCTCCAGCACGTCCGCAGGCCCCGTGACCAGATGGGCCCCGCCCTGGCGCAGCAGATCGTGCGTGCCCCGGCTCGCCTCGGAATCCACGCGCCCGGGCACGCCCATCACCTCGCGACCCTGGTCCTCCGCCGCCACGCGGGCCGTGATGAGCGCCCCACTCTTCTGGCTCGCCTCGATCACGATCACGCCCAGGCTCAGCCCGCTGATGATCCGGTTCCGCGCCGGGAAATTCTCCGCGTTCGGCGGCGTCTGCATCGGGAGCTCGCTCACGACCGCCCCGCCGCCCGCGAGCTGTTCGTACAGCCCGGCGTGCTCTGGCGGGTAGCACCGCGCCAGCCCGCACCCCAGCACCGCGATCGACCGCCCGCCCACGCGGAGCGCCCCCCGGTGCGCAGCCGCGTCGATCCCCCGCGCCCCGCCGGAGACGATCGTCAGCCCGGCTTCAGCCAGGTGCATCGCGAACCGCTCGGCCTGCTCGATCCCGTACGCCGTGCACCGGCGCGAGCCGACGATCGCGACGGGGTACCGATCCCGTCCCTCCGGCTCGATCGAGCCGCGAACGTACAGCAACGCCGGCGCGGGCTCGATCTCCGCGAGCAGCGCCGGGTAGCCCGAACTCCCGATCGGCACCAGGCGAACCCCGGCCTCGCGGATCGCGCGCAGCTCGGGCTCGACCAACGCCTCGGCTTCGCGGATCGCGCCGACGAGGCGCCGGGCGCGGGTCGGGCCGATGCCCTCGACGCGCTCCAAGTCGGCGACCGAGGCGGCGCACGCGCGATCGACCGTGCCGAAGGCGTCGAGCAAGCGCCGAGCCGTCGCCGGCCCAACCCCCTTCGCGAGCGTCAGGCGCAGCAGCGACGCCACACCGCTCGGCTCCACAGCCCCGGTTTCGGCGGGGTGATCGGCGGGGTGATCCGTGCTCCAGAGCCCGTTCGGCATGCGTTCAGTCTAGCGTTCCGCGGGCGTGCGGGCCGAAGGGGATGGGGTAGGCTCAGGGCGGGGATGTGCCGGGGGGGGATGGTCGGGCGGCTCGCCTCGGACGGCGGGCTTGGGAAAGGGCAGGACGCGTCGGCATGGGGCGTGGTCGTGGACGAGGCTGGGTTCGGTGGCGCGTGCGTGCGCGCGCGTGGCGTCGCGGCATGGGCGGGGCGCTGGCGCGTCGCCCGGCGCACTCGGCAGCCGGGGCGCTCGCGCTGCTGCTGATCCTTTCACTCGGACTCGCGTCGTGCCAGCGCGTGTGGGTCGCTCGCCCCGCGCCGCGCGCGGAGGTTTCGCCCTCGGTGCGCTTCGGGGCCGAGCCGACGATCCGCGTGCGGATCCGGGAGACGGTGACGACGGCTGAGCTTGCCTCCGGGCGCGCGCTGTTCGTGCGCACGCCAGGCTCAGGCACGGTCGTGCTGCACGGCTCGGTGCGCGTCTCGGTCGAGGGCGGCGTGGTCACGCTGACGCCGACGGGCGCGGCAGCGTCAGGCGTGGTCTCGGCCGGCGAGCTGCGCGTGCCGGCGGGTGACGGGCGATTGCTGGAGATCGCGCCGACCAGCGGCTCGCTGATGGTCGACGGCGTCGCTTACCCAGGCTTCGTGCACGTCGTCCCGCGGAGCGACGCCGGGCCCGCGGCGTTCGACCTCATCGCCACCATGCCGATGGAGATCTACGTCGCCGGCGTCATCGCGCGCGAGCTCTACCCGAGCTGGCGCCCCGCAACGTTCGAGGCTCAGGCGATCGCCGCACGCAGCTACGCCCTCCATGAACGCGCCCGCGCCCAGGCGAGCGGGCGACGATTCGACGTTGAGAGCACTACCCGCGACCAGGTCTTCGGCGGCGAAACCACGCTCCCCGTCGCGCTCGCCGGCGCACGCGCCACCCGGGGCGTCGTGCTCACCACCGAGGGCGAGATCCTCCGCGCGTACTACAGCTCCACCTGCGGCGGGCGGGCCGCCGGCGCGACCGAGACCTGGCCCAGCGGCACCGGCTTCGAGTTCAACCACGCCCCGCCCCTCCGCGCCACAACGCGAACCTGCGACTGCTCCGCGAGCGGGCTGCACCGCTGGGAGCGCACGCGGACGGTCAGCGAGCTGAGCGATCGCCTCCGCGCCTGGGGGCGGACGCACCGGGGCGAGGTGGCGCGCCTCGGCGCGGTGCGCACGATCCGGGTCGCGGAGCGCAACGCGACGGGGCGGGCGAGCGTGTTCGAGATCGAGGACGTGCGCGCGCGCCGCGTGCGGATGCGGGCCGAGGACTTCCGAGTCGCGAGCAACTACCCGGCTGTCGGCGCGCCGGAGATCACCCGCGCCACGCGCGTGCCCAGCGGCGACGCGGACGTCGAGGTTCGCGGCGGGGTCGTCCACTACCGCGGGCGCGGGTTCGGGCACGGCGTCGGGATGTGCCAGTTCGGCGCGCAGCAGATGGCGGGCGCCGGCGCCAACTGGCAGGCGATCCTGAGCCGCTACTACCCGGGCAGCGAGTCACGCCGCCTCTACCCGTAACACGCCCTCGCGTTCAGGCGAACAGATCGAGCATCGAGCCCGGCGGGACGGCGAGCGTCTGCGCGATCGTGCGCACGGGGCGCGTGGCTTCATCCTTTGGAGACGGGGGAACCGGGGGCAGCTCGGGGAACCGCGTCGGGCTCGGCGTGCGATTGGGAACAGGCGAAGGGCGTGGCGAGGGGCGAGGGCCTTCAGCCGCGTGGCGCTCGAGCTCCGCGTCCGTGCGGCGCAGGCGCTCGTTTTCGATCTTCAAACGCTCGGCGAACGGCAGCGTGCCGAGACGCGCCCCGAGCGATTCACCCTCCGCGTAGGCGCGCTCCTGGGCGCTCATCCCCACGGGCGGGGCGTGGCAGGTCGGGATGGCGACGGGCTCGAGCACGGCACCAGAACCGGTGTCGAACGCCGTGCCGAGCGCGGGCGACCGATAAGATCGCCCGCGCGTCGGCGTGGACGCGGGATCGACCCGCGCACGTCGACCGATTGTGCGGGCGTGTGGCGTTGCGGCGACACGGGTGTCGCGGTTTGGCACGCGACGGCGAGCGAGCGGCGGGAGGTTTCGGGTGCTGGCGACGGACGCGTTGTGGTTCGAGCTGCCCCCGGATCGGATCGCGACCGAGCCGGCCGAGCCGCGGGATTCGGCCCGAATGCTCGTCTGCAAGCGGTCAGACCCCGGCTTTCTGGAGCATCGACGGGTGACGGACCTGCCCGAGGTGCTGTCGGCGACGCGCGAGCCGGGGCGGGATCCTTCCTCCGACCTGCTGGTCTGCAACACGAGCCGCGTGGCGCGGGCGCGCCTGCTCGGCGTGCGCGAGGACACGGGCGGGCGCGTCGAAGGGCTCTACCTGCGCCCCAGCGGGCTGGCGCACGCGGGCGGCGTGGGCGAGGCGTGGGTCGTCCTGCTGCGCGCGCGCCGGTTCAAGGAGGGCGCGCCGGTTCGCCTGCTGGATCGCGACGGGCAGCCCGCGCCGGTCGTGCTGCGTCTGCTCCAACGCGAGTCCGACGAAGCCGGCGGGTGGCATGTTTCCGTGGACACCGACGCGGGCTCGGGTGTCGAAGCGTCGGCGGTGCTGGAGCGGTACGGGCGCCCGCCGCTCCCGCCCTACATCGTGAGCGCGCGCAAGCAGCGGGGCGAGTCGCCCGACCGAGCCGAGGACGACGCGCGGTACCAGACCGTCTACGCCGACGCGTCGCGCACGGGCTCGGTCGCCGCCCCGACTGCGGGGCTGCACTTCACGCCGGGATTGCTGGAGCGCCTGTCGGCTTCGGGCGTGTCGCGCGCGTCGGTGGTGCTGCACGTGGGGAGCGGGACGTTCAAGCCGATCGAGGCGGGTGTCGTGGAAGATCACGACATGCACGAGGAACGGTGCTCGATGCCCGCGGCTTCGATCGACGCGGTCCGCGGGGCGCGAGCCGTCGGCGGGCGTGTGATCGCGGTGGGCACGACCAGCGCGCGCACGCTGGAGAGCTACGCGATCGCGCTGGAGCGCCGGGGCGAGGGGGCAACGCCGCCGGAGGAACTGGGCACGCGCCTGCTGATCACGCCGGGCACGCACCGCTGGCGGTGGGTGGACGGGATGCTGACGAACTTTCACCTGCCGCGATCGACGCTTCTGGCGATGGTGGCTTCGCGACTGGATCCGCCGGACGCGGAGCCGGGCAGCCGGGCGGGGCTGGACCGCCTGCTGGGGCTGTACAGGGAGGCGATCGCCCACGGGTATCGGTTCTACAGCTACGGCGACGCGATGCTGGTGCTGCCGTAGGAAGGCGTCGGGAGCTAGGCACCAGGAGCCGGTGACCCAGGCACCAGGATCGACTTTCACGGTCTGTTGCCCGGTGCCTGGAGTCTTCTGCAGACCGCTCCCGCACGGTCGCGCCTCGTTGGAGGCAGGGGTTGTGGATGGGTGCGGAGCGGGCCGGGTCAGCGGGGCCGGGTGTGGAGCGGGCGGAGGACAGCGATGGAGACGTCACCCTCGGTGAGCGTGCCCAGCGAGGTGATGAACTCAGTGGTGTGTGTCAGGACGAGGTGGTGGCGGAGGTCGTCGTAGGAACGCCATTCTTCGTAGAGCGTGATGCGGCGGGGGTCGGCGGGGTCGGCGCTGAAGCGGTAGAGGATGTTGCCGGGCTCGCGGGCGGTCCCGTCGTTGGCGGCCTGGGCGAGGCGGGCAAACTCGGCGCGGGCCTCGGGTGCGTCCTTGAGGGTGAAGCGGACGATCAGGACGAACGGGCCCTGATCGCTGCCGAGTTGCTCCTTGATGCCGACCAGGGGGCCCGTGGAATCGTCGGCCAGGGGGCGGTTCACCCGCGGCGTGGCGGCGCACCCGACCGCGAGAAAGGCGGCGAGCGAGAGCGTGAGGATGGCGGCGATTCGCATGGATGATGTTATCCGCGCGGTGGAGATGGCGGGCCGCAGGGCGTGATTGAGGGGGGCGTGGGGGGTGCCGAGCTGGGGAGCGAGGGAACGGACGCCGCGCCCTCGCGTTCGCGGCTCGTTGATCCGTCCAACAAGGGCCCATCTGCCGCCCGGCTTCCGGCGTCTTCTGACTTTTGGGCTCGGGCTGCCGGGCGGTCGATATGCTGATCTGGTGGCGTTTTGCACGGCGTGTCGCTGGAGGATCTTGGCGTGCGTCTCGGCGAGCTGATTTCGGGGCTTGGGATCCGCCTGGTGTCGGGAGATGCCGGGGTGCGGGTCTGCGACCTGACGGAGGACTCGCGGACGGTGGTGCCGGGGTCGATGTTCGTCGCGCGGCGCGGGCTGGTGGCCGACGGGCTGGAGCACGTCGCCGAGGCGATCGAGGGGGGCGCGTCGGTCGTCCTGACCGCGCAGGAGGACACGCTCACCGAGCTCTGGCGCACGGGGGACCACCGCCCGCTGGCGTGGTGCGTCGCGGACGACCCGGCCCTCGCGGCCGCCCTGCTCGCCGAGCGCTTCTACGGCGGGGCGTCGTCCAGGCTCTCGGTCGTCGGCGTTACGGGCACCAACGGGAAGACGACCGTCACGCACCTGGTCCGCCAGCTGCTGCGATCCTCGGGCGTGCGCTGCGGGCTGATCGGGGGCGTGGAGATTGACGACGGCGTCGGGGTTGCGCCCGCGGTGCTGACCACGCCGCCGGCGATCGAGATCAGCCGAACGCTGGGGGTGATGGTCGAAGCCGGGTGCCGGGCGGCGGCGGTGGAGGTCTCGAGCCACGCGCTCTCGCAGCACCGCGTCGCGGGCGTGCGCTTCCGCGTCGCGGTCTTCACCAACCTGACCGGCGACCACCAGGACTACCACGGCGACATGGACCGGTACGCCGACGCGAAGGCGAAGCTGTTTGAGTCGCTCGCGCCCGAATCGCTCGCGGTGGTGCACGCCGACGACCCGGCCGCGGCTCGGATGCTGCAATCCTGCAAGGCCCGCGTCGTCCGGTGCACGGCGTCCGAGCGCACGGGCGAGTCGAACGCGCACGAACGCTGGGCGTCGGCCCGTGTGCTGGCATCGGGGCTCGACGGGCTCCGACTGCGCCTCACCGGCCCGTGGGGCTCGGTGACGGGGCGGACGGGGCTGGTCGGCGCGCACAACGCGATGAACCTGCTCCAGGCGTGTGCCGCGGCTCACGAGCTGGGGCTGCACGCGGAGGATCTCGCGGTCGCGCTCCCGCGCCTGCGCCCGGCTTCGGGTCGCCTGGATCGCGTGCCGAGCGATGCCGAGGGCGCGCCGATGGTGTTCGTGGATTTTGCGCACACCGACGACGCGCTCCGGCGGACGCTGGAATCCGTGCGCACGGGGATGGCGGCTTCAGCGAAACCCGGCTCGCGCCTGTGGGTCGTCTTCGGGTGCGGCGGGGACAAGGACCGGACCAAGCGCCCGCGCATGGGTGCGGCGGCTGCGGAACTGGCGGACGAAGTCGTCGTCACCAGCGACAACCCGCGCACCGAATCCCCCGGCTCGATTATCGACATGATCCTTCAAGGCATGCCCGAACCCGCCCGCGGGCGCGCGCACGTGCACGCCGACCGCGAGCGCGCGATCCGCTTCGCGATCGAGTCGGCTAGCCCTGCGGACGTCGTCGTGCTCGCCGGTAAGGGGCACGAGCGGGAGCAGATCCTGCCCGACGGGCGCGGCGGGGTGGTCCGGCGCGCGTTCGATGATCGGGAGATCGCGCGGAGCGCCCTCGCGGCGCGGGCGGGGCGGGGCGAGCCCGCGCGGGCGCGCGCGACGTGACCCACTCCGGCGCGACGATCGGGGTTGAGGGTTGGCACGACGCGCCGTTGGTCCAGGCGGCGACGCGCGGGCGATGGGTGCGCACGCCGAGCGGAAGTGCGCGGTTCGTCCGTATCGATTCGCGCGAGATTCAGCCAGGCGACGCGTTCGTCGCACTCCGCGGCGAGCACGCCGACGGGCACGCGTTTCTCGCGCAAGCGGCGGCACGCGGGGCGGCGTTCGCGGTCATCGACGATCAGTCCGCCGCGGGCGACCTCGCGTCGCTGCCCGAGGGCTTTGGCGTGCTGCTGGTCGATTCGGCGATGGACGCGCTCCGCGAATGGGCGTGCGCCCACCGTGATCGGCTCATTGGCACGCGCGTCGTCGCGGTCGCGGGCTCGGCGGGCAAGACCACGACCGTGCGACTGATCGACGCGGCGCTGCGGACCCAACTCAGCGGCACGCACGCGCCGAAGTCGTTCAACAACCACCTGGGCGTCGCCGTCACGCTCCTGGGTGCGAGCCCGCGCGACGGGTACGTCGTCTGCGAGGTCGGCACCAGCGGGCCCGGGGAGACGGCGGCGCTCTCGGCGATCGTTCGCCCCGACGTCGCGGTCCTCACCAGCCTCGGGCGCGAGCACCTGGAAGGGCTCGGCTCGCTGGAAGGCGTCGCGAAGGAGGCCGCCGCGATCACCGTCGGGCTGCACGTGGATGGCTCGCTCATCCTGCCGGAAGACGCGCTGCTGCCGCGCGAAACCCGCGGCGTGATCGACGCGCTGACCGAGGGCCCGTGGCGCCGTGTGCGGTTCGGCGCGTCGGATTCCTGCGACGTGCGCGCGGAGGTGGTGGCCCAAGGGTGGGCGGGCGTGCGGGCGCGCCTCGCGGGGCGGGAGGTGATGCTCCCGATGCCGGGGGCGCACAACGCGCTCAACGCGGCGGCCGCGATCGGCGTCGCGCGCGAACTCGGGCTGGATGAAGCACAAGCGTGCGACGGGCTCGCCTCCGCCCAGGGGCCACCGATGCGCCTGGAGCGCCTGGAACTGCGCGGCGTGCGCGTGCTCCACGACGCGTACAACGCCCACCCGGATTCGGTGCGTGCCGCCCTGGTGACCCTCGCGGGCATCGACCCCGCCCCGGGCGGTCGGCGGGTCGCGGTGCTGGGGGAGATGCTGGAACTCGGCACGCTGGCGGACGCGGAGCACCGCGGGCTCGGGGCGTGGCTCGTGGGGGCGGGGGGCGGGTCGTGCGATCTGGTGGTGACGCTCGGTCGCCGGGCGGCGTTGGTCGGCGAGGGGCTCGGGGGGGCCCGGGGCGCGGGCATTGCGGAGCACCGGGCGATTGAGCCGACGAACGGGGGGCGGGCGAGCGACGCGGCGTGCGCGGCGGCGGCTGGTCTGCTGCGCGCGGGGGACGTGGCGCTCGTGAAAGGTTCCCGCGGGGCGGGGCTGGAGCGTGTGGTGGACGCGCTGCGGGGCTAGCGCGGGTGAGCGAAAGGCCGAGGCGGGATGCTGTACGCGATCTACGACATCCTGCGCGAGTGGCTGTTTGACCGGGGGATGGTCTGGCCGTTCGCGGCGCTGGATCAGCGCGAGCTGCGGGCGCTGGGGGCGCTGGCGGTCGCGTTTGCGACGGTGGTGCTCTGCGGGCGACGGACGATCCGCTACCTGGTGTCGATGAAGATCGGCGACGCGGGCATGACCGACGCGGAGGCGCTCCGCGCGGTCGCGGCCGGGAAGAGCAACATCCCGACCATGGGCGGCTTGCTCATCGTGCTCGCGATCCTCGCGGCGACGGTGCTGCTGGCCGACGTGCGCCAGTTCTATGTCCAGCTCGGCATTGTCGTGCTCGTCTGGCTCGCCGTGCTGGGCGGGGTGGACGATTACCTGAAGCTGACGGCCGCCCGGCGCGGCGTCGGCTCGAGACAGGGGCTTTACGCGTGGGAGAAACTGGTTTTCCAGCTCGGCGTCGGCGTGCTGGTCGGCTACTTCGCCTATCGGCACGGCGCGAGCGAAGGGACGCACAACCTCCCCCATGTCCTCAGCCTGCCGTTCCAGAAAACCTATGAGAACAAGGGCGGCGTGATCGTTGAGGGGCTGGTGTATCTCTCGCTGCCCGTGTTCGTCATCGTCATGACGCTCATGATCACGGGGCTCAGCAACGCGGTGAACATCACCGACGGGATGGACGGACTGGCGAGCGGGGTGATGGTGGCGGCGGCGCTGGGGGCGCTGGTGCTGACGTTTGTCGCTGGGGAGCTGCGCTGGGCGCAGGAGCTGCTGGTACCGCACGTGCCGGGCTCGGGCGAACTGGGCGTGCTGCTGGCGGCGGTGGTCGGGGCGTGCCTGGGGTTTTTGTGGTGGAACTGCGTGCCGGCGCAGGTGTTCATGGGGGACACGGGCTCGCTGAGCCTGGGGGGGATCCTGGGCTACGTCGCGGTGGTGACGCGCCAGGA